>ENA-OSET01002630-OSET01002630.1-sediment-metagenome-genome-assembly--contig:-NODE-2630-length-17105-cov-3.289993_pt1 | contig 17105 bp, 14 predicted proteins | sample MGYA00237882_ERZ534229 | MGnify/ENA primary metagenome ERZ534229 (study PRJEB26408, sample SAMN06266212) | sediment metagenome | isolation source: Hudson Canyon methane seep mesocosm | place... | reverse complement strand
ACGCCGAACTAGACTCATCATTTCAACTAGCAAGTGTCTTATCTAAAGCAGACAAAGCACTTTATTACATTAAAAATAATGGTAGAAACCAGGTCAAATCTTACGAGGAGTTGTTAGAAAACAAACTACTTGAAGAAGTGAAGTCTATCGAAGGCTCTATCGACTTTTGGGATTAAAATGCTAAGACCCTATTCATTAATCAATTCTCACGGTAAACCTTATTTTGGTCATTTTGCTCAGCCTGTAAATGAAATAAACGTTCAAAATGCAGACTACCGAACACCAATGAATACGAAAGCAGGAAAATGGAAAAAGCATTTTAACTTTAAACGATTTCAGTATTTTGGCGGCATTAGCGATGACTTAATTTTTGGCTGCGCACTCGCTGACCTGCGTTATATCGGTGCAGCATTTGTTTATGTATACCGTTTATCTGATGGCAAAATGCAAACATGGCAATACAAAAGACCATTCTCATTTGGTCTGGACCTAACGAATCGTCCTGATAATGGCACAAGTACTTTTAAGTCAGGAAAGCGCACAATACAAATGCGCTACCAACTCAATTCTCAAGGTGAGCGCAGGAAAGCACTAGATATTGATTTTGGTTCAGAACTCAAAATCCAGGCTAAAATGTTCGAAAGTAATGACTTTCAAACGATGGCGCTTTGCACGCCATGCGCTGTTAATGGATGGGTCTATGCTCAAAAAACAGCAGCGCTAAATGTATCTGGTCTAGTTGAATGCCAATTAGGTAACTTTGACCTTCAGGACTCTAACTGTTATGGCCATCATGATTTCTCTGCGGGTTATATGCGCAGGGAAACATTTTGGAACTGGGCGTGTTTTTCTGGCACATCTAATAGCAAGAGTCAGGCACTTGGTTTAAATGTTTCCTGGGGCGTAAATGAGACAGGCTACTCTGAGAACTGTTTCTGGGTAGGTAATCACTTACACACTTTACCGCAAGTTCAATTTAAATTTGACCGTGATGACGAACATTCCAACTGGCGAATTAGCAGCCAAAACAAACAAATCAACCTAAGTTTCAAACCAGAAGGCATGCATAAAGAACGTTTAAATGCTGGCCTTATGGCAACCAACTTCAAGCAGATATTTGGTCGATTTAACGGTTACTTAATGACAGAAGACGGTCAGCGTTTTGAAATTGAAAACCAATATGGTTTTGTAGAAGACCAGTACTCTAAATGGTAGAACGCCATTTTTCAGCCCCTAGCCAGATCATGCGTAATTTCTTCACCATGATCTCAATGAACTCCTGTTCAAAGTTCGAACCAGAGTCGCTCAAGTCCAGTATATCAATAGTCGCATCAAAAACAGTCGAAACAATTAACTGAGACATCATATCCCTATCCTGGCTAGTCATTTCTTTTAGTATTGGTACCGTACGAATATCTGATGACAACTCCGTTTCAAAATATTTCAGTTCATTACGTATGGCCTGCCTAAGCACTGGCGTGCCCCCCGTTCGGCATTGAGACATAAAGTAAAAATGACTTTGATGCTCAGAAACAAAATTTACATATACCTCAACTGAACTACGCAAACTACCCTGCTGATAACCATCACTTTGACGAGCCGTACGCATCATTTTTCGCAAAATAAGCCCCAGGTCATCCACAACATTCAGCCCCAGCTCTTCCATATCAGTAAAGTGTCGATAAAATGAAGTGGGTACTAGCCCAGCGTTTTTCGCAACCTCTCTTAGGCTTATACTAGCAAAGTTACTGCCGCCCCCCACAATACTTAAGGCAGCATCAATCAACGACTTTCTAGTCAGCGCTTTTTTTTCATCACGGCTTAGCATAGTTTCACAATTCCAATTTCTAATATCACACAAGCCTTTTACAAAAGTGTTCATCTGTACACATTAAACAAAAAAGACGTGTTATTTATTGCATATACTAAACGTAATTAAGCTTATTTTAAAGAAATACCCATAAACATATTCAGAGTACACATGTTGACTGCTTTAGTTTAATAATTTACATTGAAGCCATTAAAAATACTTTTTCATTTTATGGTGTCAATATGTCCGACAAGAACCAAGGCCAGAAACTACTGGATTTACACGTCCAACACGAAATGACAGCACTCAAGCCAGAAGTATTTATTGGATGGCTACAAGATGAAATAGACCCTTTGTATGATTGGTTAAAAACCATTGATTTGAACCAAATGGTAACAGCCCAACAAATAAAAACCGTTATTCAGAACAATGTTGTAGACAGAGATGTACCTGGCGCCATTGCCGAAATAGCAGGTGAAGCTGCTACTAGCTTATTTACATCAGCTCAACACAAAAGCACACCACTACATGGAATTATCACTCGCAGTGAGTTTGAAGGTTTTGTCGATAAGCTGATTGAACTAAAAGAACAGCGTCGACAAGGTTTAGACAAGATTATCGACCTGCCTTTGTATGGCGATTTAATTTCCGGCGTACTTTACCAAGCTATCACACGCTACATATATGAAAGTAACATCATCTCTAAAAAAGTCCCTGGTGTTTCTTCCATGCTCAAAATAAGCAAGAACATGCTCAACAAAGCGGCGCCTAAATTAGGTAATGGTATAGAAGAAAGCGTTAAAGTTTATATTTCAAACAGCCTGGAATTTATTCTTGATGAGAGTAAATCCTTTCTCAACGAGTCAGTAACAGATGAGCAACTTAAAGCATCTGCCCTAGACCTTTGGGATATGATCGAAGATAAAACATTAGGTGAATTCCAACAAGGCATGGACAGCCTAGATCTTTCTGAATTTGTCGTGCTTGGTTATGAGTTCTGGCGTGATTTTCGTAAAACAGATTATTTCAAGCACTGTTATGAAACAGTAGTCGATTACTTTTTCGACAAGTATGGCGCAGTCGAATTTGGGGTATTGCTAGATGATTTAAATATTACACCCGAACGTATTATGAAGGAAGCAGAGTTATTTGCCCCTCAAGTATTGGAAACTTTGATCGAGAGTGGGCAGTTAGAGGGTTTGGTCAGACGGAGATTAGAAGGCTTTTATAGCTCAGATGCTGCGATTAAGTGTCTTGATTCATTGCTACACTAATAGTCTCGTACTCACCGTCATACCGGCAGTCTCTTGAGCCGGTATCCACGTTAAAGACATTCAATACATACAACAAAATCTTATTTTCCAGTTATTTTACGCACCAAAACATAAAACACAGGCGTTAATAGCAAGCCAAAGAAAGTCACACCAATCATACCTGAGAAAACAGCAATCCCCATAGCATTACGCATTTCTGCACCCGCGCCAGTCGATAATACCAAAGGTACCACTCCCATAATGAAAGCAAGAGAGGTCATAAGTATCGGCCTTAATCGTAACTTACTCGCTTCAAACACAGCATCTTTAATCGACATTCCCTGATCCTCCTTCTCTTTAGCAAACTCGACAATCAAGATAGCATTCTTGGTTGCCAGACCCACTAATACAATGAGACTGATTTGGGTAAAGATATTATTATCCCCTCCTGACAGAATAACCCCCGTCATCGCAGACAACAAAGTCATGGGAACAATTAATATAATCGACATGGGAAGAGACCAGCTTTCGTATTGGGCTGCAAGTACCAGAAAGACCAACAAGACAACTAAAGGAAAAATATATAAAGCGGTATTACCCGCCAATATTTGCTGATAAGTTAAGTCAGTCCATTCATAAGCCATACCTTCGGGTAGATTTTCATCAAGTAATTTAGTCATTGCCGCTTGCGCCTGACCACTACTCACCCCCGCAGGTGAAGCATTAATATCTGCTGCAGGAAAACCATTATAGTGCATCACCCTATCTGGCCCAGCTGAGTGACTGACAGTAATAAAGGCTCCCAAAGGCACCATATCACCATTTCGGTTACGCACCTTGAGTTTCGCAATTTGGCTCTCATCTACTCTAAACTGTTGATCAGCCTGAATATTCACCTGATAAGTACGTCCAAAAAAGTTAACATCATTAACGTAAACAGAGCCCATATACACTTGCAAGGTCTCAAATATTTCATTGATGGCAACGCCATGCACTTTGGCTTTTTCACGGTCTACCTCAACATGCAACTGCGGCACATTCACTTGAAAGCTTGAGTAAATTTGAGTCAGCCCCGGTGTTCCCCAGGCTTTTTGAACGATCTTCATGGTTTCAGCATAAAGTGCCTCGTATCCAAGGTTCGCCCTATCTTCAATCTGTAATTTAAAGCCCCCAGTTGTACCTAAACCCATCACAGGAGGAGGGGGAATCACAAGAACAAACGCATCTTGAATCACGGAAAACTTCTGATTTAACTGCATCGAAATCGCGCTTGCCGAAGCTCCGGGCTCTAGACGCTCAGAAAAGGGTTTTAAGGTCACAAACACAATACCCGAGCTTGAACTATTGGTAAAACCATTTACCGACAAACCAGGAAAAGCCACCGAAGATTCAACACCAGGGTGCTCAAGTGCAATAGAAGACATTTCGCGGATCACCGCCTCTGTTCGATCCAGGTTAGCCGCATCAGGCAACTGCGCAAAGGCAATCAAATACATTTTATCCTGGGATGGCACAAAACCGGTTGGCGTTGACTGAAACTGCTCATACGTAAGCCCCATCAAACCTGCATAAAGCACCAAAACAATCGCTGAACCTCGCACAATTCGTTTTAAGGAGCCTGTATATAGCCGCGTTAAACCACTAAAAAAGCGATTAAAGGGTCTAAATATAATTGCACCAAAAATGCCATCCAATACCCGGCTTAACAAGTCTTTTTTCGCATCATGTGGTTTCAGCAACACGGCTGCTAAAGCGGGACTTAAAGTCAGTGAATTAAAGGTGGAAATAATGGTCGAAATTGCAATAGTTAAGGCGAATTGTTTATAAAACTGCCCGGTCAAACCCGAGATAAAAGCTGTCGGAATGAAAACAGCACTCAAGACGAGGGAAGTCGCGATAATTGGCCCGGTTACTTCTTTCATTGCCTGTTCGGTTGCAGCAACGGAAGACTTACCTAAAGCAATATTCCGTTCAACGTTTTCAACCACCACAATGGCATCATCGACCACAATTCCGATCGCTAATACTAAACCAAATAAGGACAGGGCATTTAAGGAAAAACCAAACAAATGCATAACAGCAAAAGTACCAACTAAAGATACTGGCACTGCAACCAAAGGAATAATTGAAGCACGCCAAGTTTGCAAAAACACCACCACGACGACAACCACCAACATGATGGCCTCTAGCAAGGTAAATAAAACCGACTTAATTGAGTCTCTAACAAAAATGGTTGGGTCGTAGACAATTTCATAATCCACACCTTCTGGAAAGCTTGCTTTTAACTCTTTCATACGTGCACGCACTGCGTCCGAAATTTCAATCGCATTCGAGCCAGGTCTTTGAAAAATGGGAATAGCAGCAGCCGGTTGATTGTCGAGTAATGAACGTAAAGCATATGAATTGGAGCCTAGTTCAATTCTAGCCACATCTTTTAACTTGGTCATTGCACCATTGTCAGCTACGCGCACAACAATATTTTCAAATTCTTCAACCGATTCCAAACGCCCTTTTACGTTAATCAATAATTGGAAAGGGTTATCACTGGCATTCGGTGGCGCACCAATGGAGCCCGCCGCTGCTTGCCGGTTTTGCTCACGAATCGCAACAATGACCTCTTGGGTCGATAGACCCAGGGTAGCTATTTTTTCAGGGTTTAACCAAACACGCATGGCATAATCACCAGCACCAAAAACACTGACACTGCCAATACCTTCAATTCTGGCCAGCTCATCTTTCACATTCAAAATGGCATAATTGGAAAGGTAAAGCATGTCATACCGCTCATCCGGTGACAGCAAATGCACTACCATAGTTAAGTCCGGTGATGATTTTTCAGTCGTCACACCGAGTCGCTGCACCTCTTCAGGTAAACGAGGCAACGCTCGGCTTACCCTGTTTTGGATTTCTACTTGCGCATCATTAATATTGGTACCCAAAGCAAAAGTAACGGTAATACCCAAGCGCCCATCAGCCGTTGATTGAGAAGATAAATAGAGCATATTCTCAACACCGTTGATTGCTTGCTCTAAAGGCGAGGCAACAGTGTCAGCAATCACCTCTGGATTAGCACCAGGGTAAATCGCATTCACCACTACTGTCGGCGGCACAACCTCGGGATACTCTGAAATGGGCAATTCAAACACAGCGATTGCACCAGCCAGAAAGATCATCATAGAAAGCACGCCCGCAAAGATCGGACGATGAATAAAGAACTGTGAAATATTCATAAAGTTGCCTTAGCTTATCCCTGTGATGGAAGTGAATCCATTTTCTCTAATACAGCAGCAGGTACCATATCAATACTACTTGGACTCACTACACCTCCAGGCCTCGCACGCTGTAGACCTTTCACAATAATTACCTCTCCAGCAGATAAACCTGACTGTATTGCGCGCAAATCTCCCAAGCGTTTACCTAACTCAACGGAGCGATACTCCACTTTATTTTCAGGTGCTAATACCAGTACAAATTTATGATTCAGGTCAGTACCAATGGCTTTTTCATCAACCAATATACTGTCATGTGGTGCATTCACACGAAGTTTCAAACGTGCAAACATACCCGGTGTAAACAAGCCTTGTTTATTATCAAACACCGCTCTAAGCCGAATGGTGCCGGTACTAATATCAATTTGGTTGTCCACAAAGTCAATCACACCTTGGTGAGCATACTGCACATCATTCGTTAAACTCATCAATACCGGCTTATCGTTAATCGACAAACCTTTTGACTCTGAAAGAGCCTTTATATGAATATAAACGGGTTCATCAACATCAAAGTAGGCATACATTTTTTCGGTCGATACTAACGTGGTTAAAATACTGTCTCCCTGAGAAACATAGTTACCTTCGGTGATATTGGCACGCGATACCCGACCACTAATGGGCGCTTTGACCTTCGTGTAACTTAGATTTAACTTGGCATTGCGTAGTGCCGCTTTCACACTGTCAGCATCTGCTCGCGCCTTGGTTAATTGGGTGCTGCGGTTATCAAGCTGCTCTTGAGAGATGGCATTGGTTTGCTTTAAACTTGAAGCACGCTTTACATCTCTTTGGGCTAAATCTATTTGTGCCTGGGCACTTTTTAGCTCAGCTTTAAGACGAGCCACTTCACTACGAAAAGGCCGTGCATCAATTGTGAACAACAACGCCCCAGCTTTAACCAAAGCGCCTTCTTTAAAATCAACACTCTCAATATAGCCTGAAACACGCGGCCTTAATTCAACATTTTCAACCGCTTCCAATCGACCGGTAAACTCTTCCCAGTCACTAATTTCTTTTTGCAGAACTTGCGCGACACTTACCGCAGGAGGTGGCATAGACATAGGTGCTGCAGGGGCCACAGCTTCTTCACTGCATGCACTCAGCAGTATAATACTTCCCAGACTCAGCAGATAAACACCTGCTTTTATGACCTTATTCATCCCCATACTCCTACTTATTTTTTTAGCTCAATGCTATATTAGTCCTAGGACAGACTTCTGCCCAGCTAATACCAATTACGATGTCACTTAATTTTTCAAGACCGGTAAGACTATGTTTTTAATTCTCTGGATACCAGTTATTTACTCAAATGAATCGAGAAACAGAATTCTGCAAATAGGATAATCCAGTCCACACTTCACTTTAAGACTTAAAATAAATGACTGCGCAGCAAACAGAAGTAGAAACACAACAAGAAACGCTTGATATTATTTACCAGGATGAATATTTAGTAGCCGTTCAGAAACCTGCAGGTTTATTAGTCCACAAAAGCCCTATTGATCGCCATGAAAAACGCTATGCAATGAAGATATTGCGTAATCAGATTGGCCAATGGGTCTACCCTGTTCATCGCTTGGACAAGCCCACATCTGGCCTTCTCTTATTTACTTTAGATAAAGACAGCGCAAGGCTTGTTAGCCAACAATTTGAACAGCACTTAATCGATAAAGAATACTTGGCCGTCGTAAGAGGTTTTACCAAACCGGAGGGGGTTATTGATTACCCGCTCAATGAAATAGCCGTCTTTAAACACCTAGAAAAAAGCATAGAGCAAAAAGAAGCCAAGCCATCGGTAACGCATTTCAAAACACTCAAGCACTTCATACTGCCCTATTCCGATGGCCACTTTGAGCAGTGCCGTTATTCATTGGTAAAACTTTTTCCTAAAACCGGACGTAAACACCAAATAAGGCGACACCTGAAACACATCAGTCACCCGATCGTTGGTGATGTAAAACATGGTCGTGGCGAACACAACCGCTTATTCAAAACCCACATGGATAGCCATCGCTTATTGCTTGCAGCACAAACCATGACACTCACCCACCCAGTAACGAATGAGCGTTTACACCTTGATTGCCCTATTGAAACAAACTTCCAACAACTACTGGAACGTTTAGCACCTTACCAAACATCTGATTTCAACACTGAAACCAAAACAGACACAACGAACGAGACAAAGAGCAAGCAATGACGACTAGCCAACCCAGTTTTTCAGCCCTATCACCTTCACAGATTGATCAACAACATATCTGGCACCCTTATAGCGCTATAGGTGCTGGCCATACTATCTTTCATGTTGAATCGGCTGAGGGCTGTGTACTCAAACTCAAAGATGGCCGGGAGTTGATAGACGGCATGGCTTCCTGGTGGAGTGTGATTCATGGTTACAAGCACCCTCAAATTAATGCAGCAATCACAGCCCAGTTAGAGCTTATGTCACATGTTATGTTTGGTGGTCTAACGCATGACCCTGCCATTAAATTGGCTGCCAAGTTAATTGAAATGACACCCGAGCCACTCGAAACAGTATTTTTCTCTGACTCAGGCTCAGTTGCCGTCGAAGTCGCAATGAAAATGGCAATTCAATATTGGGCTAGTCAAAATCAAAGCAGCAAGCAACGCTTTATTTCTGCCCGTAATGGTTATCACGGTGATACCTTAGGCACGATGTCGGTGTGTGACCCAGTCAACGGAATGCATTCACTTTTTTCTGAAGCGCTCACCCAACAGTATTTTATTCCTGCTCCACAAACCCCTTTCGGTAAAACCTGTGACGACTCAGAGTTAGCAGAACTAAAACAAACTTTAGAAAATCACCATCAAAATATTGCCGCTATCATTATTGAACCCGTCGTTCAGGGCGCTGGCGGTATGCGCTTCTATTCGGCTGACTACCTTGAAAAGGCACGCCTGTTGGCAGATAAATTTAATGTGCTGTTGATTTTTGATGAAATCGCGACCGGCTTTGGCCGAACAGGCAAACTCTTTGCCTGTGAGCACACCAAGATCACACCCGATATAATGTGTGTAGGTAAAGCCTTAACAGGTGGCTATATGACCCTAGCGGCTACGCTCACTACTAGCAACATTAGTGAAACGATCAGCTCAGGTAATCCGGGTGTGTTTATGCACGGCCCAACATTTATGGCGAACCCATTAGCCTGTGCAGCTGCATTGGCAAGTATACGGTTATTGCTTGAATCACCTTGGCAGCAACGCGTTCAAAATATTGAAACACAGCTAAAGCTAAACTTGGAAAAGTGCAAAGCTTTATCTTGCGTGAATGAAGTCAGGGTATTGGGGGGCATTGGTGTTGTAGAGCTTTATGAAGCAGTAGATATGCGTATTATTCAACCTCTATTTGTTGAACAAGGAATCTGGGTCAGACCTTTTGGTAAGCTAGTCTATGTGATGCCACCTTATATAATTTCAGATAATCAACTAGAAGCGCTTTGTAATGGGATTTATCATGTAATTTCGGATTTAGCCTAATCTCGTCACTCCCCCACCTTAATCGCCAAGATATACCACGTTAAAGACGGTAATATCTTCAAAGTCCTGCTCAGGCCCAATAAAATAAGCCAAGGCACTTTTTTTCTGAGACACATAATCTATCACCGCTTGCGCATTTTGAAGCTCTTTAGGGGGCTTCCCCTTTCCTGTAAAAAGTAAACGCACCCAGTTTGAACGCCAAGTAAACTCATTAATTTTTAGAATTTTTTCCATAAAAATACGTCGCCCCTCACTACCTTTTCTCAAGTTCATTGGAGTCACAGCTTGGCCATTTGGAAAACTACGTATTCTCCCTAAAAAGATATTTTGTATCTCTTGCTTCGAAAGTGTCTTAGCTGAGTGACTTGAATGACCAACTACATACAAAACATCATCAGCATGGGCAAACAAAGTATGCGTAATTCCGCCCACCAAAACGAAAATCAAGAAAGAAGACTTAATGAATACATTGATTATCACCCTAAGCCTCCTTTAAAAAACCACATCAATTACAAAACTCAGAATATGGTTCGTATCATCCTTGGTAGCAAGTTCAAATAAACCTGTAGAGCTTTGGTTTTTTACGCTACTGAGTTCAATTTTACCGACCATCGAAGCATCAAAATGATAATTAAGACCTAGAGTAAAAGATTCACTCTCATTATTTTCAATACCCGCAAACAAATGGTGCAAAGCTAATGAGGCATCTGCCAAAGCTGTCGATACTACCCTTAAGGATTCTAAGCGGTTATAAAATTTTTTAGTCGTATTTTGGTCTTTTCTAAATGCATAAGTAAGATGTGGCACCCATTTATTCCATTGATAGCTCAATGTTGCATAGAACCCATCCACATCAGGCCCCCCTACATAACCATTATTTCTACGCCCCCATTCAGATTGCAGCATCCAGGCGTCATAACGCCAATTAAGACCCAGAGTCATAAATTTCGTGGTACTACCATTTGGATTAATATCATTCAATAACGCCGATTGCCCAGCAGCTTTAATCGCATTAATTAATGCCGCATGGGCATCATTAAGCGGCCAGGGATTAATGGCAAACTCATACTCCATATAGGCGGCACGCAAGGTTAATGTGTCAATATTAATTGCGCTTGAAAAACCAAATAGCTGGGTGAATTCTGACGTAAAGTCTCCACGTTTGAATTCAGACGCCCCGACGAAGGGCTGTAAAGTTAAAATAACCTTGCCGATTTGTTTTGAATATAAAAAATCAAAACCGGTGATATTATTAAGGTTAATCGTTGAATAAAGTTCTACTGGCGGCCTGATCCACGGGAGTGCAACCCCAACATCCAAGTAGTCCGAAGCAAGATAAATAGGTAAACGAAAACGTCCACCACGAACATCAAGGTCAGGACTTATCGAATGAGATAAATATAGCCATGAAAACTCAGGGTCATAATTATCCACCAAACCTTTCGACACAATTTGGAAACTGGCAGTTGTCTGTTCACTCAATTGAAAATCAAGTTGTAAACCCGCTCGGGTATCCTGATCAAAACGAAGTTTATCATCTAGAAAAAAACGTCCAGAGCCAGCACTATATTTTGGCGTATCTTCACTAGGGTTTGCTGTATCTTCCTGGTCATTTGGGTTATCGCCACCCGGGAAAGCCTCTGCATCAGTTAATCCTCCTCCAAAACTTAGAAACCCACTCACTTGAATACGATCATCAAGCTCAATCGCAAGCGCAGGCAAGGTCTTTAAGCACACAAAAAATACAAATAATACAAACCTGAATAAAGGGTTCATAATTTAGTCCTGATGTTCAATATACCAGTCAAATGACTGCCAGCTTGCCATACTGCTACCCAACCATTTATCGAAAGTACCGTTACGTTTCACTTCTTTAAGCCTTTCCTGAAGTTTATTATTAACAAAAGCACAGTCACTGTTTTTAGAAATAGCGATATATTCATCAGTGACGGAGATCGGATCATCCAGAAACGTTAAATGCTTAATTTTCTGAGGATAACGCGTTTGCACAATATGAATCGTTGGCAGCAAAGGCGCGATAAAATAGTCAATTCGCTCCGCCATTAACTTCAAAAAATTTTGCTCCACACTCCCCACCTCCTGAAGCTCAAAGTGCTTAGCCATATATTCAGCAAACCCCTCATCTAGCACGGAGCCAAAAGTACTCCCCCCCTCATAGTCACGAAGATCCTCTTTAGAGCTTATCTTGACTCGCCCGCCTTGTTTAAAAAACACAGTATGGGCGGTACGTGTAAATGCAGGTTCAATAAATTCAAGATATTGCGCCCGGTCTGAAGATTTATGTACGCCGATTAAAATATCAATTTCACCTTTTTTTGAACGCAGCAAAGCACGCTTCCAGGGTAAAGGCATTGTACGTTTTACAGGAATTTCGAGCCCCGAAAGCAGGCGCTCCATTAGATCGAAGCCAATACCTTTTAAAAAGCCATTTTGTTCAAAACTAATGGGAGGGTTTTTGGTATTCGCAGAAATAATGAGAACTTCGCATGAGAGAACAGGCGTAGCATAAGCTGCCAAGAGCAAGCATAAGAGCAATAGAACATAGCGAAGTGGATAAAAGTTCATAGTGATACAAACCTTACAAGCTTGCCCTTATCATAGGCCATGAATACAAAATATTCACGAAAAAGACATAATAGAGACTTGTTATGGCACGATTCGTTTATAATCTGAATCAAGTGATATTATTTTACAGGTACTAAATCTTGAATTTTGAAAATACAGCCTTGAATGCAGTGATTATTTTTAATCCTTTCGCAGGTAGAGGCAAAGCTGAAAAGGTCGCTCAGCAATCAAAAAAACACTTAGAACAGCATGACTGGTTAGTACGTGCTGTAATTGCTACCGAATATGCAGGCCATACTGAGAAAGTATTGGCAAAAGAATGGGCCGAAAGTGTTCAGTTAATAGTACTCATTGGAGGGGATGGAACCTTAAGAGAGTTAGTTGCCGGGCTCTGGTCAGACAGGTCGACTAAGTTAAATGTTAATATTGGGTTTATTCCCATGGGTAATGCCAATGTGGTCGCTAGAGAGTTAAATATTCCCTTAAAAGCCGAAACGGCAATTCAGCTATTAACAACAGGCACAGCGCAAAAAGTCGATATTTTTATTCTAAAACAGAAAAGCCAAAACGATTTGGTTTTTCTTGCCATGCTGGAGATTGGTTTCGGTGCAAAAATCGTTCAACTTGTAGACCGTTTACGTAATGGTGCACTCAAAACACTGTATCAATTTTGGGGAGATTTAGTCTATGCTATCGCAGGTGCACTTGCCTTGAGAAACCTCGGACGCCATTCTTTTGATGCCAAAATTGAGCAGGAAAACCACTCACAAACCAACTCTGTCACTTCAACACACTGCGTGATTGCCAACATGCAGACTTACGCTAAAGGCTGGTCTTTAACCCCAGAGGCATGCTGTAATGATGGTTTAATCGACATAGCCATTAGCAAACAGAGCAATGCATGGGCCGTACTCAGAACATTTTTAGCTGCCTCTCAAAAACGAAAGCTTAATGCTTCACTTATGTCCTACCAAAAAACAAAATGTGTCAGCATTTCCAGCGAGTCACCGCTATTTGTACAAGTTGATGGCGACCCAATATCATTTTCTGGCGAAGCAGAGGTTTGTGTTGAAAAAGATGCTTTTTCTATTTTGGTGAATACTTAAATGATTATTTTTTAGAGATCACTTAGTTAAGTGGGGCCATTCTTTTCAAGGCCGTTAGCGCTGCACTACTCTTAAAAGTCCTCACTATCATTTAACCATATGGAAGCACCGCATATTTTCCTTTAAAACTAACGCAAGGCTTTCCCTGCTCATCCAACACACTTACTTTTAAATGAAAGATCGCTTTACCGCGAGACTCGTAACTTTTTTTGATCTGTTTAATTTCTTCTCTACTAGGCGCGGAGACGGTTGCTATCAATCGGCCCCTTAATGGACGATGGTAATCTATCTCACCCTTTGCAACGACAATATCACCTTTTAAACCCAGCTCTTTAGCTTTTAAGTCTGTCATCCCCCATGCAGTAATCACACAGAGGTTATACAGACTTCCACCAAAGGCTGTACCTTTGTCATTTATGTTTTTATCCAGAGGCGCACTGACGACCAATTTGTCACCTGAATACTCGTCGACACAAATCCCTGCAGCACGAGCCAAAGGTAAGTTCTCTAGCACAAACTGCCCTAGTTTTTCTGCAAGCTTATTTATATCAGTCATCATACTTCTCATTAAATTTTAGGCAAAAAAAAGAGACAATACCAAAAAAGATATCGCCTCTTTTATTCTATTGATGATCACTTCAAATTCAATAGGCATTCATTGTTTCAGGAGAAATCAACAAATTGCTGGCTGAATTTTTCAGCTCATCAAAGCAAAAAACTTATTCGTCTTCTGCAATCTCTTTCATGCTAAGTTTGATACGGCCACGGTTATCAACATCTAAAACTTTAACCTTGATCTGCTGACCTTCTTTCAATACGTCTGTCACTTTCTCAATACGCTCGTTAGAAATTTGAGAAATATGCACTAAGCCATCTTTACCCGGTAAGATATTCACGAATGCGCCGAAATCAACGATACGTTCAACTTTACCTGTGTAAACCTGGCCTATTTCGGCTTCAGCAGTAATACCGATAATCATATCGATCGCCGCTTGAGCACTGGCATTGTCTTCGCCGTAAACCTTGATTGAACCGTCATCATCAATATCAACTGATGCACCCGTTTGTTCTGTGATAGAACGGATGGTTGCACCACCTTTACCGATAACATCACGAATCTTGTCAGAGTGAACTTTCATGGTACGCATCGCAGGTGCTTTGTCAGACAAAGTTTCACGCGAGGTTTCGATAACCTTGTTCATTTCGCCCAAGATATGAATACGTGCGTCGTGTGCTTGCTTTAACGCGATATCCATAATCTGTTCATTGATACCTTCGATCTTGATATCCATCTGTAAAGCTGTGATACCTTCGTCTGTACCCGCTACTTTAAAGTCCATATCACCTAAGTGATCTTCATCACCCAGAATATCGGTTAATACAGCAAACTCTTCGCCTTCTTTAACAAGACCCATTGCAATACCGGCAACAGGTGCCGCTAGAGGAACACCTGCATCCATCATTGCCAAGCTGCTACCACATACACTCGCCATTGAGCTTGAGCCGTTAGATTCTGTGATTTCAGATACACAACGAACAGTGTATGGAAATTCTTCAGTTGTTGGCATTAGCGCCTGTAAACCACGCTTAGCTAGCTTACCATGACCAATTTCACGACGACCTGGAGGACCCATACGTCCACATTCACCTACCGAGTAAGGAGGGAAGTTGTAGTGAAGCATGAATTCTTCTTTGTACTCGCCTTTGTAAGCGTCAACGATTTGCGCGTCACGTGAAGTACCTAGTGTAGTCGTTACAATCGCTTGTGTTTCGCCACGGGTAAATAAAGCAGAACCGTGTGTATTTGGTAAAATACCCACTTCAACCTCAATTGGACGAACCGTGCTATTATCACGACCATCAATACGTGGTTCGCTCTTAATAATACGGCCACGAACGACTTGCTTCTCTAACTTAGAGAAGTAAGATTTAACGTCTTCAGAAGATGGTGAGTCTTCAGCATCTGTCACTAGCTTCGCAACAGCTGCCGCTTTTAATTCACCTAATGCACTGTAGCGAGCCATCTTGTCACTGATCATGTAAGCAGAACTAATACCTTCTGCGAACTCAGTTGCGATACTATCTACTAATACTGCATTTGCTTCTTCTGGTTTCCAGTCCCACTTTTCAGTGCCGACTTCAGCAGCAAATTCAGTGACAGCATTAATGATTACCTGCATTTCCTGATGAGCAAATAATACCCCACCCAGCATTTCATCTTCAGTTAATTCTTTAGCTTCAGACTCAACCATCAATACTGCATCTTTCGTACCCGCTACAACCATATCTAGTAAAGAGTCTTCTAGCTGTGCATGACTTGGGTTAAGGCAGTAACCTTCTTCGTCAGAAAAACCAACGCGTGCAGCACCAATCGGCCCATTAAATGGAATACCTGAAATTGCCAATGCTGCAGAAGTACCAATCATCGCTGCGATGTCAGCATCGTCTGTTTTGTTTGCTGACATGACAGTACAAACAACCTGTACTTCATTCATAAAGCCATTCGGAAATAATGGACGAATTGGGCGATCGATCAGACGTGAAGTTAACGTTTCTTTTTCAGATGGACGCGATTCACGCTTAATGTAACCACCAGGAATCTTACCAATTGCATACTGTTTCTCATTGTAGAAAACAGACAATGGGAAAAAACCTTGGCCTGGAACAGCTTCTTTTGCTGCCGTTACAGCAACCAATACTGCTGTATCATCCATTGTGACTAAAACTGAACCAGTTGCCTGACGCGCAATTCTGCCTGTTTCAATTGTTACTTCTGACTTACCATACTTAAATTTTTTAATAACCGGATTCACATCGGCTCCTTATTCATTTTTTAATAATGTTCATTCTTTAATGACGTTTTGCAAATAACTACGACTAAAGCTTTACGTCTCAGTGTTCTTTCATGAGTTTAAAAACACTCAGACATAAAACTTTATGGCCTTCGCAAAACAATGTTTTCTCTTTTAAAACGAAAGAACCGGCGTATCTATCTTTCAAGATAAGCCGGCACTTAATTATCTACACGGTAGATGAAACAACTCGAGGCTGTTTATCGACGTAGACCTAAACGAGCAATTAGATCAACATAACGTGTTGCATTCTTACGCTTCAAGTAGTCCAACAACTTACGACGCTGGTTTACCATGCGAATCAAACCACGACGAGAGTGATGGTCATGCTTGTTGCCCTTGAAGTGAGACTGCAATTTGTTGATGTTAGTTGTCAACAATGCAACCTGAACTTCAGGAGAACCCGTATCACCTTCAGCTTGTTGATATTCTGCTACTACTTTTGCTTTTTCTTCGGCATTAAGTGCCATAGTCTTTTTCCTCTAATATGCGATTAAATAATTAACACTAACCGCGCATATTTACAGTCAGTGCCTTTACGAAACTTGTTTTTTATCAGGGTTTAACTTAAGCCCTTATTCGACGTTGAAGTTAACCAAACGTTTGGCTTGAATCAAACCGTCTTCGGTTATTTCAACAACACCCGCAAATACCTTACTTGAAAGTGCCTCGTCAGAAGATTGCTCATCTCTAACAAGATATAAACGCACCAATTCTGTTGTTTCAGAATTCTCTAA
>ENA-OSET01002626-OSET01002626.1-sediment-metagenome-genome-assembly--contig:-NODE-2626-length-17116-cov-11.871178_pt1 | contig 17116 bp, 14 predicted proteins | sample MGYA00237882_ERZ534229 | MGnify/ENA primary metagenome ERZ534229 (study PRJEB26408, sample SAMN06266212) | sediment metagenome | isolation source: Hudson Canyon methane seep mesocosm | place... | reverse complement strand
TTGAGTATGAATGTCACTTGCATGCCCGAGTCCCGAGAATTAAACGAGATGATGGAAAAGTTCGTTTAATTTCTACCCCATGGGAAGGCAAGGTTTTAGGCTTTACCCTGTTATTTGAAGCTTTATTAATACAATTGTGTAAGGCGATGCCCGTTCATAATGTCAGTCAGCTAACAGGTGTCTCAGACCATAAGGTATGGCGCGTGTTGGATAGTTATATTGAGCTCGCCAAGAAAGACGAAAATTATAGCGATATAAGCGTGATAGGAATGGACGAAACGTCTATTGCCAGAGGGCACGAATACATCACTTTATTTGTTGATTTAGTTGAAAAAAAAACACTGCATATTAGTGCAGGTAAAGATAATAAAACAGTCGTTGATTTTGTTGAGATATTAGAAGCTAAGAGCGGTGATAGGAAGGCGATTAAACAAGTAAGTTGTGATATGTCTCCCGCGTTTATTAAAGGCGTTAAAGAAAACCTGCCAGAAGCAGAGATTACCTTTGATAAATTCCATATTATAAAACTGATCAATGAAGCGGTTGATAAAGTGTGTAGAGAAGAAGGGCGCTATACGCCAGAACTGAAAGGGAATCGTTACGTTTTCTTGAAAAACGAGGTTAATTTAACAGAAAAACAAAAGGGAATTAAAGAAGAGTTGAGCCTAGCAAAATTAAACTTAAAGTCTATCCGAGCCATGCAAATTCGTGAAGCATTTCAACTGATTTATAAGGCTGAAAGTGCCGCGGAGTTTAAAGGGTTGCTGAACAACTGGTATTACTGTGCAACGCATAGTCAGCTATCGCCTATTGTAAAAGTTGCTAAAACAATTAAGAAACATTGGGAAGGTATTTTGAGCTGGAAAAAGAGTCAAATAAATAATGGGATTTTAGAAGGGTTGAGCTCTGTTTTACAAGCGGCAAAAAGAAAAGCGAGAGGCTATAAAATCAAGCATTTTAAAACAATCGCATATTTACTGACGGGGAAATTAGACTTTTCTAAAATAAATAAAAATTGTTTACCCACTTAGAATTCAAAAGAGCCTTAATATTCGGGTTCTCTCGCTAGGGAACCCTTTTTGTAAAAAAAAGTGGCATATAACTTTTCTGATGTGTCATATAACTTATATTTTAATATTCAAAGGCTTTCAGGGTAGAAGGAATAGCCTTGGCTCAAATTGTGCTTAATCACAAAACTTTGTACTGATTTAACATACCATTTATCCATACAAGGATTTTTTGCGTGAAAATACTACTCTTTGTTGTAATGCTTCTACTCACTGGCTGTTCAGTTAATAGGGCGATAAAAGCACCGGAACCAGTGGAATATAAAGAAATAACCGTAGGAGGTACTCGACTAGAAACTATGTCTAGGTTAGGGCTCCCTAAGATATCGAACCAAAAAGGAAATTATAAAATTGATACTTATGAGTTTTTTGATGGCTACCATTCAGCATCAAAAGCTCGTATTATTTTATATTTAGCTGGTGGTGTCTTTACACTTGGATTATCTGAGTTTATTTTTTGGCCTTTAGAGGCTGCTGTGTTCGAGGGGAATCAATGCCGGGCCACTGTCATCTATGACGATAACGATAAAATAGTTGGTTATGATATTTTAGATAATGATAGTGAGCATGTGTGGTCTTCAGCTGTAGCGCTCGAAGAAATTCTAGCGGGTATTGATGGCTCAGTAGAACTTTCATCTGAGCAAATAAATTATTCTATGGCTTCTGCTGCACCTGAAGCACTGGCATCAGTATCAGACTCAGGTTGCATTAAGAGAATGAAAAACTCCTCTGATTATTCTATGGAGGTAAAAAGGATTATTGAGAATAACCAAGGTTCAGAATATGAGCAAAAAATTGGTGCTTTAGATAAAAAAATAATTAAAGCATGTTCAGAATATAATTATTAGGTACCTTGATTCGCAAAAGTCGAACCTTAGTTGTGAGGCTACTTAATATTACTTAAGTTCCCTTTAAGGAAACCAGGGGAATACTATTACATTTTTTCGGTTAGCAGTTCATCTAGTTCACTGAGGGCGGCAGATATGCGGTTTTTTACGGCTACAGGTCTAAACATAACGGTTCCCATCCATACATTAGTTGCAGAAACATCTAATATACTTTTATTATTTTTTAATAGCGCTATTTCTACAGTAAGTGTTGCACCAGCGTCAATTGAGTAGTCAAGGCTATAGATAGAGTTTTCTTTTTCGCGAGTTATTGCAAAGCCGTGCTTTTCAAAAAGCCTCATTATTTCGCCTAGATGCCTTTCTTCATACCCTGAGTAATGTTTTGATACGAACAGTGTTCTAGGTTCCTCAGTAAAGCTTAGACTGTTTGATGTGTTGCCTGATGTGGCGCAACCGATTAAAGAAAGACAAAAGAGAGCAATAGCTAATATTTTCACAGTATATCCTTATAAATTTAAGAGGGTCGTAATATACAGGCTTTATAGGGTGTGTAATAGTCAGATAAAGCTTACGCTGTAAGCAAAGACTTGCAGTATGGATTTGTGGGAGGTTTGTTAAAATAGCAATGACAAAATTTTTTGACGGTATAAATGACGGTATATAGCTAGGTGTTTGGTTTTATTTATTATGTAGAACAATATCTTATAGCTATTGTTCTAAGTCCTTGCTCCCGCCATTTCTTAACTTATTGAAAGATAAGATAAAAATAGACATAACCCTAGTTTAAAAGCGGTCTTTGCTACAAAAACCTGCTACATAAAAGGGGCTGTTGTCATGGCTAAAATTCCTTACCTGATAAGACGAAAAAATATATTTTATTTCCGTCTTGTTGTTCCCGTTGAATTTAGAGATTTGCTCAAAGTTCGTGAAATTACGAAAAGTCTCAGAACCGAAAACAGGGAAGAAGCTACTCACCAAGCTTTAAAACTTGCCGCATATTTCAGAGCGGCAATGCACAATCACAAAACAGGTAAAGCGCTCATTTCAAACCGTTCTGAGTTGATGGCGTCAACCAGTGATGAAATAGCTTATCATCCCACTCAAATTAACGCCGTAGAGCCTTTATACGTGGCTAACGTCGATGAACCCACACCAATCTACAGCACACGCTCAAAAACACCTCTATTATCGATTGTCATTGGTGATTTCTTAGATAGATATGATCAAAGTAAAAAAGCAACGTTAACAAAGTTAAATGCGACCTTACCTATATTGTTAGAGTTGGTTGGTGATAAACCCGTCAATCAGATTTTGCAGGCTGATATAAATGCATATTTTGACGATGTGCAAAAATTACCCGTCAGAAAAGACGCTAAAATTTTCAAGGGTATGACCTTAAGAGAGATTATGGCGGCTAATACTGGAAAGTGTGTTTCTGCTGGAACATTCAAAAGCACTTACCGTGCTTGTGTCAGTATTTTTATAAGCTGGGCTGTTATTAACTATAAAGATCAAGGTTTCCCAAATTTAAGCACCAATGGTGCTGTTTATCATGGTGAGCGTGTTAACGGAATTAACAAGCAGCGTGCTATTAGACCAGAAGAGTTAAAAGTCTTATTTGAGCATGAAAAAATGGGAAGGTATGCGGCTGATTCTGAAACAGCTCATTATTATTGGCTACCGCTGATTGGTTTATATACAGGTGCGCGGATAAATGAAATTTGTCAGTTGAATCCAGCTAAAGACATTCTTCAGGATAAAGAGACAGGTGTTTGGTATTTCTGGTTTAACGATGAAAGCGACACCGCCGCCGATGTTGATAAGAGTATTAAAACAAATTCATCAAAGCGAATTGTCCCTATTCACAGCCAACTATTAAATCTTGGTTTTCTTGATTATGTCGAGAGGGTTAAAGGTGAAAATAGACAACTTATCTTTCCAGCATGGCAACCGAGAAACGGAAAAGCTTCGGCTAATGCCTCGAAGTGGTTCGGTCGTTACTTGGAAAGCGTTGGTCTACGTGATGAGACAGAGGGGGCGAGGTTATGCGGTTTTCATGCGCTACGTCATACGTTTATCACTCATGGTATGAGTAGCAGGATACAAGGTATTTTTGAGCTTACAGGTCATGAAATGGAAGTTGTGGACGGAATGGGGAAGGTGTCAGATGTGGCTAAGGGATATTGGACGCGCGGAATTGCCGATAATATCAGGCAGAAGCAACTAGTGGTTGAAAAATTTGATTTTGAACTCAAGTTATACGTGCCTGCTTTTAATGATAAACCCTCGTCAAAATGAGGGTTTAGTTGTTGAGCTGTTTATTAAATTAAATTATTAAGCGAATAGTATGATTACATTTTAAGAAGCTTGTCCATCAATGGTGCAATTTTTTCTTCAGTTGAATCCCATTTTGCAGGGTTAATACCGCCAGCACCAACTAACCCTGTTGGGGTTTTGTATTCAATACTGCCAATTAACTGATTGTTTTTGTAAAGGTTAATATTTGCTTGACTTAAAAATGTAGTGACATCCCATTTGCGATATGCAACATAGGTTAGCTTTAATTCACAGCTCTCTGGCACTTTTGCATGGGTTTCTATGATGAAACCATTGCGAGCAATGCTCTGTTTAATGACATCTAGAATGTCTGGTTCGGTCACTTTGGTATTGAGTTCAATGCATATAGAATTCCCGGTTTCAATTTGTCCTGCGGCTGTTTGCACATTTCTGGTTATTGAGCAGCTACTGAGAACGGTCACAATAAAAATAAGACTAACTGATTTTGTAAAATACATCTTTAATATCCTTTTTTGAGTGTATGAATGAATCATTAATTTTAGTGTGAGCATCATACAGTGCAGAGTGTTTTTTTCAAGATATTGTTATCGGTTATTGGCGGGGTTATGTGTGTGAATTTAGGGGGAGGAAATTGATTTGATGGAAAATGTAATGTATTACCGTTGATAGCGATAGTGAGGGAGAAGCCCGAATTTATCGCCGCAACTCTCTTCAATGCCTTCCTTAACTTCTTTAAAGGATAAAGCCCTTCATCCGTTACTTAGCTTACTGTTTTACAATCCTACTTTTCTTGTAAGTTGCGGATGAAAATTTTTACCCGCCGTGAGAGCAACTGACGAGCGAAGCGAGGCGGTTCTGGCTCTCACGTTGCTCTTGCTCTTGCTCTTTCTTTTGCTCTGCCGTTCTTTTAAATAATATATATAATATTATATATATTAGGAACGTCTATTTTACCCCTGTTTTTGGTGTGCAGGACATGTATGTCATGGTTTTTGACTACACACGGTAACTACGCACGATAGCCCTTTTTGACTACACACGACCTCATAATCAATAAGACAACCTACACACTCAAGCGTGTAAGTAGGTGTGGTTATATTAGATACTAAATTAATTTAGGCTTTTCAGTGAGTCTCAGTCTAAGAGAACTAACCCACATTCCCCTGTCCTCATAAACAATAACGTAATAAACCTTTCCTGCCTCGAATGTAAAATTGGACTCTCTGTCTATAGCAGGTGACTTTGTGTGCATTCTATACTCGCCAGGATCCAAAGTTATCCGACTTGACTGACCGATTATCAGTCTGCAAACCTCAGATCCGTTAGCCCATACAGGAAAATGGTATACTCCTGTAGGATCTGACACCGATCTGACTGCATCTGGGTAAACAATGACCGTTGCTTTGTCTGTCGGCAATATACCTAGATTTTCCTCATAAGGCTTTACCCAGCTTCTACCGCATGCAGATAGAATCAGTATAATTAAAAAGATTGTGCTTATAAATTTCATCCTTACCCTTTTGGTTATTTAGTGAGTGTGCATTTTGCACGAATTGGTTAAAGATGGATACCAGCTGTAGATTACATTTTAAATTTAAATATTCGAATGATGTAATGGACTTCGAGCGGGTAGGGTGGTATTTTTCAGTAGAGAAGTGCTCCACACCGAGCGCGAGATATGCCAAAATTCCCTATGTTGCCCGTCGGGGCAATGCGCTATATTTTAGAATAAGAGTTCTCTCCAAGATTCATAACGTAAACGAAATGAGAACTCGCATTCAACAAAACAACCTACACACTCAAGGGTGTAATTAGGGCGTGATCAAATTACACAAAAGGTAGGCATAAAAAAGCCGCACTGTGGCGGCTTGGTGATTGTGTTGCGATTCGTATCAGTCGGACAGGGTGCTTTGCTTGGGGTCTGGTTATATCATGTGCAAAGAGTTATTGGAAGAAAGCGCCTTGCTTAACAAAATCTTGATAGGCGTGCTCTGAAAGATGCTCAATCGCATTCATACTTCCAACCATTGAAAAAGGGAATGCAGGGAAGAACAGCAACCACATTGCCATCGACTCCGTTTCGCGAACTGTCGTTTTATAAACCTTTCCCGTTTTGACATTTTCTAATGTATAGGTAAGGTCGTATTCCTGATCCACAAATGATGGAACAATCATCAATGTAAGCCCGCATATAATTTGCATTGCCACGCTTGAGTCTACAATATGCTTGCCTGATAGCGTCAAATTGTAATCCGCATTTCCCGTAAAGCTACCAAGTTCAACATAAGTAGACTCTGAAATGTAATCATTGTCTTTCCACAATATATCGATAACTCTATCGTTTACCATTCGACCATCTTTGTTGCCTGTTATGACCTGCAAAACATTGATGTCGTAAATATAATCCTTGCTAACCGTAGTTTCAATCTTTGGTGAAATGAGTGGTGTTATTGGTTCAAGTTCAGCAAGTTTGTCACCCGAAAATGTCATGCAACCCGTTAAAGATAAAAGTAGTGTCGCTGTGCAAATAGGTTTGTATGTCTTTTTCATACTTCCATTTATGTTAATGATTAAGTGAGTGCGCATTATCCATCATTCGCTTAAAAAGTGATGTCAGTTGATGATTATAAGTTGAAATTGAGTTGTTCGAATGAAGTTATAGACTTCGAACGGGTAGGGTGGTATTTTGTAGTAGAGAAGTGCTACACAAGCACTTTATTAATTTTAATTATAAGTTGTAAATCAATGGGTTATGGTGTTTGTGCTTGAGTCCCTTGCTCTCCGCCATATTGGTTAATTTATTATAAAACAAATACTTGCTGGTTATCAAAAGTAAAATGTTAACACTGTTGTTAACGGTCAAATACACTGGCAGGCAGAGCATCACTGCCATTAAGTTAAGGGATTAGTCCGTTGGGGCGCAGTGCTTTAGCCTGCATTCATAGCTAAAAATAGCAGGCTAAAGCACTGCGCCCCACGCTGTATTTCTCTTAACTTAATGGCAGTGAGGCTTAGGGGGGGAGTAAAACCTGTCGTTGTAAGCAGGAAGAGCAGATGCTCTCAACTACTTAATCATACACGTAAGAACTCCATCACAATCATAGTATTTCTTTTGATCATCATATATTTGCTCCATGTTAACCAGCCAAATACCAAGCCCACCTTTCCTAAGATTAAACACATATTCATCGCCAGGTTTATATTGTTGCCACCACCGGCTACTTTTAAGGTATAAATCCAATTTAGGTACGGCTAATTCATTTGCTTTCCACATATAATCAGTATCGAGAGAATAAGTGTAACCCTTAATACCCTTTTCATCGGTTAAAATATTTATACGAGGGATAACCGAATAAAGGGCAAATGCCACACCTAACCCGGCTAATAATGCGTAAGATAAAGTATCTTTTCGTTTTGGCTCTGCATTTCGAAGAAGAAAAAAAACAACGCCTGAGACAACAATCCAGCCTGCTATTAACACTGAATAGGGTGCATCTTCCGCATAATACTCAGTTGCAGTAAAAAAAGTCTCAATGATGAAATAAAAAACAAATATGAAAAAAACTATTGCTATAACAATAGTTGTTGGCGTTTGCCCTTCCAAATTACCGCTTTTACTCGAATTATTAAATAATGACATAACTGTTTTTATTCCTTTTTATTTTTCATGAATAACCGAATCTTCCTGATAACCAGCTGGCAACTTATGAGCAATACCTTTGTGACAATCTATACAGGTTTTACCCTGCTTTATCGCTGCTTTCATTTCTCGCCGTGCAGTCACTGATTGAGCATGAAAATCCATTGATTGGTAGGAATGGCAATTTCTGCATTCATGTGAATCATTTGCTTTCATTTCTCTCCAGACATGTAAAGCAAGCTCTTCGCGTTTGGCTTCAAATTTTTCTGGGGTGTTAATGGTTCCTAGCGCTTTATGATAGAGCTCATTAGTTGCTCTTATTTTACGAACTAATTTTGGCCCCCATTCTTTAGGCACGTGACAGTCTGAACAGATAGCTCGAACGCCCGAACCATTACTGTAATGAACTGAATGGGTATATTCTTCGTACACGGTATCCCTCATCTCATGACAAGAAGTACAAAACTCAAGAGTATTGGTGTATTCCATATAGGTATTAAATCCACCCCAGAATATGATGCCAGCAATACCACCGACTACAAATATTCCCCCCCAGGTATATTTACTTGTGGGTTTCCAAAACCATTTGATAAATTTAGAAATCATCTGCTTTGTACCTTGTTATGGTTGGGATTGATTTTGTTGCCGCGATTTAATCCAGACAATAATTTTATCTATATCTTGTTTTTTTTCTGAATATTGTCGGGCTTCTTCAAGTGCTGCATTGGCTAATGAATATTGCCCTGTATGTAGATAAGCAAGACCTAAACCGATGAAGGCTTTTGAATTTTTTGCGTTAAACCCCAGTGCTTTATGAAAATATTTAATGCTGTTTGCATATTCACCTTTTAATAAATATACATTCGCTAATTTTTGTTGAATAAGTTCGGTGTCAGATTTAATCGCAGCTGCTTTTTGAAAAGCGAGCAATGCTTCATCCAGTTTGCCTTCCGCGAGTTCCTTATCACCTTGCTTAAGATAATCTTCTATATCGCTTGTTTGTATCGCCTGTGCAGAAATATGTACTGACAATAAGGCGACAGCCACAACATGACTGAGTCGCTTTAGAAATTGAGTAGAACTGATATACGACATGCACTTTTACCTATCACTTGCAGGGTGTTTTGAATCCATCCAAAACACCCTGAGATTAATTATTTAAAAGCACCTTTGCCATAACGCTCTTCAAAGCCTTTTCTTACTTTTTCAATCTGGCCTTTATTCATGCCATTAAAATACCAGTCATGACCTTGAATAGGTTTAAAGTATTTATCCAGTAATTCATTTGCTAACTTCTCTCCTGCCACTTTTTTAAGCTCAGGAATAAATGAAAAATAAGTGTGCTTTCCGACCTCATAAAGTCCATGCCACCAGGTATAATCCGGTCCCATCATGGAGGCTCCATGACGCGCTCTTCGACCTTCGTGATGCCAGATTTCCCACCAGATCCATTCTATTTTGTCATCAAATGGACTTTTACTAATCACACCTTTTTCTTTTAGCTCGGTCATGATGGCGGCAATAGGTTTAGCGAATTTTTCATTGTATAAATCCACTACATTATCAAACTGGCTATAATGCCCTTTAATAACACTGGAGCTGTGACAAGCAGTACAGACATTTTGCATTTTCTCACGGCGATCTTGCCATGTAAGGACTTCCACCACTTTTGATCCTTTGGCTTCTGCTCCCACTTTGGGAATAGCCTTACCCTCTGGCACATCAAACTCATCACCATTCTGCAATCGAACCAGGTTTATTTTATGAGATATAGGTGGCCTTAAAGTCCAGGAGATTCTGTCACCTACATTATGTGTTTTCTTTTCACCGCCACCCGCACTCATATGACAAGTAGCACAAGTTGGTGCAGCAGAATAATCAACCCCTGCCTCCCACTTTTCTGAATCCAGGTTCATTTCATCTTTAAATGCGCGATAAAGAATGCCATGTTTGGATTCGTTATAGACTTCTATTTGTGGATGATCAGGACCCATATGACACTTACCACAGGTGTCAGGTGTTCTTGATTGCGCTTGAGAAAAGCGATGTCTAGTGTGGCAGGCAGTACAAGAACCCGTTGAGCCATCTGGGTTTAATCGACCAATACCCGTATTGGGCCAAGTCGCAGCATCAGGTTTACCATTCTTACCAATTTTGACTTCTGAACCATGACATTGCCGACAGCCCGCGTTAACAGCTGCAGGACCACCAACAACTTCACCTAATAAATTATCCAGTGAAGCTAAAATTTTGGCTGCTTTAGCATGATGAGAACCATCCATCTCTTCAAACTCTGTACTATGACAACGCGAACAATCTTTAGGTGTCACAATAATAGAAATCAACTGACCTTTATGGCTAAAAGCATCAACGTCATCTTCTTTTGCCTGGTGACAATCCAGGCAATTAACACCTTGTTGCCCATGCTGACTTTTATTCCATTCCCTAAAAAGTCCAGGATTATGCTTTTTATGGCAAACCACACATTCTTTACCTTTATCAGTGCCCCAATCTTTTCCTGCTTCGCCATCTGGTCTGGCAGCCAATAGGCCTGGCGAGTGAAAAAATAAAACAGAAAATATAATGGCAAAGAGTGATTTTATAAAAAAACGGTAACTAAGATTCAGCATGTATTATCTCCTTAAGAGATGAGCGTCTTGAGAACAGCGGCAATCTTTAACAACAAGTAGATTTAAACAAACAATTAAAGTCGCCAGAACAATTCCACATGAAATACAAGGGATTTTAGCCCACTCAGCCTACATGTCAACCATTACAAATAGAAAACATCTTCATTTAAAGCACCCCATTTCGTAACTTTTGAATAAAGAAATCATAAGCAACTGATTTTGCTACTCTGCATATATTTTTCTGTGGGGATGAGATGTTGATTTATCAGACTTCTACAACAAGACCTTGCAGCAGAACTGACGAAAAACTAGGATGCACAAAGCAAACTCGAAGCAGGAACCAATGACTGCCATGGACGTAGAGACTGTAAAAGTATTAAGCTCTTATCCCCCTCTTTAACAAAAAGAGGTTAGCGGGGGATTTTAAAAAGTGAAACTTTCACAGCCTCCGTAGCTCGCGTCCTTAGAAAGCGATTCTGACTCCACCGCTGACCGTATAACTATTCAAATATCGATGGCCTTCAATTCGTTCATAATCTACAAAGAGCTGAACACTATGCGCTAATACAGTAGAAAGACCACCACCCACTATAAAATAATCTCTATCAGGTTTATCCGTACTAAATTGTAAATCGTAATTTGTTGTGTCTTGAACAAAAGAAGCATGAATCGTTCTTCGCTGATCAAGAAATTCATGTACATAACCCGCTTTTATCTTTGGTAAAAGAACTCCCCAAGGCATACTTACAGCATATGAAACATCAAAGCCAAGCGTTGATTTAAAAGATTGAATGTTTTGGCTCTGATATTTTAAGTTTAAACCAGCGCCTTGTGATTCAGAATACTGATCAATAAATGTTCCTGAATAATCTAATTTAATCATTGGGCTAAGCAGTAAGGCATCATAGGATAAATTATAAATAAAATTCAGCCCAGCTAAAACCTTATTGGCTTCAGCCTCAGCTACAGCCGTAGTATCTACATTATCCCCGTTTGCAGTATATTTAATATTTCGTTTAAGGTCATAATCGATGCCTGACCATCCTACATAGCCATCAATGCCGAAACTATCGTTTACACTATAATTTGCATATGTTAAAAAACTAATATTTTCATAATCCGAACTACCCGCGCTATCCGCACCACCGGTTCCTTTGTTATAGTCCAAATCTGTATCCGAGTAAGCTATAGCAAATCCTGCTACAAATTTATCACTAAAAACATAATCCATTCCCCCAGTGACTCCATGTTCATCAAGCTCATAACCAGTTTCTAGCGTGGTATCTATTCTCTCAGTTTCTGTCAATTTTCCTGAAACAAAATAACCTAATCGTTCCCCAGAAAAAGTATCCCCACTAGCTCCACCTCGCTCCTTAAGTTTTTTCAAGCGATCTGAAACAATTTTTCTTTCTGCATAAGTCGATGAATTTCCTACACCAGAAAAGACACCACCATTATTCCCTGGGCTGGCACCGCCTGTATCGTTTCCTGCTGCTGCAGCAATACACCTATCACTAAATTCAGTGCCTATTACTGCACCAGCACAAGATCCTGTCCTTTGATCCCAAGCAGCATCATAAACCTGATCCGGAGTTAAAACAGCTAAGGCCGAATTACTAGCCAAAGCAGCCCCTAAAGCCACAACAATTTTTTTTGATTTTTTACTAAACACATCCATCCCCTCATTATTAAAATGACCTTTTTTGTCATCTATTACAACACCACAAAACACTTAAACTAACTTAACAAATATCGGAGTCTTTTGTTTACCTTATAAGTAAAAAAGATATATCCCATTGATAACAACAATATTTTGTTAATTTAGGCTGGGTATCCGTTCCTCAGCTTAAAGTACTGCTTACCATGAGCCTCATCCAAATGAGGATAAAGAAATAGCAACACCCTATATAACACGTCATTCCCAAAGTTTATTTATCGGGAATCTATTCGTTGTAAGTTACATCCCTGCTAAGAGAATACAGGAATGACAAGGAGTTGATTTAGTTGTTTTTAAAAATCCGGAAGCTCATCGGTAATCAGGAACCATTATGAGCTTTGCTGATTTTGCACAGCAGCATAAAAATATAGAAACGTAGCATGCCACGTCTCTACGGCATACAAACTAAACAACAGTTAAAGCAAAACTTCGCCTGGGTGATACTCAACATGTAGCAAGCCAATTGCATGCAATAATTCATAAGATGATTTCAGTGCTTCAAATTTCGCATTAACTGAAGCTACTTTTGCTCCCACCAATTGGGATTTGGCATTTAACAAATCGATTTCATTACCACTGCCTTTATTGTTTTGATCATCCCTTGCCTGATAAATACTGTTAGCAATTTCCATCGTTTCTTTTGCTAAAACTAATTGACGATACAGCACCAGCTTCTTTTCCCAGGCCAGTTTAATATTTTCTTTAATCTCTCGCTCAGTTGCCTGATAAGTATACTTCTCCGAACTTAATTTCCCTGATGCAGAATGGTATTGGTCCCCCAATTGATGACCCAGATTAAAATCCCACTTAAGCCTAACAAACACCGAACTATCCGTTTTAGCACCTTCGATACCCTGAAAATTTGTTTCCCTTTCATAGGCTGCAACAACATCAAGTTCAGGAGAATACCTACCTAATACATCCTTCTTTTCCTGCTCTGCAATATCAATTCTTTGTTCTGCCATTGCCAAAACAGCATTACTCTTTTCGGCAATTTCCAAGGCTTTTTCTATCGATGTAATCTTTTTCAATTGCAAATTATTCGGCACTTTCATTCCGCCAACAACAGGATCATGCTCAAAAACAACTTGATACTGTCTAAATGCCGCTCTATATTTTCCATCAATATTAAGTCGTTGCTGTTCTACTCGTTTTAATGACAAAGATGCCTCATGAATATCCAGCATGGTACCTGACCCAGATTTCTGGCTTTGTCTTTTCAAAATAATAAAGCGCTTTAGTACATCTACTTTGTTATTTATAAGTAATAACATCTGATGATAATGCAAAATATTTAAATAACTCGAAATACCTTTAAAGATTAAATCATTTTCAATATTTAAAGCAGTCCACTGTTTTAAATCGATATTCGCTTCCGCTCCTGCAGTGGCGACTTGGTCACGAAACCCCTTAAATAAATTTTGACTTAATTCAAACCTATATTTACTATGATTAAGATCTGAAGATACGCCTCTTCCTGTATCTTTATAACTTTGAAAACCTGTTTGAGCAGATGCATTGATAGTGGGGTAATAGTTGCTAAAAGCCGCATCTTCTTCTGCCTCAGCAACTTTTATTTTAAATCGCTCTGCGATAATTTCAGGATGCTGCAACATTAATTGATTAATTTCATTCGCTAAAGGATAAGCTATTACAACTTTGCTGCTCAATATCAGACTTAGAAAAAATATTTTATTTGTCTGAAGTGTATTTTTTTTAAAATGTTTAAAAGATATCATGGTCTATTTACTGCATGGGATTCGTTCAAAATGGAATAATTAATTTGTTAAGGTTTAAACCTTAACGCTCTCTAAAGCCTTCGTATTTAATTCGCAACATAGGTTTTAACAGATATTCTAATACTGTTCTAAAACCGGTTTTTACTTCCACTGTAGCTTCCATCCCCGGGGTAATCACAAGCTGTTGCTCTGCTATTCCCAAATAATTTCGTGTTGTTCTAATATCCATCTCAAAATAAGTCTCTCCAGTGATTTTATCCGTTTGACTATCTGCACCTATGCGAATAACCTCGCCTTCCAGCCCACCATATCGAGAGAAATCAAAGGTAGCCAGTTTAACCGTTGTAAACTGTCCCATTCTCACATATCCGCGATCAACTGGATTCAGCTTTGCCTCAACGATTAAATTATCAGTTTTAGGCACAATATCCAGGATTGCTTCACCCGGTCTAATAACCCCTCCTAAAGTGTTAAACCTTAACTGTTTGATGATTCCATCAATTGGACTACGCACAACAGCTCTTCCTTTTTGCTCATTAGCGACATTCAATATCGCCTTAATCTTCATTATTTTTAGCGCGATATCATTCAGCTCATCCGTTGCCCGGCGTTTAAATTGACCGATAATTTCAGTATATTCGGCTTCCGCCTGTTCTTTTGCTGCTTTCGCTTTTGGAATACCTTTTAATAAAATAGCTTTTTCGCCGCGAGCTTTCACCGCTTTAGCCTTAACCGATAAAAAATCAATTTTTGAAATCAAGCCCTGCTTTAACAAATCTGCTTGTATAGCGAGTTGTTGAGTTTGTATTTTCAAATCATTGACAACAGCCCGATACTTTTCCTGTAACTCTTGAATTTCAAGATTACGCTGAACAATTTTTTTCTTGATCACCTCTAAGGCCAGATTCTTTTCTTGTAACCGTGCCTGAAAAGTTGCTTGTTCCGTTGCCATAAAATTTTTATTTCTTTTGGCTTCAATGCTTGTAAACTCAGGCATATTGTCTGAGACTTCGGCATTGAGTCTATCTCTCTTTAAAATTAGCGCATCAAGCTCTTGTTGTTTTTCCTCTCTATTTAAATTAACAACACCTAAATTCAACCTTAAAAGTATTTGTCCCGCTACAACTAAATCCCCTTCTCTGATTAAAATAGCGTCAATCACCCCTCCCTCAAGATGCTGCACCACTTTAACCTGCTCTTTTGGCTCCACCACCCCATCAGCAATGGCAAATTCATCAATATCGGTGAGAGCGGCCCAGAGGACAAAAGTGGCTAATAAAATAATGACGAGCCAACTGCCATACTTTAAAAATCCAGCCTGTTCGGCCTCAAGCTGATGCAAAAGTAATGTAGTTTTATTGCTCATTATTATTTTTTTGTGTTTCGAGCTGTTGCAAAACTGCTTTTGCATCACCTGCTATTGCCACTTTGCCTTGTTCTAGAACTACTATTGAGCTTGCAGATTGAATAAAAACGGGGCTATGGGTGGCAACAATTACCGTATTATTTTCAGCATATTCGGACAAATAACTGACCAATGCTTTTTCTGAATCACTATCTAAATTATTACTAGGCTCATCTAGCAATAAGATTTTTGGTTTTCTAATCAATGTTCTAATCAGCGCAATTTTTTGTATTAAACCTCCAGAAACGCCTTTTCCAGCTTCTCTTAACACCGTCTCATAGCCCATAGGTAATATACTGACCAGCTCATGCAACTGAATTTTCTTGGCTATATCAAAAACATCCTGCTGTTCACATTGCTCCATTCCCATGGTTATATTTTCATATATTGAGCCTTGGAAAAGCGCTATTGTTTGAGGCAGATAACCTATATGCTGGTGTAACTGGCTGTTGCTAAACTGCCTAAGATCGGCCTGATCCAGACTAATTTTACCTTTGGCCGGTGGGTAAAGACCCGAAATCAATTTTAATAAAGTACTTTTTCCACTGCCATTCCGACCCATAAATAGGTGTAAACCATTAGGCCCAATAGCACCATCTAAACCTGCAATAGCTGGATTTTGTTGCTTGTTATAGCTAAAAAAAACAGCCTGTAAAGTTATCTTCCCTTGTTTTACAGGTATATCCAAAACATGCTCAGTTTTATCCTGACTGAGTTTTAAAAAGCCATCAAGACGGTTTAAGGCTTTATGAAATTGAGCAAAGCTTCGCCAATGTTCAACTAATTGTATAAAAGGACTGATAAGCCGGGAACCCAGCATGTTGACAGCGATTAAAGCCCCTATGGTCATTTCCTGTTCCAAGATAGCTAAAGCACCTACAGAGGTTAATGTCACTGTAAATAACAAGCTACTAGACTGGGAAATAATCCGAAAATAATCCGTTGAACGGCCTCTAGCCATTGCTGCCGTTACGGTTTTCACCTGCAAATCATTCTGTTTTTGCAGCCAATAACTTCCTAAATCGAACATTTTAACCGTCTCTCTCGCTGTTAAAATGTCCGCCATCATATTTTCCCTTTGCTGGACAAAAGGCCTTTCATCTTTAGTCTTACGCTGCATTGTTTGTTGAGAGAACACGGCCAGCACTATAAAAAAAATTAATGCGATGACAAAAAGCCAGGCCACTGGGGGAGCAATGACAAAGGTTATCAGCATAAATAATAAAGCAAAGGGTAAATCTATAACTAATGCAGCGGTAGCACCACCTAATACATTACGGACTAAATTGGCATCCTGAAATAATGATTGCCAATACCATAACGGTTGCTCTTCCATTCTTATCAAAGGCAAAGCAAATAATTGTTTAAAAATACGCTCAGTTAATTTCAGCTCATTCCGAGCTGAAATTAACTGAAAACTTGTGACTCGAGTAACTTTTAAAATAGCATCAAAAATCAATACCAAAACCATCCCAATAACAAGCCCTTGCAAAGTCGTCACCCCCGCATGAAAGACAACTCGATCATAAACCTGCAAAACAAAAATGGGTGCCGCCAGTGCTAATAAATTTATAAAGAATGAAATCAATAATAATTTTAAAAATACTGGCCGTAACTCTTGCCGCCAGGTTTCTTTCAATAGCGTGTTATCTTGACTATTCTCTGTCATCATTTAATTATCACCTAAACCCACAATAACAAAAGGCTGCAAAACAAACTTTTAAATATCATATTCATCAAACCACAGTCACTGCAACATTATTATCGACATA
>ENA-OSET01002621-OSET01002621.1-sediment-metagenome-genome-assembly--contig:-NODE-2621-length-17143-cov-23.187390_pt1 | contig 17143 bp, 16 predicted proteins | sample MGYA00237882_ERZ534229 | MGnify/ENA primary metagenome ERZ534229 (study PRJEB26408, sample SAMN06266212) | sediment metagenome | isolation source: Hudson Canyon methane seep mesocosm | place... | reverse complement strand
ATGGCTGAAGAACTGGGGGCAGACTATTTAGAATTAGCCAATACTCAATATTATGGCTGGGCACATAAAAATAGAGACTTATTAATGCCTACCAAAGAACAATTTGAAGAGGCTGAAGCCATAGCGCAAGCTTATAAAGAAAAAGTCGCAGGGAAAATGAAAATCTATTATGTTATCCCCGATTTTTACGAAGACCGCCCTAAAGCCTGTATGAATGGCTGGGGTACAACCTTTTTGACTATCGCGCCTGACGGTGTTGCTTTACCCTGTCATTCAGCACGTGATTTACCTGGTCTGGAATGCCCTAATGTAAATGACTACAGCATAGAGGAAATTTGGAATGAATCTAAAACATTCAATTTCTTCCGCGGTAACGAATGGATGAAAGAGCCTTGTCGAAGCTGTGATGAAAAAGAAAAAGATTTTGGCGGCTGCCGCTGTCAGGCTTATATGCTGACGGGAGATATGTATAAAACCGATCCAGTGTGTAGTAAATCACCTGATCGTCATGTTATTCATGAGGCGCTGGACTCAGCCAGAGAAAGTGCTTTATCGGCTGATGAACAGCCGCTTATTTTTAGAAATAGTAAAAATTCCAAGAAATATTCGTAGATCAAGGTAGAGACGTAGCTTGCTACGTCTCTACGCTCTATATTACTTAACGATACTCAAGCCTTTCATATCAGCAAAATATGCTGCGATATCTTTTAAGTCATCTTCAGAAAAGCTCCCAACCATGCTTTGCATAACAGCATCTTTTCTTACCCCAGACTGGTAATCCTTCATAACCTTAACTAAGTAATTACCATGTTGCCCTGCCAAGATAGGCCCTGTTGCGCCATCATCTATATCATTAGTGTGGCAAGCAGTACATGCTTCTGCCAATTTCTTGCCTTTTTTAGCATCACCACTGGTATAAGCCGCTTTAGTTGGCTTTCCTGCCGATGCCTCAATATATAAAGAAATCGCTTCCAGTGTTTTTTCATTCAGGTCATAAGCATTAGCCAGCATTGAAGTACGTGCTCTTTTTTCATGTTTATAAGCGGTTAATGCTGAAACAACATAGGCTTTACGTTGACCACCAATTTTTGGCACATAAAAAACAGGGGCCACATTACTGTAATTAGGTGTGCTATGACAACCTCTGCAGGTTTCAAAAGCATCTTTGCCTAACTCAACATCAACATCTTTAGCTTGAGCAGTAAACGCTAAAGAAAGACTCCATGCCAATGCCATTATTACTTGTTTCATATTATCTGTTCCCAATTCTGATATATTTCTGAAGCCGTATATTAATAGATACTGATAAGTAAATCAATGACTAACAGCTGAGGAATGTTTTTTTCATAAAAAACTTGAAGAAGCTGAAGATAACAGCCTAATGACAAATACGCTTCACTTTATATTTATCAGGGTTATAGTTGTTCTAAGTAACAAACCTTAATTGGTGGAATTTGGGGCGCAGGCTTTAGCCTGCATTGACCAAGTAAAAAAGCAGGCTAAAGCCTGCGTTCGTATATAAAATAATGTCTTGTTGTACTTGTAGTTGGGAAACTTTATAAACCTTCCCAAGGCTCAAATAACCCTGTTACATCAACCTCAAACATATCCAGTATTCGTCCAACACCTTCATCCACCATAGCAGCAATTGAATTCGATTTACTATAAAAAGCGGGCATAGGTGGAAAAATAATCGCCCCCATTTCTGTGGCACTGGCCATATTACGAATATGCGCTAAATTCAAAGGCGTTTCTCTAGGCATAATCACTACCCGTCTACGTTCTTTTAAAGCCACATCTGCCGAGCGGGTAATCAGGTTATCACCAAAACCATGAGCAATGGCAGACAGGGTTTTCATCGAACAGGGTGCAACAATCACCCCTTCGGTTTTAAATGATCCGCTGGCAATACTGGCGGCAATATCATTTACCCCATGCACAACATCAGCCAACTCATACAAAACAGAGCGCTCCATATCCATTTCGTACTTTAAATTAACCAGACCCGATGATGAAATCACCAAATGCGATTCCCATTCATCATGCTGCTGCAATACCTGCAACATTCTGATCCCATAAATAGCACCTGTTGCGCCAGTCATTGCGATGACTAATCGTTTTTTTTGTTTCAATTCAATCTCAAATCATTATAGGGGAGATATATTCAGCTCCCTCTATCCTTTAAAACTGCTGGGTTACGCTTATCGCTAACCCAGCCTACATTATTTAAGGAACGAACATAAAATAGACAACTTGGGGCGCAGACCTTTAGGCTGCTTTTAAAATGCAGGCTGAAGACCTGCGCCCCAAATAATTGTTTAAGTTATTTCGTATAAGTTCCTTACTTAAACCAACTCAATCATTCTGTCAGTTGCATCAACCAAAGCATCTTCCATCTCTTTACCACTGGCAATATGTCCTGCGCTGGCTAGAACAATATACTCGGCACTGGGTAAAGCTTTATGCAAACTATACCCTGCCTCTATTGGGCAAACCATATCATTCGCACCATGGATAATGACCGTCGGGATTTGTTGCAATACATCACAGTCATTTAAAACCTGATTATCGCTAATAAAATACTTATTAACAGCATAATGCATTTCCATTTGCACTTGCAGCACCATTTTTTCCGTTACATGCACTGGGTCATCTTTTTCCTGATAATCCTGCATTAAAGCAACTTGTCCACCCCAGGCAATCCATGCTTTAGCCACTCGCCTTTGTGCGACTTCATCTTCACCAAAAACAGCATCATATAAACCTTTAACCAAATCAGTTGTTGCCGACTTAGGAATACTACTCACTAATTCGTGCCATTTTTCTGGGTAAAAGCGCCCTGCGCCCTCTTTGGCAAACCAGTCGAGATCCTGCTGCCTGGCTAGAAACACACCACGAATAATCATACCCAATACGCGTGTTGTATGTTGCTGAGCATATAGTAAGGCTAATGTACTCCCCCAGGAACCACTAAACAATAGCCATTGTTCAAGACCTAATTGCTTTCTGATACCTTCCATATCATCAATTAAATCCTGCGTGCTATTATTTTCTACCTCACCAAAAGGTAAAGACTGCCCACAACCGCGCTGGTCCATCAGAATAATATGATATTTTTCAGGATTAAAAAACTGTCGATGACCAGGTCGGGTTCCCGAACAGGGACCGCCATGAAGAAAAATAACAGGAATACCTTTAGGGTTTCCAGACTGTTCTACATAAACAGAATGATTGCTACTGGTCTGTAGATAAAAATACTTAAAGGGTTCTATTGCTGGATAAAGGGATTTCATTGATTCCTGCATGTGAATATTAAAACATCCGTTGATTACTCACGAATGTAGGGTGCGGCTTCGCCCACCATCAACAATCATTAAGTATGCCAAAAGGTGGGCAATGCCGCACCCTACGACCATATTAAAATATGTTCAGTATACCTTTTAACTAGGGTCGTAGGGTATTGTAGGGCGGACTTCAGAGAGTTTATTTATTTCCACTAGGCATTCAGCCACTTTTTTATCATCAGCCAGAGAGCGAAAGACAGTAATAGCTCTATTAAAATAATTTATTGCCTGCGCCCAAGCTGCTTGTTGCTTATTCAGTTTGCCCAATTCAAAAAGCGTGTCTGCAATACCCGTTCGGGAGTGCTTATTTTTATACATCAATAACGCTTGCTGCAATAAGCTATCTGCCTCCACATAATCAGTCTGTTTTATCAACAATTCAGCTTGAAAACGAAATAAACGCGCCTCTAATCCAGATGTTTTATAGCCTGAGTTTTCTAAGGCCGTGCCATATCGCTGTAGCCAGATAAACTCATCTTGTTTTTGCTTAAAAGCAATCTCTGTTCGACTGGCAAGCGCAACCAGTTGAATTGCGCTTACTGCTTCCGAGCTATCATTCGCAGGTAAAATTGCCTGTAATAAATGACTCCCCTTACTCAACTGTTTTTGTTTTATCGCGACCCGTGCATATAACAAGCTTATCCGTGACTGATAATCCGTCAGTGCTTCCATTTTAACAATTGCGTTTGCCATTTGTAATTGCTTTTCTGCTAGCTCAGCATCATGCTTAGCTAGCGCTACCTCCACCAAATTAATATGACTAGCTAAAACAGCTAATCGATCATCCAGGCTTTGATAAAGCGACAAGCCTTGCTGAAATAATTGTTCAGCCCTATTCCAGTCTTCTTCTACATAAGCCTGCATAGCATCATCAGTATAACTTTCTGCATTCCATAACAGAGTCGGCTTGTTGACTGCCTGACTTGAGCAAGCACTGATAAACACATAAAAAATCAGCGTCATTAATCTAATCATAACTGGCCTGCGGGGCTATTATTTTGTTAGCGCTTGATGCCGGATTATTTTTAGATAATGGCCAGGTGTTTTGCACACTATCTAATAATCGGCCTGTCTTCGATAATGTACGCTTTGCATCTAAGGCTACCCCAGGCATATCCTTGAGTTCACCATTAACCAAGGTGAGTGCGGCTTGAGCCTGAATAATAATTTCATTGAGTTCTTTCACCATCTCAGGCAGATCATGTGTCGCATCCCGCAGATCTTTCGTCATAAATTGCGCATCGTCTAATACCGGTTCAAGCTGAACCAGCCTTTGTTTGGCAATACCAATAATCCCTTCGGCTTCAGACAATATCTCAGCCCCTGATTTAACCACCACTTTCAATTCTTTCTCGACTTGCTGATCAAAAATAGCGGCTCCAAGAACACCATGCCCTGTGGCAATTTGGCTGATAATATTATGTACATTAGCCAATGATTCCTCAACCTTAGGCAAAATCTCTTCAAACTTGCCCAATAAACTCTTATTGTTTGCAGTCTGAATAAGGTTAGCAATATCCAGCAACAGATCATTTAATGAGGGCGTTTCCTGCACAGGTATTATCGATTCAGGGGCTAACATCGGCCCATTGATTGATTCAGACTCTATTTCTATCAATGCATTCCCTATACTGGTCAAGCGGTTCACCAGCGCAGTTGAATCCTCTCTGATAAACTTCCTCTTGCCTTCATAGACCTCAATAGCCACCCTGATCTTCTGATCTTGAGCAAGACTCAAGCCCGACACCATTCCGACCTCTGTTCCCAGTGCCTTAACTATATTTCCTGGGCTAATACCTTCACTACTATTTACATCGACATAAAACTTCACCCGCTTCTCAAATATATGCTGATTTTTTACACTGATCAGAATAAAAAACAAAAACAACACAAAACCGGAGAACACGAACAGGCCCACTATACGCTCTCGATGATTGTATGAGCGGTGGTGTAAATAATGTTCAGAACTTGTATTCATATCATCACCTCTATAAGACACTTAACAAGGCCTTAACTTCATTATCATCACTCTGTCTAAACTGTTTCCAGCCATCAAATAACATGGTTTTCTGTTCAGAAATAAAAATAATCTGATCCGCATATTGTTGTAAAAACGGTGGATATTGTAGCCCTCCTATCATACATACTGCTCGATTCTGCTTATACTGTCCCAATAACACTGTCATTTGCTGCCTTTCTTTTGCTCCCAGATTATTAAAAGGCACATCAAGAATGAGCAATAAGGGTTCAAGAATCAAGGCTCGAGCCAAAGCAAGCTGGCCTCTTTGAAAACTATTCAGCTGTGAGGGAAACGTTGTTGCCTCAAAATGACAATCTAATTCTGCCAATAATGCACGCGCTTTGTCCGCCGTTTGACGAAAGGGCAAATTAAGATGATAAAGTACAGGCAACATCACATTCATCAAAGCATGCTGCGCAGATAACAAAGGAGCAACTCCCGAAACATAACCAACTTGCGCCCTAAATTTTTGCCATGCCTGCTGGTCCAGCTCACAAACCTGCAGACCTAGCACCTCCACTTTACCCTGCTGTGGCTTGGAAAGTCCTGCCAACATCAGCAAATAAGCTCTTAACTGAGTTCGGTGAGGTCCAACTAAACAGGTCAATTTAGAGGTTTGTAACTGACAACTCAGAGCAGGAAACATCAAACCTTCTTCTGTTGAAGATGGAATGGCATTATCTGCGACAACAATTGTCTGCGCTGTATTTTTATTCATAAAGTAAAACTTATAAAATAGCCGTCAAGCAAAAACAAAAATACAATACATCTGACCACAGCCTTATGCATTTGCTCTGAAACCTGATTTGGCGAGTTATCCACTGCAAGACCATGAAAACAAGCAAGCGTTCCGACGACCAAGCCAAATAATATATTTTTTAACATAAAGCCAAAAAGGCTATAAACAGTGACCAGATTTAACAGCTCATTTAATGAATCCCTAGCTGACAAATCGTATATAAGCACACTAAAAAGCATTCCAAACATCAGCATAATAGCCGAAAAGTATAGCGCTAATATGACCTGGCTAATAAGCAGAGATAATATTCGGGGAAGTACAAAATAATCATTTACATTGATTCCCATATATTCCAGAGGCTCAATTTCCCCTGTCACTTTTGTATGTCCCAGATCAACAACTATACCCGAGCAAGATCGCCCAACCAAAACCAGTCCAGTAATCAACGGGCCCAGTTCACTCAATACCAGTCGCGCAAGAATTTCAACAAGATCTTTAGCCCCTGTTACCGATGTAATAATAAAGACTAATTGCGAGGCAATACTTATTCCAACCACTATCGCCAAAAATGAAATAATGGCGATTGCATTGATGCCATTCAAAACCAGTTGATCCAGAAAAACAGAATACACCGCTCGATTATAGACATTGCGATGAGGCTGCCACACAGAAAATGCACGCAGTAAAAAACAAGTTAAGTCAATTACATAGTACAGTGACTCTAAGCAGTAGCGACCTATCCAATCAACAAATTTCATCATCTGACTCTTAACAATCACTCTTTATATTAACAAACCATAATATACTAGCATGCACTACGGCCTTCTACAAAAATAACTATCTCCTAATGGCATTAAGTTAAAGACCAGAAGTTTTCACACAAAGGCACAAAGCCACGGAGAAGAGCGGCTTCTTTTTCTTTGTGTCTCTCTGACTTGGTGTGAGTATAAAATCTTGTTAAATTTCTGAGTTATTTTTTATTGGTAGGAGGGGCCTATTGGCCGCGACCGGAACAAGATCAAGAACAGTCGCGGCCAATAGGCCCCTCCTACTTTTATCGACAAAACTTCATTAACTTAACGACCAAGAAACTAATCCACCACAATCATGCAGCAAACAAAATAGGCACCACAGAGACCAATAGCAAGGTTGTTCCCATCGTGACTAAAGGTAATAAAATCTTTTCATGTCGATACCAAAAACTATCGCCTTCTAATGCTGCTAAACTGGTTTCTTCATGCCCAACCATTTGTCGAGTTAACAAATGATTCAGTGCAACGGGCGGGGTCAAATAACCCAGCTCAAAAGCAACCAGGGTAATCATCCAGAAATGCACGGGATTTATACCATTATTATAGGCAATTTGAGCTATTGTGCCTGAGACCAGTACGACCGCGCCAAAAGGGTCCATAATCATACCAATGCCAACCAGCACTATAACCAGAAAACTTAATGTCAGCCAGATTGAGGAAAAAGATTCGGGAATGTTTGTTAACAGTTCCGAACGTTCAATAACGCCACCCAATACAAAAGAAAGCCCCATCAATAGTAATAAGGCCCCGATATGTACACTGGACTCAGAGGTCGCCTTTCTTATCGTGTATTCAAATTTATGCGCATCTTTATCGTGAAATGAAACTTGTACCAATCGTACAAACAGTTTTTCATAGATAATTAAACCTAGAATAATGACCGGCAAAATAATTGGTGCAGAAAATTCATCCATGCTTACATTTAATAGCGTGAAATAAGCCAGATAAATCAGCAGCACAATCCCGGTATAAGGCAATAATGGAACTAGAGCCCTCAAACAAGGATTTAAAGCCTCCTTTACGGGCGCCAAGTGCATCTTTTCTCGTTTGGTAATTAATGCAAACAGAAAAAAGACCACCGCCGTGGTCATAAAGGTTTTTAGTCCCCAGCTAAACAGCTGATCAGTCACCACTTCTTTATTTAAAGCCGCAATCAAAACCACTAATAAACAGGGCCTTAATACCACTCCAGCACTACCTGTCATCGCGGTTGCCGCTAAAGCCAGTTGTCTACGCGCACCCGCACGTCGTAATTCTTCATAAACAATTGCACCCATGGCAATAATAATAATGCCCGACGCCCCCGTATAAGCAGTGGGAACGGCCATCACAATAATCGCCACAAAAGCCAGCAATTCAGGTGACATCCGCCAGGGCACAAAGACCTTAAACACTAAATCACCTAACTGGGTTCGCTTTAATAACATCCCCACCCAGATATACAGTCCAATATTAAGAAACAGGCCCGCCTGATCAAATAACAAACTGAAGAAAATAGCAGGCCCAGCCCAGTGCCCTTCGATCAGAAAGAAATAGATTGCGACAGCAAATGTCATGTAAACATAAAGCGGTATAGTCAGCATGGCATGCAAAAAACTAGCATCCGTTTTTTGAAAATGCCCTGCTTTAAATAACTGGAAAACACTACTGGCTGTTAAAACTGCAAAACCAAAAACCAAAAGGGAATAAATTTCAGGATGATCAACAACGGTTGCAGATTGATAAATATTATGTCGGTAGTAATAGGCTGATAACAGCATAATTCCATTCCCCAGTAACTGTGCCAGGGTTGAAACTCTATGCTGCTGTAAACTGATGATGGGCCTGAAGGCAATATGTTTCTGTTTAAGTGTGCAAATTGCGGCACAGATAAAGATAGTTAATATCAATATCATCCTCTGTTTTTCAAAGGCCCACAAACTAACGATGGCCACCGTCGTTTCCAGACTGCGAAAAGCAATGACAGCAGGACTAATTCTGGCTTGATTTTGCTGAGCTAATTGATGTTTTTTATCACAAAGCTGGCTCGCGTTTTGTAATGATATTAATGCAGATTGACTATCAAAAGGCTCGGCTTCGAACAAATCCTCCAGTCCACTTTCTGACGCTTCTGCTTCCAGTTTTTGCAACTCAACTGAAAAATCTGGATTGGGGTTACAAGCGGGTGTTGGAATATCGGCTCTTAAAGAAAAATAATCATGCCAGATCAATTCACCTAAATTCAATAATCGGGAATGGATTTGCTCACCATTTCCAGCAATAATGACGGAAAGTAACAAGATAAAAACAGGTAAGGTAGAGAACCACTCCCTACCGCTACGAAAGTTAATAATTTCTTTTAATCCCATCGACTCATATTCTGTTTAATCAACAATCGGCCAGCATAATTTAAATAAAACTACTCTCTATATAAATCAAACTACTCTTTATCTGCTGCAGTACATTCAGGCTGAAGAGGGTCTTTTTTACAGCGCAACATCCTCATAAGCTTCAACATTTTAGGGTGATAAATACCTTTTTCTCTTAACCTGATTCGTGATTGTCTAAAAACTTCCATATATTCAGTAATATCTTTTTCGGGAAGATCAATCCACAGTTTTTTGGGAATTTTACTTTCATATCGTTTAATTAATTCTACCCCAGAATCAAACTGCCCAAGAGCAAACTCACGGGATTTTTGTCCATAGCCCTCAGGAAATTCTGCTTTTCGAATCAGTATTTGCATGGTCAATTGAGCCAGGGAAAAATTAATAACGCCACCATTGGGCTCCAGGCCTTTATAAAGCTCCATGGCTTCATACACAATGGCAGGTCCATAAGTAACATCGACCGAACCATTATTAAACTTGCTGAACATATTGGCGATAGAAGTACCAACCGGAGAAGCGCCCACAAAAGTAACCATTTCAACCTGAGCAGGGTCAGAATCTAAAATGGCAATACGTTTACCCGCTAATTCACCCACCGTATCAATGGTCCTGTCATTAACAAACATATAAGCCGCACCACCAGGGAATATCCCCACAACCTCATACGGCTCAGACTGCATCAACTTAGCGGCTTTTGTAGCACTAACTGTGGTGATAACCGATTTTAAATGCGGGTATGATGGCATAGCACCAATCGCATCCAGACTCCCTGTAAAAGCATTAAACTGACGAGCACGAATTCCAGTAAAACTCACTGCATCACAAAGGCCAGATTTAAAATCTTCAGCTGCCACTCGCTCACTGGTATAGGGTTTTAATTCCAGTTCCACTCCCCAGGCTAATGCAGCGGTTTTATAATCTTTCATCTGCGAATAAGTTGGTCCATTTGCGCCTAGCAAATCAAACACACACATTTTTTTTGCCTCGGCCTGAGCAACATTTGTTATAAACAAAAATAACAAGGGACTAAGTATTCTAGTTATGCATTTTTTGCTTAAACTCATCGTTACTATTCCTCTTTTTATTAGTTGATCCCTTAAAGGGAAGCTGGGATTAAAAATTAAGCGCTGGGGGCGCAGGCTTCAGCCTGCATTATAGGGACAACACAAAAGCAGGCTGAAGCCTGCGCCCCAGTGTAATAAATATAACTTACCACGTCTTTACTGCCGATCAAAGTATATCGACGATATCCACAGTGTCCATGGTGTTTTCAGCATCATCCCAAAATGTACCCAGACCCTCGATAGGCGTTCGCTTCCCAGTCGCTTCTGTCCACATAAAATCAGAGATTGCCATTAACTGAATACTGGCAACCTGATCCAGAAAGATAAAATCAGGATGAGTCGATATCGCCTTTCTGGTCGCTATATTGTCACGAATTATTTGTTTAACCTGTTCATGATGACCCAAACCAATATGTATTTTGGCAGCAATAACCTGAACAATACGCATACCTTGCTGTAAACCTGTTTGTACGGATTGATCCAGTACGATTAAAGGCTCTACTCCTTCCGGCTTATTGTTGGGAAAACTAACCCAGATAGCCGCCTGTATAGCATTGGGAACCCCCCACCACTTATCATTATTCAAACAAGCAGCTCCTCGCCCCACTTTCAGACTAATATCCAAAGGAACATGCGCACTTCCTTCAGAGGCCAAGTCATTTAATACCGCCTGCAAGCCATCCATTAAGCCAACCAGCCAATAAAACTCTTCATTCCAATCCGTAAAATCTGGACATTCACTACCCAGCTTTTCAGTATAAGCCAGTTCAAGATTATGATAGCCTTTCAGTTGTCGACGAGCGGCCTGATTGAGAAATCTTTTTTGTGCAATTCTGGCATCCTGAGCTTCAGTCACATTTTTCGCATAAATAGCCCGCGTGTAGCGTAGCTCTTCTTCCCAGGCTTTAAACTCAGAACAACTACCTGATAAAAAATCGAAAATTACGGCTAACTTATAAGGAGAGGCATTAAGCTCGCTTAAACTAGGCACTAATAATGTTAAAGCTTCAGCCATCACACAGCCCATTTCAACATCATCAGTCTTTAATACATAAGGAACGGCATGATCTTCTATAAAGCCAACCAGCAATCTACCCGAATTATTCACAACCACAGTTATAGTTGCCAACAAAACAGACAAAATCAGCAGCAAAGCCACTAACCAGTGTAATATCTTGCGCTTTATTACCATCAGCTATACCTGATTAAACTATTAAATATCATGGCTATTTACAAGCCACAGCTTGGGGTTGAGTTAATTATTATTTTCTTACAGCACTAAGAATGTTTGCGAAAAAAGTAGGAGGGGCTTTTAGCCGCGAACGCTCTTGATCTTGATTTTATTCCAGTCGCGGCCAAAGGCCCCTCCTACCCACTAAAACAATACCTTGCTCAATAATTTTTTAAGCTGTGATTTGTTATTAGCCATATTAAATACAAACTGCCATTATTCTTCAACAGTCACACATTCAGAAGCAGATGGATCTTTTTTACAACGAACCAGTTTCATCAGTTTTAGCATTTTGCCGTCATATACCCCTTTATTAGCCAGCAAAACCCTGGTTTTTCTATACATCTGGTGATAACGCTGCTTTTCACTTTCTGAAATAGTAATCCATCTTTGTGGAGGAATTCTTTGCTCATGATTTTTTGCATACACTATCGCTTTATCAAACTGCGTTAATGCATAATGCCGTGATTTAATTCCGAACGATTCAGGAAACCTGTCACTATGAATCATAATTTGCAAGCTCAATTGAGCCAAGGGAAAACGAACCACACCGCCTTTTCCTGCCATCCCTTTATCCAATTCCATCGCTTGATAAACAACAGCAGGACCATAGGTAACATCAACTAAACCACGATTAAATTTTTGATACATTTCGGCAATTGAAGTACTAACGGAGGAGGTTCCAATCACCCCCATCAACTCTATTTGCGCAGGATCACTATCCATCACAGCAATACGGATACTGCTTAAATCAGCTTCCGAATCAGCATATTGACTGACTAACGCTCTATCATTAACAAACAAATACGCTGAACCGATGGGAATCACACCAGCAACTTCATAAGGTGGATTAATCATTAATTCTGCAGCTTGTTCTGAACTTATCGCTGTTACAATCATTTTTAAATGCTGATAACTAGGCAAAGCACCCATTGCATCAAGGCTGCCACTAAACAGGTTAAACTGCCGACTCTGAATACCTGTAAAACTGACTGCGTCACATAGCCCTGCTTTAAAATCTGCAGCCGCCCTATTTTCACTGGTATAAGGCTTAAGTTGCAGATCAGCTCCCCAGGCCATCGCTGCAATTTTATAATCTGTCATCTGGGCATAAATAGGTCCATTTGCACCCAGTAAATCAAACACACACAGGCTTTTAGTCTCAGCTAAAACAGCCTTGCTACTTAGGCTCAGCCCTAACATTAATAATAAGCTAAAAAACGCATTGATACCCGTCTTCAATGTGGCCTCCTCTTTTTTCTCTATGTGTTAGGAACATGCATGAAATAACTTCAACATCTTGGAAGTGAGGCTTCAGCCTCGCTTTGACTTATGCGGGACTAAAGTCCCACTTCCTAATGGTATTGTCTATCTTATTTTGTACATAATCCTTAGCCATCTAGTCATTGTGGCTTTCTTTTGATGCGCTTCGTGCCTCAGCACATCCTATGGGGCGAGGTAATCGCCTAAAGTATGTCATCTATATCTATGCTATCAACAACTTTAACGGGATCATCCCAAAAACTGCCTATTTTTCCTATTGGTGTACGAGCCCCTGTCGCTTCTGTCCACAATCGATCTGAAATGGCCTGTAGTTGTAGTTTGGAAACTTCATTTAAACTTTTAAACCGTTGACTAACTTCTGTTTGTTTCATTCCCTGAACAGACTCGCGGATAATTCGTTTAACCTCTTTAATATTGCCCTGCCCTAAATTCACTTGCGCTGCCAACACCTGTGGAATTCTAAAGCCCTGCTGCAATCCCATTTGCAATGAATGATTTAGAACTTGTTCAGGATTTTTATCAACAGGCCTGCTTCCTGGAAGAGTTATCCAGATTGCCGCTTCAATGGCTTCGGGGGTCCCCCACCATTTTTCATTATTTAAACAAGCTGCACCACGACCCACTTTTGCAGCAATATCCATAGGTACTTCAACCAGGCCACCTGAGGCGATATCATTAATAATCGCCTGTATTCCATTTATTAACCCTATTAGCCAGTATAGCTCATCGTTATCAGAAGTAAATTCAGGGCATTCTCCTCCTGGTTCGACAAAAGCCTTAGACAGATAATGATAACCCCTTAATTGTCTTTCAGCCGCTTGCCCCAATAAGCGTTGCTGAGCAATACGTGCATCCAGTGCTTCAGTTGAGTTTTTTGCGTAGACAGCTCGCAAATAGCGCAGCTCTTCATCCCAGGCTTTAAATTCAGTACAGTTACCCGCCATTAAATAAAATAAAATCGCCAGTTGATCAGGTGATGAGGTGACCGTAGAGAAGCTTAATAAAAAAGGCGCAAAAGATTCCACCATTGAGCATTTCAAAGCAACGTCGTCAGTTGTTAGCATATACGGCACGCCCTGATCCTCAGCATAACCGATCATGGCATCTCCAGTGCCTTTATAAACAACCGTACAGCCATTTAAAAACACCGAAAAAGATAATAGAATAAATAATGAATGATGTAATTTCAAAGTTTTGCCCTATAGTCGGATAGATTATTGATGTATGTATAAGGACTATATTTACACAAAGGCACTGGGAGACAAAGAAAAGAAATTAAATTTCCTCTTTCTGCTAGCTCTGAGCATTTATCTGATTTTGTTATTGATGCGTAGCCTGGATGAGCGGTCGCGTTATCTGACAACTCTTATCGTAACAAAAGAGCGGTGGAATGCGTTTTACTTTTCCACCCTACGCGGATATATCATTACGCGGATCTTTGCTGAACCTGTAAATTTAGCATACTTTCAATGCTTAAATGATAATCAAGCCCGGGCCACTCAATACCTGTTTTCTGGCAAATAAAAACATAATTAGAAACCTCTTTAACTGATGCTTCCTGCAACTCTTTATACCAACTCATTGGGGTAGAAATTAAACGACCATCTTCCAACTCAACATGAAGATAACGATCATCAAAATGTACTGACTTACCTTTAACTAAAGTATTCATCCCATGCCTTCTCAAATTCTTCTTTATGCTCACCAATTAGTATCAAAGCTTTTTTAAGCTCTTTTGGCTTCATAAAATTATTAACAACTCGTAATTCATTCAATTCAATTTTAGCAAAATCTCCAGCGTAAATCACATGAACATGCTTTGGCTCATGCTCATTGGCATAGAAAAAGAATTTAAAGCCATTTATGTTTAATAATGTTGGCATAACAATTTTCTCATGATATCCAAATAGTTCATCTTTTTCTCGTTCCCACTGTATTCGGAGGGAATGCATATATTCACATACAAGCTAGGTATAGATTCCCATGGATGCTCTTGGGAACCAGAGCAAACGGTGGGCAAAAAAGCCTGCCCACCCTACCTGACTTTAGCCTTTAGCCTTTAGCCTGCTCTATTATCTTCCGCCCATAAAAAAAGGGAAGGCTTTAACACCTTCCCTTCTTGGGATACATTAAGTTTAATTAAACTTAGAATGCAAAACCAACTGATCCACCTAATGTGAAGCCATCTGTATCTACGCCATCAACATCATCTGGAGTCCAGTGGTAACGACCATCAACACCAGCCATAATACCAGGAAGAATTTCGTAATCAACACCAGCACCAAACTGCATACCAGAGTTTAATACGGTTACCGCATCAGATGGAGGACTGATAATATTTAAATCTAAACCTAAAGGAATAATCCAAGGTCTTAATTTGCTACCATGCATAAATCTTAATTTAGGAGCAGCACTTACTCTTAACATATTAACTGTTACTGATTGCTGATAGTTTGCAGCTGGAACAATATTATGAGTATGAGCTGCGCCCGCTGATGCAGCACCAGTATCCAATGTTGTAATAGCCTGGGTTAACTTACTATCTTCTCTATCACCCAACTCTGAATATTCAATACCCAATTCGATACCAAAAGAAACACCATCCATTAGACCGAATAGATCATTGTTCATATTGAAATCAATTGCACCACCATAGTAGAAAGCATCTTGATCAACTTCGGTAGTTAGTACATCTTCACCTAACCCTAAACCTGCTAACCCCCTAGTAGAACCACGATTATCATCCATATGCATCCAACCACCACGCACATTAAAACGATGGCTCTTAACTGCAGCATGAACAGGTGCATTCTTAACAGATGCCATCCATTGATCCAACTCTTGTACTTTGGTTGTATCAGCAGTATTAGCTGCAATTGTTTTTACACGTGTCAACTCTGATTGCATAGACTGCATCATAGTTGCCATTTGATTTACTTGCTCTTGTAAAGCAGCTGTTTTTTTAGCGTTTGCTTCTGTTTGTGTTAGAGCAGCTGCTTGTGGAGAAACCAAAGCTCCTGCTAAAGTAAGTGATGCAGTAGCGACGCTCAGTGCAATCTTTGTTTTCTTAATCATCGATTTCCCCCTCAAGAGGTTGTTATTATTAAACTGAATTTGCTGAAATACAACAAAAGTAATTCACGATGGTAATAGTAGCAGTTAAGTTAAATCCTTACAAGTTTTAAACATATTTTTTTTACCCTTATAATTTCAACAACATAGAAGCATTTTCTAATATAAAAACTACTGTTGTTAAAAAAAAACAACAACTCCCTTCACCGCAGAGCTAATGTATACTATGTTCTTTAGCTCTTTTTTGCTACAGATCAACTTATCCTGAAATACCCCTTAAAAAACATGACTCAGACCTCAGAGATTACCATTATAGGTAGCGGCGCTATCGGCTTATTAACCGCCAGGGAATTTATTAAAGCGGGATGCAGTGTCACCCTGATAGATAAATCCCTTTCAGGACAAGAATCATCCTGGGCTGGCGGCGGCATACTGCTTCCACTTTATCCCTGGCGACAGCCTAAAGCAATTAGCTCCTTAGTAATAGAGAGCAATAAAAATTATTCTGCTTTATCAAATGATCTGTTCAAAGCCACACAAATTGATCCCGAATGGTATGACTGCGGCCTGCTAATCTGCAAAAACCCTGATAACGAACTTGCAACGGCCTGGTGCGATCAACATCAGGTTTCTTATAAACCAGCAGATAGTTCAATTTTAAAGGGCTTAAATACAGAAGCAATCAATCCTTTATGGTTGCCCAATATTGCTCAAGCGCGAAACCCAAGGCTATTAAAGTCATTAAAAGCTTATTTATTAGATGCAGGCGTTACTTTTATAGAAAACTGTGCAGTGCTTGATGCAACAATAAACAACGACCAGGTTAACAGCCTAATAACGGACAAAGGCAATATTGAGGTTAATCAATTAATTATTTGTACCGGTGCCTGGACGGCTGAGTTAAGCAAAAAATTATTACCCAGTGACACTCACACCCCAGATATTTCTCCCGTTAAAGGCCAGATGGTATTATTTGATGCAGAACCTGAAACTTTATTGCATATGGTTTTAGATGACGACCATTATTTAATACCGCGTCGCGATGGAAAAATTTTAGCGGGTAGCTCTGTTGAACATACCGAATTTGACAAGAGCACTTCAAGTGAAGCAAAAGAAAAGCTTGCGGGTCTTGCCATCGATTTGTTTCCTGCTTTGCAGGAATTCCCCATTACTCATCACTGGGCAGGCTTACGACCTGGCACAAAACA
>ENA-OSET01002620-OSET01002620.1-sediment-metagenome-genome-assembly--contig:-NODE-2620-length-17146-cov-15.622708_pt1 | contig 17146 bp, 17 predicted proteins | sample MGYA00237882_ERZ534229 | MGnify/ENA primary metagenome ERZ534229 (study PRJEB26408, sample SAMN06266212) | sediment metagenome | isolation source: Hudson Canyon methane seep mesocosm | place... | reverse complement strand
ACATAACATCAGTATTATTGAAGTCAGCCATGATCTCAATCATGCCGCCCAACATAGCAAACATATATTGGCACTGAAACAAGGTACAAAATTATGGCATGGCCCCTCTCCTGAACTATTAGAAACCACACGTTTACAGGCGATCTATGAGCAGCAGTTTGTCTTCACCACTCATCCTCAGACGGGGGCTGTTGTTGCCTTACCTAGTGAGTTACAAACAGGTAATGTCCAATGAAACCCATTAACATCCTCATCATTATTGCCTTAGTAACCCTACTCATTTTATCAATCAGCCCCTATCTCGGCCTTAATGTGGCCGATGCAGATATTCAGCATCATATTCTGACCCAGTTACGACTGCCTAGAGTATTGTTTGCTTTTGTCGCAGGAGCAGGTTTGGCACTCTGTGGCATGGTGTTCCAAGCCATGTTTCATAACCCACTAGCCACACCCTTTACTTTGGGTGTCGCCAGTGGTGCATCACTGGGCGCTGCAATATATGTTTATCTTGGCTTTAGTTTTACCCTACTCGGCCTTGATGGCGGAGCCTTCGCTGCATTTATAGGCGCCTTAATAGCGATTAGTTTTGTTTACAGCATTAGTCGTTATCAAAATGGTTTTTCACCGGAAACATTATTGCTAACCGGTGTCGCTATAAGCTTCTTCTTTTCTAGTCTCATCTTGTTTACCCAATATCTCAGTAACCTAACGGACTCATTTCAAATCTTACGCTGGTTGATGGGCAGCTTAACAACGGTGGGATATCGAGACATTCTCCAGTTGCTCCCTTTTGTTAGTATCTGTGTGGCTGCCATATTATGGCTCACACGCGAATTAAACCTGTTAATGGCTGGTGATGATATAGCTCTGAGCCGAGGCGTCCCTGTTCAACACATTCGCTATAGCCTATTTTTCGTCACCTCATTATGTGTGGGAGCAATTGTCGCCTTATGTGGCCCTATCGGTTTTATAGGCATGATGGTGCCTCATATCTGTCGATTATTGATCGGTAGTGACCATCGTTGGTTAGCCCCAGCAAGTTTACTCTTTGGTGGTTCATTCCTCATTGTATGCGATACCATTTCTCGACTAATTATTGCGCCAGCAGAGATTCCTGTAGGTGTTATTACAACACTACTTGGTGGCCCTTTCTTTTTATGGTTACTCATTAAGTCCAGATCAAAAGGTGCTTGACCCACCATTGTTCATAGTGTGATGATGCTCTATAGGAATTGGAGACATTGTCATACAGTGAATGCATATAAAAACATTGCTTGGATAAGCCTATTTTTAATAAGTAGCTTCTGCTCACAGCTTCAGGCTATGAACCATCCATGGCTTGAATCTTATAAAACTAATAATACGCCCGATTTTGATACCTCCTCATTAAGCCACTTTTACAATCAGCCAAGTCATATTTGGCTCGATAATCAGCAATTAACAAACCAAGCACACGATGCGTTAGACTTTATTTCAGGCTCATCTAAACACGGCTTAGACCCAACAAATTACCACTTTGCAATTTTAGACAAACTAGATCCTTCACAAGATAGTCTTTCAGCACAACAGTTTGATTTATTATTGACCGATGGTTTATTGAAGTTAATCCATGATCTCACTGTTGGCCAACTGCAATCGACTATTGCTGACCCTGATTGGTTTATTCCCCAAGCTAGTTTCGATAATATTGCATTTTTACAACAAGCTTTACTCTCTACGCACCTTAAAACGGAGCTCAACTCATTAATTCCTACTACTTCTGAATATCACAAATTAACTGAAGTCTTAGCGCGCTATCAGAGTTTTGTCGGTCGAGGTGGCTGGTCTGAAATACCTGCTATGCCATTAATTAGTCCTGGTGATCGCCATCGACATCTCTCACTTGTTAGAAAGCGCTTAGCCTTTGATGATAACGTTCTTGTCCTTAGTACAAAAAATAATGTCCAGTATTACGATCCCTTCCTCGAACAAGCGGTGCGTCATTTTCAGAAAAAACATGGCTTAAAAATTGATGGCATTATTGGCTCTGAAACCCGCAAGGCAATGAATATTTCTGCACAAGATCGCTTACAGCAAATTAAAGTGACATTAGAGCGCCATCGTTGGCTGCCTAATAATCTAGGCAAGCGTTACCTCATCATCAACTTAGCCAATTACAAATTAAAAGCGATCAATAATGGTAGTGAAGAGCTAGCCATGCGCGTTATTGTGGGCCGTAAAAGTAGACAAACACCGAGCTTCACATCGCAATTAAATCATCTTGTATTTAACCCTTATTGGAATGTGCCAAGAAAACTAGCCAAGCTTGACTTGCTTCCAAAACAGCAACAAGATTTCAATTATTTTTATCAGCACGATATCCGTGTATTTACAATCGAAAATGGTCACCGAGTAGAACACGATCCTTATTTAATAAATTGGCAATCTATTACTAGATCTAACTTTCCCTATACCTTAAGACAAGATCCCGGTGACCAAAACGCCTTAGGAAAGTTAAAATTTTTATTTCCAAATCAATGGAGTATCTATCTTCATGACACTTCTCATCGAGAACTGTTTTCGGAAACAATGCGCTCTATTAGCTCGGGCTGTATTCGTGTTGAAGATCCTGTTGCGCTAGCAAACTTTAGTATTGCAAAACCGACATCTCAACAAATAATCACTGACATGATTGATAGTAAACAAAACCGAGGTCTCAAACTCACTGCTCCATTATCTATTTATGCGGTTTACATCACAGTATGGGTAGATGGTGATGACGTAATATTCTCTCCAGATGTTTATCAACGAGATAAGCGAATGGCTAAGCTATTGTAATTTTAGGCAAAAATTGTTTATACTTAATAGGTTATGCCTAAATTCTTGGCAGATTTGAGGGTTATTAATGTCATTTAAAATTGAGCAACAAGACAATCTAGTATTAGATGCTCGCGCATCTAGAAGACGCTTTTTGCAGCTTGGCTTAGGTACTACGGCCGGTCTTGCAATGCCGAGTGCTTTCGCAAATATACTGAAACAACCTGAACGTAAATTAGCACTACTCAACCTGCACACAGGCGAAAGTTTAAATGCAACTTATTGGGCTGAAGGTCAATATCAAACCAGTGAGTTACATGCAATTAATCGAGTTTTGCGCGATCATCGCACTGGCGATGCTCATGACATGGATAGTAATTTAATTGATTTTTTGAATATTCTTCACCATAAAATGAATGGCAAACAGCCTTTCCATGTTATTTCTGGTTATCGCTCACCTAAGAGCAATGCTCAATTACAAGCTAATAGTTCTGGCGTTGCCAAGAAAAGCTTACATATGCAAGGCAAAGCTATTGATATTAGATTGCCAGGTCGCAACTTATCAGCCCTACGTACTGCAGCACTTGATTTACAAACTGGTGGGGTAGGTTATTATCCTAAATCAGACTTTATCCATGTCGATACAGGTCGAGTTCGTCAGTGGGCAGGATAACCTGAACTAACTAACATTCATCCAATAAGCGTTTAGCTAATACCCTGAACTTTTCCATCTCTTCAGCATAACGCTGTTTTAATGTTATATGCTGTTGTTTAGTATCTTCATGTAATTTAGATAACTTCTGATGAAATTCAGCCTGTTCCTCTACCGATTTGAACGAAGGATCTGATGAAATGCCACTCTCATCCATTCCAAATTCATAACGGCTAACCATTCTCTCATGGTCATCAATCATTAAAGTATGTTTCTCTAAAGATGATGTGTGTTCAGGTAATGCGCGCTCTAGTAAATATAACAAGGCTAATAGTTTTTCAATTTCATGTTGCCACTGCCCCGCTTCTTTCATCCACAGCGCATGATCTTGATGCCATTGTTTATTATCATCCTTTATATCTTTTGTGCTGACCATGTTGACCTCACAAATTAAACTATCAATATCCGTAGTTTTATAATCATACTCTTATTGATAAGTTTTTTCGTAACTAGTTCACATCTATACGCTTTTTAATATATTCCAAAGTGCGTTGTTACAGGACAAGACTCACAATTCAACGTAAAATAGACCCAAATAAATATTAATCTTTGGAATAACTATGTCTCAAATCGTTGTCTGTGCTCTGTATAAGTTCGTCACACTGAATAATTATGCGGATCTCAAGCCGCCATTACTTGCTTTTATGCAGTCTCATCATGTCAGAGGCACACTCTTGCTTGCTAAAGAAGGTATCAACGGCACAGTGGCGGGTACACGTGACGATATTGATGCTTTATTAGACTATCTTCGTAGTGATGATCGCCTTGCTGAGCTGAGTTATAAAGAATCATTTACACAAGAGATGCCTTTTCTACGCACACGTGTAAAACTCAAAAAAGAAATTGTCACCATGGGGGTCGAAGGTATTGATCCTAAACATGTCGTTGGCACGTATGTTAAACCGAAAGACTGGAATGCCCTTATTAGTGATCCTGACGTGGTTTTAGTTGATACTCGTAATGATTATGAAGTTGAAGTCGGCACATTCAAAAATGCGCTTAACCCACATACCGAAGGTTTTCGTGAATTCCCTCAATATGTAAAAGATAACCTTGATCCGAAAAAGAATAAAAAAGTCGCTATGTATTGTACGGGTGGTATTCGCTGTGAGAAATCAACAGCCTACCTTAAAGAGCAAGGTTTCGAAGAGGTCTATCACCTTGAAGGTGGCATTCTAAAATATCTTGAAGATGTGCCTGAAGAAGAAACATTGTGGGAAGGTGAATGTTATGTATTTGATGAACGTATTACCGTTAACCATCAATTAGAAAAAGGTATTTACGACCAATGTAATGCCTGCCGTCTACCTATTACTGAAGAAGATAAATTAAGCGAATATTATCAGCACGGTATTAGTTGTCCTCATTGTTTTGATAAAACATCTGACCAGCAAAAAGCACGTTTTGCAGAACGTGAAAAACAAATGAAGCTCGCTGAGCTACGTGGTGATGCTCATATTGGTGCTGATTCAGCAGAAACAATTGCAAAACATCGCGCTGAAAAGCAACAACTTAAAGAAAACCAGCGCCAAGCATCACTACAAAAACAACATCGCTAAAGTGAAAATACTCTTCGCTGTAATCTGCTTATTTCTTAGTGCCAACACGCTTGGTGATGACAATAAGCAAGCCGCCATTGCGAGCGCACATCCTTTAGCAACACAAGCAGGGTTTGAGATTTTAAAACAAGGCGGTAATGCCTTTGATGCCGCTATTGCTGTTAGTGCTGCACTTGCTGTCGTTGAACCTTCTGGTTCTGGTCTTGGCGGTGGTGGATTTTGGTTACTACATCGCGCTAGTGATGGTTTTCAAACCATGATTGATGGTCGAGAAACGGCGCCTAGTTCGGCCCATCAAGATATGTATCTTGATGAAGATGGCATGGTCAATAAACGTCTTTCTCTGGATGGTGCATTGGCAGCAGCAATACCAGGCGTACCTGCAGCCTTAGATCATCTTAGTAAAGAATATGGTCGTCTACCACTATCACAATCACTGGCCCCTGCTATTCGCTATGCCAAGCAAGGTTTTAAAGTATCTCATCATTACCAAAAATTAGCAGGGTTTCGACTTGATGCACTTAATTCATCGACAGACTCTCGGGCAATATTTTTACGTAATGGACAAGTCCCAGCATTAAACACGCTTATCACTCAGGCTGATTTAGCAAAAACATTAGAACAAATTGCCAAGCAAGGTCGCGCTGGTTTCTATCAAGGTAATATTGCACAAAAGCTAATTAAAGGTGTGCAAGACGCCGGTGGGATATGGACATTAGAAGACCTGCATCAATATCAAATAAAAGAACGCCTTCCTATTACGAGCACATATAAGGGTTATACAGTCACCTCAGCAGCGCTGCCCTCCTCTGGCGGTATTGTATTAAGCTCCATGTTGAATCAACTTGAACAGCTTCCCCTAGACACAGCCGATACGAGTCAACGACAACACCTTATTGTCGAAACCATGCGTCGTGCTTATTTTGACCGTAGCCAATATTTAGGGGATGCCGACTTTGTCTCTGTCCCAGTGCAACAACTCACCTCAAAATCCTATGCTAAACAATTAGCAGACAGCATTGATTTGCAGCAAGCTACAGCTACAAACTATCAGCACAATGCCGAACTACTTAAGGGTGAAGATACAACGCACTTTTCTATTATTGATAAAGAAGGTAACCGCGTTTCGGCCACATTAAGTATCAATTATCCCTTTGGTTCCGGATTTATCGCCAAAGGAACAGGGGTATTACTGAATGATGAAATGGATGACTTTTCAGCACAAATTGGCTCAGCCAATGTGTATGGTCTGGTTGGTAATGAGGCTAATGCTATTGCAGGCAATAAACGCCCATTATCGAGTATGTCACCGACTTTTATTGAAAATGGTCATCGTTTAATGCTTATCGGTACGCCAGGAGGAAGTCGAATTATCACCATGGTGTTACTCGGTATTTTAGATTTTATTGATGGAAAATTAGCTGACACTATCGTTTCTCAACCTCGATTTCACCATCAATACTTACCCAATAAAGTACAAGTTGAATCTGTCGGTTTTAATGCTGAAGCACTAGACAAGTTACAGCAGCGTGGTCATCAGATAAAAGTTCTCGCGCGACAGTACGGTAATATGCAAGTCATCATACAAAATAAAATAGCACACCAACTTACAGCTGCTAGTGATCCTCGTGGCGAAGGACTAAGTCTTGTCCAATAAAACCAGCTTAAAACGAAGTTTATCTTTAACACATATGGTGCTTTATGGTTTAGGCACGACTATTGGAGCTGGCATCTATGCCCTTGTTGGCGAACTCGCTGGTATTGCAGGTTATTTTGCCCCACTATCCTTCTTGATAGCATCCTTTATGGCCACACTGACGGCAATGTCATTTGCTGAATTATCGGGGCGTTATCCCCTAGCCGCGGGTGCCGCCTTGTATATAAAAGAAGGTTTTGCCTCGCAAAAGCTTTCTACACTGACAGGGCTACTCGTTATTCTTGCTGGATTAGTCTCAGCATCAGCCCTAATCAATGGCTTTGTAGGTTATTTACATCAATTTATTGATATTGATAGAGTGATAATTATCATCTGTACCGCTGGTTTACTGGGAGGCATAGCTGCATGGGGTATATCAACCTCAGTATCAATAGCCGCCCTCATCACTGTTATTGAAATTGGTGGTTTATTGCTGATTATCGCTGTCAGCTTTTCCGGCACAACGCTCAACATGAGCACCCTGTCATCAACACTTATTCCCAGTGCTGACTTTAATCAATGGTCAGTCATATTTGCCGGTGCATTACTCGCATTTTATGCCTTTATCGGCTTTGAAGATATGGTTGATGTTGCCGAAGAAGTAAAAGATGTAAAACGTAATTTACCATTAGCTATATTGCTAACCCTCGCTATTACGACTGTTTTATATATGTTAATCATGATTACAGCGGTACTTGCTGTAGCACCCGAACAATTAGCACACACTGAGGCGCCACTTGCCTATTTATATCAACATTTCACTGGCAATAGCCCTACATTAATCAGCATTATTGGTTTACTTGCCATTATTAATGGTGCTTTAATTCAAATGATTATGGCTTCAAGGGTTATGTATGGCCTAGCTTCGCGAGGCCAGCTCCCCAAAACCCTCAGTTTTGTTCATCCCAAAAGTCAAACACCACTTCTAGCAACTTTTATCGCAACTATAATCGTGCTTGTTTTAGCTTTAGTTGGCCAGTTATCAACTCTGGCTGAGATAACATCACTCATTATGCTGTGTATATTTTCAATGATTAACCTTGCCTTATTGAAAATAAAAAAACGTATTCCTACAACACAAGACAGTATTAACTTCCCAAACTGGATACCTTTAACAGGTTTTATTGTCAGTTCTGGATTTCTAATATTTATTCTTATGGACTTTATACTTTTGTAGGCATTTCACCTTGCCTTGCTTGTGATAATGCCGTTGTTTCCATTACAAATAATGCCAATACCACTAAGACGATAGGAACGGCAGCAATACGACTAAAAACCACCAGCATGATTGTGAACATATTTTGATCCACTTGTAATGAGGCAAATAGCAAACCCAACAGCATAATAACGCTTGCAACAGCGTAACTTATCAGGAGTAAACGACACCTTTTCCATGCTAGTTTCCAATGTGTCTTTACCAGAACAACATCCTCAGTTTGATAGGCTCGTCGGGCAACCCAAAATATCATTACAGCTGAACCTATTAATGCTAAGCTGAGCAATGGACTGACATAGCCACTACTTAATGCTACTGCAGGCAATAATAAATGAAAAATAGCCAGATTCATCATCACCATTTCATGAGCAAAACCTGCCCGAGCTTTTTCATCTTTCATCGTTTTTGTCCAAAAAGAGAATATTAGCATTTAATGATGCACTTAATTGACAGTCATTGCCACCTTGATTTTGAACAATTTGATATTGATCGTGATAGCGTACTGTCACACTGTGAAATATTAGGGGTCCAAACCATTGTTGTTCCTGGTGTAACAGCTGAACATTGGAATAGACTTCTAGAAATTTGCGAACAATCACCACTGCTTTTACCGGCATTAGGTTTACACCCCATGTTTATGGCTCAACATCGGCCTGAACATCTCAAGCAGCTCAGTGAACTTATTAAAAAACACAATATCGTTGCGATTGGCGAGATTGGCTTGGATTTCTATCTTCCTGATTATGATAAAGATGCTCAAATTCATTTATTTACAGAACAATTAAAAATCGCTCAGCATGCCCAGCTACCTGTACTCTTACATGTTAGAAAGGCACACGACCAAACTATCAGCTTATTAAGAGAATATCCTGTCAGGGGAGGAATTGTTCACGCCTTTAGTGGTAGTCGGCAACAGGCAGAACAATATCGAAAACTCGGGTTCTTATTCGGTGTTGGCGGCGCTATCACTCATTCACGGGCAACACGTTTGAGAACTTTAATGAGTGAACTACCCCTATCATGTCTAGTTTTAGAAACTGACTCTCCTGATATGGCATTATCAGGCATGCAAGGCCAACGTAATACTCCAGAAAATATCCCGCTTATTTTAGAGTCTCTTGCTCAGATCCGAACAGAAAGTAGGGAAGATATTGCCCAAGCAACCACCCATAATTGCCAGCGAATATTGCGTTTATAATGAACGAATTAAAATATTTAACAGGCTATCCAGAAGCGGTCCTAGATCAGGTTCGTACATCGATAGAAAAAAGAACTTTAGCTAGTTTTCTATTGAAAAAATATCCTAAACCACATGAACTCAGTAATAATAAAGCGCTCTATTCCTATGTGATGGACTTGAAAAACCAGTACATTCGAAAATCCAGCCCCGTCAGTAAAGTTGTTTATGATGATAAACTAGATGTATTACATCAAGCACTTGGTTTGCACACTTTTGTGTCGCGTGTTCAAGGTAATAAGCTCAAAGCCAAAAATGAAATTCGTATCGGTTCTGTATTTAAACATGCACCTATTGAGTTTTTAAGGATGATTGCTGTGCATGAGTTAGCACATTTAAAAGAGAAAGATCATAATAAAGCGTTCTATAAACTCTGCACTTATATGGAACCTGACTACCATCAATTAGAATTTGATACCCGCCTTTACCTCACTTGTTTAGAACATGTTGGAAATTTATATTCATGACAAAATCACATATTAGTATTGGACTAATGAATCCGAAAAGCCCTGATAATGTTGGCTCTGTTTTACGTGCGGCTGCTAATTATCGTGTTGATCAAGTGTTATATACCGGTGATCGCTATCCTAGAGCAATAGAACGAAGTGCTAGGTCCTTAGATATGAGTCGTAAAATTGGTCGAGGCGTGCCCATTTCTTCAGCACAATGTTTAGTGGATGCTGTGGCTGATGATGTTGCGATTGTCTGTATTGAATTTGCTGAAAATGCCCATCCTTTACCGGACTATCAACACCCTGAAAATGCACTGTACATTTTTGGCCCGGAAGATGGTTCAATCAGCCAAGAAGTGATCGATAAAGCTGATGCAGTAATATATGTACCCACAGTAGGTAGTATGAATCTCTCTGCAGCCGTCAATGTTGTACTTTATGACAGATTAGCGAAGACTGAAAATCATCGGGCAGATAATACGTTTATTCGGCAAAGTAGAGATACCAATAATAGACTGAAAGCACTTTAAACTAGGCCAATATAAAAACACCCTTATCTCCAAATGAAGATAAGGGTGTTTTTAATGACTGTATTGTTTACTGACAATCGATGGGTAATATTGCCTCATCAATATCTTGGCCATAACAGATCCAGATCGTTTCCCCATTATCTTCATCTTCCACGGGTTCGATCACAATATATTGTCCACCCTCACCACCCGTCCAGACTTCGATACCAATAATACCTTCGTCATAGATATCGATTTCATAACGTCCAGTAGCATCAGCCACGTCGTCTTGAGAAACACCAATATCTGTTAATGATGTCGGCCATGCACCTTCATTAGTCTTAGCATATAAAGACATCCGTTCTTGTAATGGCAAAACGAGCTGATAGGCTTGCTCTAACTCCATTTGAATCGTTGTATTTTCTGCTGCATCTTCTGCCTTATCAACATAATCTTCATAGGCAGGAATAGCGATAGCAGCGGTGATTGCCAAATAAAATACAATCACCATAGTAATGATCATTGATACAACTGGGCCACCACCAAAACGAGGAATAAAGGCTGAAAGAAACCATGCAAAACCGTGACGACTTGGAAAGCTAATGTCTTTTTCCTGACGAAAAGATAAAGCTGCAGCCATTCTTTTGGTTAACCAAGGATAATCATTATTAATTTCATTAAATGACATCCAGAACCCGTTTGTTTCATTGATTTGTTTTAAGTAAGCATCTAAGTTCAATGAATTCCAACGTGTATCCCCTGCAGACATCGTTGAAATGGCTGCCATAACATCAGCATCATCACTACAACACAGTGCACCATAACGATCGCAGGTATATTCTTGAGCACGTCGATATGCAGGCCCTAAAAGTGGTACCCAAGCAGCAAACACTAAAAATGGTCCCCACTGGATATGTTTCCGATGTAAGTGGCCTAATTCATGTCCGATATAAAAATCAATGGCACCCGGCTGTGTTTCTAAGGCATCTACCACATCAGTAAATAACACAACAAAGTTACGCCCTCTAAATCGTGTCGCTAAGGCATTAAAAAAATCTGTTCGTAATAGATAGGCTTCAGGCACATGATGTAGCCCTACTTTCTCACTATTTCGGACTAATGAGTCATATAAATCAGGAAATTGGTCTTCGGTAATTCGAACACCATTACCTTTTAAGTGACTAATAAATGCTGAATGTGCAAATAGAAAAAATAGATACACTAATAACAGGTAAATAAAGACTGTTCCCAGTGTTACAACAGTAATGATTAACCAAAAAAGTGCTGCAATAATGCAGCTAATGGTAAATAGTGATTTTTCGTGTTTATAGGCAAGATCCATCTTTAAACTGTCCCTGTAATATTGATAGCATCACTATCCTGTTGTTTTTTAGGCGATATGTCAACTGACAGTTCTGATTGCTACATTCTTAACAATTATCACGAATAAATCACCCACGATTAATATTGTCTGTGCCACAATATCACTCACAATCTTAAATAAGGACGTTCAGAATGTATTCTGCTGACATTATTTCTTTACTAAAGTCTATTAATGGCATTATTTTAGGTAAAGAACAGACTGTAAAGCTTGCTTTAAGTTGTTTGCTAGCCAAAGGTCACTTACTGATTGAAGATGTTCCTGGTGTGGGTAAAACCACCTTAGCGCACACGCTCGCCAATGCGCTAGGTCTTCAGTTCCAACGTATTCAATTCACGAGTGATATGCTACCCGCTGATATTTTAGGGGTATCTATTTTTGAGCGTGATAATAATCAATTTAGCTTCCATAAAGGTCCTATTTTCAGCCAGCTTCTGCTTGCCGATGAAGTGAATCGCGCCACACCTAGAACGCAAAGCGCCTTATTAGAGGCTATGGAAGAATATCAAGTAAGTATCGAAGGTGAGACCTATGATTTACCCTCCCCCTTCTTTGTTATAGCGACTCAAAACCCTTCAAACCAAATAGGTACGTTTCCTTTACCTGAATCACAACTCGATCGATTTTTAATGAAAATTGCAATTGGTTACCCCGATGCTACTGCAGAAAAAGAATTGTTATTAGGGTCTGACCGAAGACTGATGTTACAACAATTACAAGCAGTGATTTCGACAGAAACATTAATAAACATCCAAACTGCTGTACAAAATATTCACGTCTCTACTGCGATTGTTGATTATGTTCAACACCTATTAGCACATAGCCGTGATTCTGGTATTTTCCATTTTGGTTTATCACCGCGTGCAGGATTAGGTTTACTAAGAGCAGCTCAGGCGTGGGCATTAATAGAACAACGCGAACACGTTTTGCCAGAAGATATTCAAGCTGTATTGCCTAGCGTGGTCAATCATCGTTTACAAGCACGAGATGAACATCTTGCTCATGATGTTATCAATAACCTTATCGCTCAAGTGTCCATTTCATAAAGAGTCATCATGACACTCGTGTTGAAACAACTCTATCAGCGATTCAATCAAGTACGAGGACGACGTATTTTCATTGTCCCGACTCGTTTTGGATTTGTCTATGCACTCTTTCTCATTCTTATTCTGCTCGGCGCGATTAACTACAGTAATAGCTTAGGCCATGTTTTGTGTTTTCTTTTAGGTAGCTTAGGTTTAGTGGCCATGTTACATACCTACAGAAACCTAGCCCAAATAGAACTAAAACACGCTCATGCACAATCTGTATTTAATGGGCAAGAAATTAACTTTAACTTGGTGTTTGATAACCCGACACCTCGTTATGGTTATCAAATTGAAGTCAGTAGCAAACAAGATAAAATTCGTTCTTGGAATCCCTTTAAAATGTTTAAAGGCTATGAACACCCTCAATTAATTAAGCGATTAGAGCCCCAACAAACGACTCAGCTTAACTACCTATTACCGACTCAACGGCGAGGTGAATACACTTTGGGTCAACTTCGAATTGCCAGCGTATTCCCACTCGGATTGTACTCAACATGGACCTACTTCAAAAATAATTACACGGCTTTGGTTTACCCTAAACCTGAGGGTATTTTACCCTTGCCTAGAACAACACAATATGGACAAGATCTCACATCAAAACCCCAAAAAGGACTCGATGATTTTTCAGGGTTTAACCGTTATAGGACAGGCGATCCTATTCATGCTATCGCATGGAAATCGCTAGCAAAAGATAATGTTTTACGCACCAAGCAATTTACCAGTCCGCAAGGCGGCCACTTGATGATTAATTGGCAAGATGTGGCACACATAAAATCGCTAGAAGCACGCTTGTCTCAACTCTGTCAGTGGATATTACAAGCTGAATCCACCAATATGGTCTATGGACTCACATTACCCAATACCGTCATTAATTTTGGTCATGGTGACATGCATCGTCATCGTTGTTTAGCGGCATTGGCACGTTATGAATAGCGCCTCTCCTTCTAACAACTCATTACTCTGGTTAATGCTTGGCTTAACGCTTGGAGCCCTACCCCACTTTAGTTTTCAACCTCTATGGGTCAGCATCATCTTTTTAGCGATGATCGGCTGGCGATGTATGAATAGCTGGCGAGCTTGGCCACTACCTACCAAACGTTTTAGTAAACTAAAATTTTTACAGCTCTCAATTGCAGCGATCGCCACTCTCTTATTGCTTTCCAGCTATGGTAATTTAATTGGCCGTGATGCGGGTGTCGCATTACTCACTGTGATGCTTGCACTCAAAGTCACTGAAATAAGGTCACATCGTGATTATTATCTCAGCTGTTTCTTGGGGTATTTTCTTGTTGTGACTAACTTCTTTTATTCACAAAGCATCGCCACAGCCGCATTGATGTTTATTGTTGTCACCATCATGACTGGCTGTCTTATCAGCCTTAATGTCCCTGAACAATCCCTTAATTCTCGCTCAAAATTCAAACTAGCGAGTCAAATGTTGCTACAAGCCATTCCTTTGATGATCCTTCTGTTTATCTTTTTCCCTCGTATTGCCGGTCCATTATGGGGTTTACCTAACGATGCCTACAGTGCAAAAACAGGGATAGATGACAGTATGACTTTGGGGAAGATAAGCCAACTTATCGCATCTGATGAAGTTGCCTTTAGAGTTAAATTTACAGATGATATGCCTGAACAATCAGCCTTATATTGGCGCGGCCCTATTCTTTGGCATACTGATGGTAGAACATGGACAGAGTTAGAAGATACATTACAAACATCACAAGCGCCTACACTGACACATTCAGGACCTGAGTATCACTACACAACAACATTAGAAGCCCACAATAACAAATGGTTGTTTGCACTCGATTTTCCAACGACAACACCCACAGTAATCAAAAGCCACTTTACACAAGATGGTCAATTACGTAGTGATGAAACGATTAAGCAGCGTCAGCAATATGAACTCACATCAACACCACAGTTCACCTTCAATAGTGATGATGAACCTTATCTTCGACAGGCACTACAATTACCCGACAATCAACATATCCGAACAAAACAGCTCGCACAGCAATGGCTTAAACAAACACAAGACCCACTACAACTAGTTCAAATTGCACTCAATCATTTTAATCAACGTGATTTTTATTACACCTTAACGCCACCTCAGCTAGTTGGTGATTCGATTGATAGTTTCTTATTTGAAAGCCAGCGTGGCTTTTGTGAACACTATGCCGCCAGCTTCACTATTCTGATGCGAGCAGCCGGCGTACCCACACGAATTGTGACCGGTTATCAAGGCGGAGAAATAAACCCTGTTGATCAATTTTTTGTCATCAGACAACGTGATGCTCATGCTTGGACAGAAGTTTGGATTAAAGACCGAGGTTGGTTACGTATTGATCCCACTGCCGCCGTTTCGAAAGATCGGATTGAACAGGGAATGAGTACGGTTATGCCGCTCAGTATGCGATCTCCATTGTTCATTTCCAATAGCCAAAATTTGGCAGAATTATGGCAAAAGATACGTAATAATTTGGATGCCATTGATAATAAATGGAATCAGTGGATCTTAGCTTATGGTCCAAAACTACAAAAAGAATTTCTATCTAAATTAGGCATGCCTTCGCCAAATTGGCAGACTATGGCAATTTGGTTAATCGCATCTATTAGCTTCACATTACTCACTATCAGCGCAATACTATTTTACCATCGACAACAGTCTGCACCCATTATTAAACTCTATAAAAAGTTCTGTAAACAGGCCGCTCAAAGAGGATTTAAACGAGAAAATCACGAAGGACCATTAGACTTTGGCCAGCGGTTAAAACAACATTATCCTCAACAATCTAATGAAATCGATCAAATTACTCAGCTTTATATCAATTTGCATTACGGCAAACAATCTGCGTCAATAGAAGAACTTCGGCACTTTATCAAACATTTTAGGTTACAAAAATTATGAACGATACTGACCTGCAAAAGTTTAAACAAATGTTAGAACAGCAAAGAGACCAGCTTATGGATTCTCAAAAAATGGCCCAAAGTTCAACTCAAACTGTCGATTTAGATCAATCAAGTGTTGGTCGTGTATCTCGCGGTGATGCACTACAAGCTCAATCTATGGCCATTGAGGCAACCCGCCTTCGTCAACAACAGCTTAGACAAATTTCGACCGCACTCGCACTCGTTGCCTCTGGTGATTATGGCTATTGTAGTGTTTGTGATGCTGAGATTGATCTGCGTAGATTAGAAATAGAACCAGCATCAACCATGTGTGTTCCATGCGCTTCTAAGGTAAAATAGTCTTAATTATTTCTTTTTGTTACGAAGCTTATGACACACCCAAACCCATTATTTGAACGTACCCATATATTGATCGGCGATGAAGGTATTGCACGTCTACAACAGGCGCATGTATTTATTGCTGGTATTGGTGGTGTTGGCTCATTCACCGCAGAAGCACTTGCCCGAATGGGCGTAGGAAAAATAACCCTTGTAGACCATGATGTTGTAGCAGGATCTAATATCAATAGACAGTTGGTGGCGCTTAATTCAACTCTTGATTTATCGAAAGCTGAAGTCATGAAACAACGTATTCTAGACATCAATCCTGACTGCCAAGTCACGATGATTAAAGAGTTCCTTACTCCAGATAGTGTTTTCGAAATACTTACCCCTGAGTATGATGTTGTCGTTGATGCCATTGATAGTATGAGTAGTAAAGCGGCATTAATTGAAGCAGCATGGAAAAAGAAAATGCCGATATTTGCCAGCATGGGTGCAGGAGGAAAGCTAGATCCAAGCATGATCCGCACTGCCGATATTATGGACACTTCTATGTGTAAGCTTGCCAAAATGATCCGTCGTCATATACGTAGGCGTGGTGTAGGAAGAGGCGTACAAGCTGTCTATTCACTTGAATCACCCTTACCTCCCCTACCACCAGAAGCAGTTGCACATGGTCGCCCACGTGCTGTTAATGGCACGACTAGCTATATGCCCTCAATCTTTGGTCTTACGCTGGCAGGGTTGGTGACGAATCATATTATTGGTGATGCAAGACGTGTCTGAGACTGAGGTAGATCCAACTAACGTTTTAAACTGCACCCAACAACGACAACAACAATTAGCCACCCTACTTAAACCTTATGGAATGGAAATTGTGCATGTCGCTGACAATGAAGCGATTCCCGGTAGTTTTTTTGGTGACCGTGAAGCAGGCTTAGTGGGAAATAAACTATTATTACGTCACGACACGCCAATCCACTCTGCCTTACATGAGTCGGGGCACTTTATCTGTATGGACCCAGCACGACGAGCAAAACTAGATACCGATGCCGAGGGTGACTACGATGAAGAAAATGGCGTCTGTTATTTACAGATTTTACTTGCAGACCATCTCATCGGTATGGGCCGTGAACGAATGATGATCGATATGGATAGTTGGGGATACACCTTTCGATTAGGTAGTGCCAAGGCATGGTTTGAGCAAGATTCTGAGGACGCCAAACTATGGTTAATTAAGCACAATATTATTGACCTTGAACAACA
>ENA-OSET01002617-OSET01002617.1-sediment-metagenome-genome-assembly--contig:-NODE-2617-length-17163-cov-29.801358_pt1 | contig 17163 bp, 15 predicted proteins | sample MGYA00237882_ERZ534229 | MGnify/ENA primary metagenome ERZ534229 (study PRJEB26408, sample SAMN06266212) | sediment metagenome | isolation source: Hudson Canyon methane seep mesocosm | place... | reverse complement strand
TGAAAGTACGCGCGTAAGCAGACACGTACGATAACTAAACTAACTCGAAAGGAACTTTATAATGATTCATAAAATTGCTTCTTACTTTGCCATTGTGTGCCTAGGGCTAACCGTATCAATCATGGCGCATGCGGGACATCACGGTGACAAGAAAGATATCGTGGATGTGGCCGCGAGCAACGGTTCATTCAACACGCTAGTCGCAGCGGTCAAGGCTGCCGGTTTGGTCGAGACCTTGAAAGGCGAAGGTCCGTTCACCGTATTTGCGCCAAACGACGACGCTTTTGCAAAGCTCCCTGAAGGCACGGTGGAGAGTTTGTTGAAGCCAGAAAATAAGGACAAGCTCATCAGTATTCTTACCTACCATGTCGTCCCAGGTAAAGTGATGGCGGCGGATGTAGTCAAGCTCGAAAACGCAGCGACGGTACAAGGTCAAAACGTCATGATTAAGGTGAACGATGGCACGGTCATGTTAGATAACGCCACAGTGCTAGCGACGGATGTGAAAGCGAGCAATGGTGTGATTCATGTAATCGACACCGTCATAATGCCAAAATAGGGTCAACCTGAGCTTTTGGTTAAAAAAGCAGGGCGTCGTCGCGCCCTGCTCTCCACTTTTAAATCTATTCCAGCCACGTTTCGACGTTTACTTACCCCTGTTTCCAGAAACAAGCTTTTACTCAGCGCTGTGAGCCTCTAGTCTACGGTAGCACTTGCCACTATAAAGGGGCTTTGAGTTGTGCAAGTTTCAGCTAATTCAGCACAAATTCATGTAGTCAGTCGTGATGACCCGATAATCACCAAATCCTAGATGCGCGTCTAACTCGATCTGCCCAATACGTTCTCTATGCAGTTCGATCACCTGGTTGTCGAAATAGCCAAACATTCGTTTTATCTGATGATACTTACCCTCTGTAATTTCCAAACAACACTGGTATGCATTTATAGCGATAAGCTTTGCCGGCTTCGTCGTAATATTTTCAGTTTTGAAATAAATACCGCGTTCAAATACACGTTGGTATTGTTCGTAATCAATGGGGTCTTTAGTTGTGACAAGATATTTTTTTATGATGCCGCCGTCAGCGTTGGTTAACGACTCGGACCAGTGACTGTCATTGGTCAACAGGATTAATCCGGTGGTGTTTAAATCCAATCGGCCGGCAATATGCAGCTCGTGCGCGTAACACTCATTTACTAACTCTAAGACGGTTGGATGGATATCGTCTTTTGTGGCACTCACATACCCCTTCGGCTTATTTAGCATAATGTATCGTGCTTGTTTGTTTTGTATTTCAGCGCCTGCCACGTTAATACAACTAAACGCATTCACCACATGCTGAGCGTCAAAAATGACTTCGCCATCCACCCTGACCTGTCCCTTTGCAAGCATGGGTTTAATCGCCTTACGGCTTACGTTTAAACGCTTTGATAAGAGTCTATCGAGCCGATTAGTGTTTATTGGCATAGTTATAGTTTATTGAAAATCACAGACTGTTTATTGGGACATTTGGTCCATCAAATACGTTAGATATGATGTTAGTTTCGTGAATTCCCTAACTTATTGCATGCTTAGCGTTGCGTCTAGGAAACCCGTCCTTTTAAGACGGGTAAGCGCGCTAATTGTTTTCAGTACTAGAAAGAGTACTCAATCTCTCTGAGCGTCACAAACTCTTCAGCAGCGGTCGGGTGAATACCAATCGTTACATCAAATTGCGCTTTCGTTAATCCGGCTTTTACCGCAATTGCAAAGCCTTGAATAATTTCGCCGGCATCAGGGCCTGCCATATGCATACCAATAACCTTTTGATTAGCCTTATTAACTAACAGACGCATTAAAAGGCGCTCTTCATTACCCGACAAGGTATGTTTTAGATGCTTAAACTCAGATTGATAAACATCAACTGACAAGTCTTTATGCTTCGCCGCTTCTTCCGACAAACCAACTGTACCAATATTAGGCTGGCAAAAAATGGCGGTCGGAATATTGTCATAGCTAATCGTTTTTGTGTCATCGCCATATTGTTGGTTCACAAACACCATGCCTTGGGCTGTTGCCACCGGCGTTAACTCTGGGGTGCCAATTACATCGCCCAAGGCGAAAATTGATGGCACGGAAGTTTGAAACCTATCGTTGGTGACAATGGTCGCATTTTTGTGCGTTTTAACGGCAACCTTATCCAAACCGAGATCGTTCGTAAGTGATTTACGTCCAGTGCCGTACATCACCTGATCGGCAAACAGAATATCGTTATTATCTAAATTACACTTCAATTCGCCAGTATCTAGTTTTTCAATCGAAGAAATATTGCTCGAATAATGGATATTCACGCCTTTTTTCTGCATTTCATTCGCAACAAACTTTGCAGTCGGTTGGTCAAAATTACGCAATAGGTTGTCGCCTCGATAAATTAAATGTGTGTCAACACCAAGGCCATTCATAATACTGGCAAACTCAACCGCGATATAACCGCCACCAACAATAACTATTCTTTTAGGCAGTTCGGGTAAGAAGAAAACCTGATCAGAACTTATCACGTGATCTGCCCCGTCGAATTCTGGCACGCTTGGTGTGGCGCCAACGGTAATCAATATTTTCTCCGCGGTAATAGTTTCGCCATTCACGATGACGCTATGTTCGGAATCTATACGCGCACGCCCATAAATAATATTCACGCCTGCATTTTCTAGCATCGTTTTATAGATACCATTTAAACGCTCAATCTCTTTATTTTTATTTGAAATAAGGGTTTGCCAGTTAAATGAATTGACGGCTAATTGCCATCCGTAGCCGGCTGCATCCTCAAAGTCTTCAGCAAAATGCGAGGCATACACCAATAATTTCTTCGGCACACACCCGACATTTACACAGGTACCGCCCAAATATTTTTCTTCGGCTATGGCCACCCTTACGCCTGTAGCTGCCGCCATACGAGCAGCCCGAACACCACCGGAGCCCGCACCAATAACAAACAGGTCGTAATCATAATGTTTAGTCATTTTTATCTCATTCTTTTTGGATTTCTGTCTATTTCTGCTTTTTAACCGGGCAGCTCGGATTAATTCTTAATCAAATTGGCCGTATTGTGCGTGGGTAAAACAATACATTACCCCGCCACACCCAACTTATTTCCAGCTAAATGTACTAAAACGTTATGAGTGCCCATGCCAAATAACTTGGCCCAATTTTTTTAAGTATGCTTAATAATTGTTTTTAGCCATTTTTCGTTGGCAGCACCCAGTTGGGCCGGGGGTAATGGCAGGTGTAACCATTCGGTATACGCTCAAGATAATCTTGATGCCCAGCCTCGGCTTCCCAAAATTCGCCAACAGGCTCCAGTTCTGTCACAACAGGTCCAGGCCATAGACCCGACGCATTCACATCATCAATCGTGCGTGTCGCTTCCTGCCGCTGCGCATCCGAGACGTAATAAATGGCAGAACGATAGGAGGTTCCTACATCATTGCCCTGTCGGAGTTTGGTTGTGGGGTCATGTATTTGAAAAAAGAATTCCAGTATTTGTCGAAAACTAATAACGCTATTTTCGAATAAAATTTCTATCCCTTCAGCATGACCATCATGATTTTGATAGGTCGCATTAGGCACCTCTCCACCCGTATACCCAACGCGAGTCGCCGTCACACCGGGGAGCTTTCGAATCAGGTCTTGCATCCCCCAAAAACAGCCACCGGCTAAAACTGATCGCTCATTTGACATTATAATTCCTCTACTTGATCAAGATAGGCGCCATACCCTTGTGTTTCCATTTCATCACGATGAACAAACCTCAAGGAGGCTGAATTGATGCAATAACGCAACCCACCGCGGTCGCTTGGCCCATCAGTAAAAACATGCCCCAGGTGGCTGTCACCGTGTGTTGAACGCACCTCTGTGCGCACCATGCCATGGCTCATATCACGTACTTCACTTACATTCTTTGATTCTATTGGTTTGGTAAAGCTTGGCCAGCCGCAACCCGACTCAAATTTTTCAGACGAGGCGAACAATGGTTCACCAGACACAATGTCGACATAGATACCGGGCGCCTTATTATTGAGAAGTGGACCGGTACCCGGCCTCTCTGTCCCATTTTTTTGCGTAACACGATATTGCTCTTCGGTTAGTGATGCAACGGCCTCAATCGTCTTGTTATATTGACTCATAACTACTCACCTCTCTTTTATTTAAATGTGGCATTTTTCAATGTTTCAAAAGCGAACTCGATTGCATCGTTACGGTCTTCGCGTGAACTGAGCATTCACTTTATCGTATTATTACGATTTCCGTATCCCATAAATTTTCATTGCAGAATTTTTTGGCTAACTATGCTCACTAATCCGCCTGCAATTACTTGGCTCGATCATCAGGCAACTTAATAACCACCATTTTTTCTTCGCTCATGTCATGCATGGTGTAGGCGATACCTCCAACGTTGTAACCTGATTGTTTGCGACCAGCAAAGGGCATCCAATCGACCCGAAAGGCCGTGTGATCGTTAACCATAACAGCTGAGGCTTCCAGCTTATGCTGAGAAGTTAAGGCCACATTAAGATCGTTCGTAAAGACCGATGCCTGAAAGGAATAGCTTACATCATTAGCGTTCTCGAACGCGTCCTGAATGTCATCGTAGCTATACACACAGACTACCGGACCAAAAATTTCAAGCTGCGATACCTTCAGCGATTTACTTGGGTTAAAAATCACCGTTGGTGCGTAAAGTGTCTCAGACAGTGTTTGGCCGCCGCATAAAATCTCCGCGCCGCTGTCTCTGGCCTCATCCACCCACTCGCCAACACGTTTACATTCGGCCGGACGTATCAGCGGTCCGCAATCCGTGTTGATATCACGCGCATCACCCACAACCAATTGTTCAGCTTGCTTGGCCAGTGAGACGGCTAGCTGTTTGGCAATACTTGAGTGGGCAAAAATACGCTGTACCGAAACACAGACCTGGCCCGAATGATAAAATCCGCCCTTACAAAGCAACGGGATCATCGAACTAAAATCTGCAGACTCGTCCACGATAACCGGCGCCGCACCACCATGTTCTAAAGCGCAACGCGCGCCAGGCGCCAGCTTACTGCGTAGGTACCACCCAACCTTGGCAGAGCCGATAAAGGACAAAAAAGCGGTACGTTGGTCACTCACTAAACGCTCGGAATACTCTCTGTCACACAGGAAAAAACGGCACCATTGTTCATCAAGTCCCGCCTGATACAATAATTGCACAAAACGCTGAGCACTCAATGGTGTATCGTTTGCTGGTTTTACGAGAATCGGGCAACCCACCGCGACTGCCGGCGCAACTTGGTGAACGATTAAATTAAGTGGGTGGTTAAAAGCGGAAATAGCTAATACCGGGCCAATGGGCTCGTGGTAAGTAAAAGCCAAACGTCCTGCCCCTGCTGCGGTTAAATCCATGGGGATTTGCTCCCCTCGGAGGTGCAGTAACTCTTTTACACAAAGCTCTACACCATCGATGGCCCGCATCACTTCCACTTGTGCATCTTTCAGCGGTTTGCCACCCTCGCTTGCAATCAACAGCGCAAGCTCATCTTGCTCCTCACGCATTAATTGAGCGCAGCGCACAAGAATCGCGCTCCGTTCGTGCGCGGCAAGATGTTGTGATTTGTCCTTATGCAAATCGCTGGCTTGCTGAAGATAGCTATCGAGCGTTTCCCACTCAGTCTTAGCAACCGTGCCAATAGACTCTTGATTAAGCGGATTCAGTACCGAAATACGACTCATAATAAACATACCTTTTGTGCAAGCTCATCAATGAGTACACGTTGGTTTTCTGAGTAGTCCACTGGCACATCAATAAGGTGAACACCCCCGTCATTGAAGGCTTTATCAAACGTACCTACAAATGAATCAGCACTTTCTATCCGATGGGCCTTCGCCCCGTATGCTTCTGCATAACGCACGAAGTCAGGGTTATTAAACTCTAGCCCCCAATCATTAAAGCCCGCATCCTGTTGTTTCCAGCGGATCATGCCATATGAGCTGTCGTTAAGGACCATGACAACCAAATTTAACTTTAAACGCAGCGCGGTTTCTATCTCTTGGGAGTTCATCATAAAACCACCATCTCCACAGATAGCTAAGACCCTCTTTTCTGGGTTAAGCATGGCAGCCATCATAGCGGAAGGCAGACCTGCGCCCATCGTTGCCAATGCATTATCCAACAATACGGTATTTGGCTTATAGGCTTTATAGTTTCGGGCGTACCAAATTTTATAAATGCCATTATCTAAAGCAATAATACCGTCTTCGCCCATGACCTGGCGCGTATCCGCGACGAATCGTTGTGGTAGCATGGGGAATGCGTCGCTGGTACTTTCCTCTGTTACGTGCAGCTCGATTTCCTGCTTGATGCGCTTAAAGTAATCCATATCCGCACAGCGCCAACCCTCTAATTTTTGACTGAGGCGCTTGACCGACCTACCAATATCACCGACCACCTCTAATTGTGGAAAATAAACTTCATCAACCTGAGCCGAACGGTAATTAAGATGAATAACGGTTTTGCCCTCAGGCGTCATAAAAAAAGGCGGCTTTTCAACGACGTCATGACCAATATTAATTACAAGGTCTGCACGTTCAATCGCGCAGTGAAGATAATCGCCGGTAGAAAGTGCCGCCGTGCCTAAAAAGTAGTCACAACGCTCATCGACAACCCCCTTGCCCATCTGTGTATTAAAGCAATAGATACCCGTATTTTCGGCAAACTTAACGAGAGCCTCACGGGCACTTTGGCGGTTCGCTCCCGCGCCAAGCAAAAGAAGCGGCCTTTCCGCCTTTTTAATCAACGTAGTGGCTTTATCTAGAATCTCATCGTCCGCAACCGCGTATTGACGAACGCTGGGCTCGACTACACTTGTATCGGTATCTTCGGCCGCGATATCTTCCGGTAACTCGAGTAAAATAGCGCCGGGCCGCTCTTCCTCTGCACGACGAAATGCTTCGCGCACCAACGAAGGAATCGTATTGCCATGCACAATTTGTTTACTCAATTTACAAATAGGTTCAAACAACTTCACCACATCTATTATTTGAAACTGCCCTTGCTTCGATTTCTTAATCGGTTTTTGTCCCGTGATCATAATTAATGGGAAAGCACCTAAATGAGCATACGCAGCCGGCGTGGTAAAGTTTGTCGCACCAGGGCCGAGGGTTGCCATACAAACGCCCGCTTTTCCGGTTAAGCGACCGTAGGTTGCTGCCATAAATCCAGCGCCCTGCTCATGACGCGTTAATACCAATTCAATGCTCGATGTTCGTAAGGACTCCAATACATCAAGATTCTCTTCACCCGGCACGGCGAAAATATGTTTCACGCCCTCTTTTTCTAGGGCCTTAACTAATAGGTCAGAGGCTTTCATCGGTTCTCCTTAAAATTCAACAACTTTAAATCTCTGTTTTTTTGTACTCATTTTGTCAATTTACTGGTTTGCGGCGATCGGTTCGACCTCAGGATAAAGATCATTCATTGGGCAAGATTTCCCGCTGTTCTGCACAATGCGAACATGAAACCGCTTTAATTCACGTGGTCGATTAACGCCACATGAATGCGCAATAACCTCTACTTCGTGGATCATATTTCGATGGTAATTAGCAACTTTCACCGCTTTATCTGTGGGATTAAGCCCTTTTTGAAGGTGCTTGTTATGCGTCGTGATGCCTGTCGGACAGGTGTTTTTATTACACTTAAGTGCTTGAATACACCCAAGAGCCAACATAAACCCGCGCGCAGAGTTTACAAAATCAGCACCGGAAGCTAAGGCCCAAGCTACATCTGACGGGTTAATGAGTTTGCCAGACGCAATGACCTTAATATTTGTACGTAGCGAATATTTGGCTAAGATATCGCACACTAAGGGCAAACTTTCACGAATAGGCAAACCCACATTGTCCATGAGCGCCATCGGCGCCGCGCCAGTACCGCCATCACCGCTGTCTACCGTAATAAAGTCTGGCGCATAGTCTATCCCTCGTGTCTTTATTTGCTTTGCGAGTGTTTCAAGCCAACCGTAAGAACCAATAACCGTTTTAAAGCCAACAGGTTTTTGGGTAATTTTTTTTACCCGTTGGATAAACTCGAGCAACTGATCTACATTACCAATTTCCGGATGACGATTGGGTGAAATCGAATCTTCACCCGCTGGAATGCCGCGAATAGAGGCAATTTCCTCGGTAACTTTATCACCCGGTAAAATTCCCCCTTTACCCGGTTTTGCGCCTTGGCTTAGCTTAATTTCGAACATCTTTATCTGGTCTTTTTCGGCTAAGGCCTTGAGCTTACTATCGTCAATACCACCTTCGTCCGTGCGCACTCCGTATTTGGCCGTGCCAATTTGAAAGACAATGTCGCAACCCCCGGCTTCATGGTATGGCGATAATCCACCTTCACCTGTGTTCATCCAACAGTTGGCCTGTTTTGCACCGCGGGCCAAGGCCGTAACGGCAGGCCCGGAGAGTGCGCCAAAACTCATTCCTGAGACATTAAAGAAGGAAGGTGCTTGATAAGGATTAGGAGAGTTGGCACCAATAATCAATGGTTGCGGTGGCGTGGCGTCAGTTTCCAAGGTAGGAAACGGACAGTTCACGAATATAGCCGTGCCCGTTGGGTTAAGACTTTTTGTCGAGCCGAACGCAATGGTATTGTCGAAATCCTTTGCTGCGCCGTAAACCCAATCACGCTCAGCACGGTTAAAGGGCATTTCTTCGCGGTCCATTGCAAAAAAGTACTGCCTAAAAAACTCGCCTAGGGTACTAAATAGATCGCGAAAACGACCAATTAATGGATAATTTTTTCGAATTGCATCCTTGGTTTGGGCCAGGTCTCTTACAGTAAGAAAAATCGCTATTAATACCAATAGTCCGAGCACAATCAGGAAAGTCGTCGCCAAAATAGAAAAAATTTCGTTGATATAATCTGTCATTTCAAAGGACTCCCGTCTATTTATTATTCAGCGCATTTACTTGTCGATCTGCCCACAAATAAATAAAACGCTACTCATAGTTCAGCAATCGCTGCCTTTAACTACCTTCCACAAGGAATCAGCAAAGTAATCTTTTGGGTCTGAAAAATGGGCCACTACTTCAAAGCCCGTTTTCTGGCTAAGAAAATCAATGTCACTTTTTAGAAACTTAAAGGAATACTCAAGATGAATAGGCTCATACGCATCAAAATGAAAAGACCGTTCAAGTGCAGAGATGTAAACGTCTTGTTCTTCTGTCGCTAAGACATAGCTTTCCATTGCGCCAAGCGTTGGACTATAAACCCCAAAATGTTGAAATTTTTCCGTATCGAAATCCCCCCCTAATTCCCTATTGATTCGCGTTAAAAGGTTCAAATTAAAGGCTTTGGTATGGCCACTTGAATCGTTATAGGCAGCTGTCAGGACACTTACATCTTTCTTTAAATCAAAACCCAACATGACATGATCTGAGGTACTCAGACTCATCCATAATTTCCGTAAAAAACCTTGGTTTTGCACACGATCAAAATTGCCAATATTAGAGCCTAAAAAAAGCACCAACTGCTTATTGTTGGACCTTTCTTTGACATAGCGTAGGCCCTCAAAATATTCGGCCACCACGCCGTGTATATTTAAATTATCATGCGTTTTAATGTTGTCTCGCAGCATTAACATCGCCTTTTCGGATATGTCGATAGGGTAGAAATTGACGCGACGATTAGCATTAAGAAAGCCATCAATAATGAGTTGGCTTTTATGCCCGTCACCGGCACCGAGTTCTATAATGTCGATCGTTTCCTCATCGATTATTTTAGGAAGTTCTTGTTTGACCATATCAAGAATTTCATACTCTGTTCGGGTAGGGTAATAGTCTTTATGCTGGGTGATATTTCGAAATATCTCACTACCGATATCGTCATAAAAATACTTCGCGGCTAAGTTCTTCGGCGTCGCACACAATCCAGTTAATACATCGATGGCAAACTGATCTTTTTGTGCTTTTTCACCGACTTTACTTTGCTCAATTAATCTTGAGATTTTCATTCGCTATCCTTCGCCAAACGTATGCCGGAAAACATCCATCGTTGGTGGGGTTGGAAAAAATTACGATATGTGTGGCGGTAATGGCCATGTGGCGTAGCAATGCACCCACCTTTGAGTACGAACTGGTTGCACATAAACTTACCGTTGTATTCCTCGAGCATTCCCTTAAATGGCCGATAGCCTGGATAGGGCGAGTAATGACTACTCGTCCAGCACCAGACCTGAGAATGTGAGTCGCTAGAATTACAAGGATGAAACCTATTATTTCTCTCGCTGAGAGGCTTAGCGTCACTTTTGCTTAAATAAATCTCCAATTCCTGCTCTGTCGGCAGGCGTGCCCCCTTCCAGCGGGCAAAGGCATCGGCTTCAAAATAACTAACATGCGTAACCGGCGCATTAAGGTCTAAGGGCTGTAAGCCATGCAAAGTGAATTCATACCAATGTTCACCCTCTTTCTTCCAGTAGAGCGGACACTGAATATCATTGTCCTCAACCCAGTCCCAGCCAAGACTTAACCAGTACTTTGGCGCGGCATAAACTTGATCATTGATAAAGGCTAAAAAGTCGCCGTTCGTAACGGTATTTTCACAGATACGATGGGACTGAATATAAGTCTTGTGTTGTGGCCCCTCATTGTCATAGGCAAAACCTTCTTCGTGATGCCCGATCTCGTAAATACCCTCTTGTCGAGATTGCCATTTGTCTGCAACTACCTTGCTATTAGGTAGCGGAGCATCCATGTAAGCTGGAAGCAGTGGATTGGCCCCCAGAATGAACTTGATATCCATATAAAGGAGTTCCTGATGCTGCTGCTCATGGTGAAGGCCTATCTCAAGCACGCGCTCTACATCCGACTGTAACGCTCCCCTGCCTAAAAATTCGAGAATGTATTTATCCACATAATGGCGATACGCCTGTATTTCGGGTACCGTCGGCCTCGATAACATCCCCCTATCCCCCTGCAGCCAGTGCTTACCGGCAGCCTTATAGTAGGAATTAAACAACAAACGGTATTGCTCATTAAACCGGATGTATTCAGGCAGAAAACGCACAAGTATCAGCTCTTCAAAGAACCATGTGGTATGCCCTAAGTGCCATTTCGGCGGACTAACCTCGGCTGTGGGCTGTACAATATAATCGTCAGTTTCAAGACGGCTACATATCTCCAAGGTATAACGGCGAACTGAGCGATATCGATTGGCATGTGACGCTTTATCATCTATATCAGTATTTACAACGGCAAACATAATTAATCCTTAGACTCCCCGTACGTTTTTTCTAGATACTGAACAATACATCTTGATTCAGGCATCCAACGATTATTACCAGTAGCCGCGCTAATCTTTAATACGGGTACCGTTGCGCGATTTCGCTCTGCGACCAACGCATCAAAATGTTTGCGATTGGCACTTATATCAAGCAACTCAACATCAAGCTTAAGCTTGTCAATTGCTGAACGAACAAAAATGCAATAAGGGCAATATGGGCTGTAATATAAGGCAAGTTTGTCTTCAGATGGCTTGTCTGTCGCCGCAAATTGCTCAATAAAATGATTCGTGTAAAGTTCAGGCCATGCCATAACGTTAGCGGGCATATTAGAAAGCAGTGCCTGTCGCTCAAATTCGATATGCATCAAACAATAGATCAGCTGACTGCGCGTAAAGGTCACCTGAAGCAGTTGCCCTAGGGGTTCTCTTAAATAATCGGCGTACCAAATAGGCCACTCAGCATCCTCGCCGTTTGAAGCCAAAAAAGCCTGATGATGTGCCTTACCAGACGCTTTAAAAAGTTCTATCAATGCAGATTCTTGGTTTGCATTACTCATTGTTATTTCCATTGCCCCTTCACAAATAAACTGATTATTTTTTAGCCAGCCTTGGCACCGGTATTTACGCACGTCGCGATAAGCGATAAGTACTAAAACGTTCTAAAATTTAAGTTCCAACCAATTAATCATCATCTTTAAACAAAAAAGAAGGCGATTTATCACCATCCTTTTCTTACAACTGCTTCGAATTCAAACTCATTCACAAGCTTTTTAAAACGCGCTGAATCTGCAAAGCATTGATATCACTAATCCTGATATTAAAACATTCGGAACCATCGGCTTACTGCGTTTATGTCAATGACCAGATGAAATTGAAAAACATCTGGGTCACCAAGTAAAATTCCGATTGTTGTCATCTAGATGTTCATTTTTATAATTTTTTAAATGGTCTACCACGGTAACAACATGTTTCAAAAGGGAGAAATAAAGTTTCGTTGTCGAATGATAAGCACTGCTTATGACCGCCATGATCTTTGCAAAGAATTTGTCGTAAAAAAGTAAACTCTAAGGGTTTGATAAAATAATATCTGTATAGCTAGAAAAAATTACAGCGATTAATTTCACGAGCTTAAATGGGGAAATCTAGGTAAGTATCAGTTGCGACCTACTGCGTTGCTGAGGCGATAGTCTTTTAATCATTATTGCTCAAGAGAGCCGGCTATCGCGGCGTTTTAAATACTTGAACATGAGGGAAACACTCTCGAAATAACGGGTTTTTGACTTCGCAATAAGCAAAAGAAATCTACATGATTCTTGATTTTTTCAACAAATCACCTTCGTGATGATCGTTTAAAATGAATTGTTATTTTTAATGCACCATTGTTTAATCAACTTGTCTTGATAAAAAAATAATAACTGCAACAGCGCAGAAACGAGAGGACAAGCACAATGGATTTTAACCAAACACGTTATTTTCTAGCACTTTCGGAGACTTTAAACTTTACACATGCGGCAGAACTTTGTTGCGTTTCACAGCCCGCACTCACGCAAGCAATTCGAAGGCTTGAAGAGGAGTTAGGTGGGGAACTTATTGTTCGTAAAGGACGAGAGACTACCCTAACGAGCTTAGGCCAAGCGTTACATGCGCACTTTGAACAACTAGAGCGCACCCGTAACATGATAAAACTGACCTCTAAAGAAATACTCAAAGGAGATTCTGCGGACCTAAATATCGGCATCATGTGCACGATTGGTCCTCGAATCCTTTCTGGCATGCTTGATGATGTTCAAAAAGCATACCCAATGAATTCAATTTTGCTACATGATGTTACCCCTGATGTAATTTCTGACATGCTGCTTTCAGGCGAACTAGACGGTGCTTTTTGTGCGCGGCATGCAGATCCAGAGGAAGGGTTCACATACACAGATCTATTTGAAGAGCCAATGGTTGTGGCCTTCTCTAAATACCATGATTTTAATGATTTGACTGAGGTGCCACTCAGTTCAATTGCTGCAGAGCGCTATGTTGATCGCCTCAAGTGTGAATTTAGGGAAGAGTTTATCGATTTTTGTATGGATGAAGCAATTCAGCTCAACGTGGTTTACAGCAGTCAACGCGAAGATTGGATTCAAAGTATGATTCGTGATGGAGTCGGCGTCACGGTGATTCCTAGATTTTCACTACTGCATCCTGAGCTTAAGTATAAATCAATCAAAAGACCCAAACTGTCGCGGCGGGTCGAGTTCGTCACGGTTGATAAACCACACACAAACCCGGGCTTGGGCCAGCTAATTTCTCATATTGAAAAGGTTGACTGGTCGGGATTATCTAAAGGCATTTGACCTTAACGGTGCTATCTTCAACCGCTCGGCTCGGATGCTGAGCACACGCCGTTTTTTAATTTCCTACAAAGCCGCTCTCAAAGCTTACGCCTAACCTGATCGCGCAGAAGCTTACCCTTTTACGGCCAATTTTTTCGCACTATAACCTGTGCTTATTGAATGTGATTAATTCTCTATTTCTAATGGTTTTTCCTCGTTGCTATAGTCAATTTCGCTGCTTCGGCAGGTTAAGTACCCAATAACGTTAGACCTGACAGGCAACTCTTAAAGCGCCTAGTCACCAGTCTAATGACATAACAAAAATTAATAAAATCACAAAAAGATGAGGATTACCAAATGTTGAAACTTATGAAGGCGTTGGTCTCGACCATCGCCACATCCGGAATGCTAGCTTCTTTTGCGTTTGTATCATCTGTCTCTGCTGATGAATATTTTACAATCACTAATGGTGAGCTAGAGCGTCCCAAAGGCTATCGCGAATGGGTGTATGTTGGAACGCCCGTGACACCGAACGATATGAATAATGGCAAGGCGGCATTTCCTGAGCACCATAACGTTTACATGGACCCGGGAAGCTGGGCGCATTGGAAAAAAACCGGCGAGTTTCGTGACGGAACGATTCTAATGAAAGAGCTTGTCTCAGTAGGTTCAAAGGGGGCCGTCAGTGGTAATGGTTACTTTCAGGGTGACTATATTGGTCTAGAAGCGACGATCAAGAGTACGAAGCACTTCCCTAAAGAGCCAGGTAACTGGGCTTATTTCAGCTTTTCAAGCAAAGACCACAAAACCGTTAACGAAACAGCAACGCCTTTTGCGACCGCATCATGCAATACATGTCATGAAAATGCAGCGGCTGACGACTTTGTGTTTACGCAATACTACCCAGTATTAAGAGCCGGAAAAGGGACGGGAGAAGAAGCGTCAGGTGGACACTTGTCTACTTTAAAAAATAGTTACAGCGTTCCTAAAGGTAATTAATCGTGACTACTAAAAATTCAATATACGCATTCGCGTTAATGGCTTTTGTCATCACTGGCAATGTAATGACCTCACCCAGTGCGATTGCTGGGGAAGACCTCTCGCCTTACGTTACTGAGAAGGGCGATATAAATTTTCCGGAAAACTTTAGGCTGTCAATGGTACACCTGGGTTCTTGGTTTGTACCTGATGGTGGAGCGAGTGGCTTTCACGATGTCTACACTGAGCGAGAATCATTAGAAGCGTACCGGAAGACCGGAGAGTTTCCTGATGGGGCTACCTTAGTGAAAGAGCTCAGGGCCGCGGATAAGGGCGACTATACAACCGGACAAGGGGTCAGCCATTCCAACTCAACGATAAAGCAATGGTTTGTTATGATCAAAAACCGCGAGAGCCAATTTGAGGATAACGGTTTATGGGGTGACGGATGGGGATGGGCGTTGTTTAAACCAGATAATAAACAACTCAATCTCGCCTCAAACTACAAAACTGATTGTTTGGGATGCCATATACCCGCTAAGCAAAATGACTGGATTTATAAAGAAGCTTACCCCATTCTTGATGAATGAGGATCTTTTACCACGGTAGTTTAAGGTAGATTAGTGAGCGATAAGTGACCGGAAGGATTGGCTAAATTCTTCCGATCATTTTGTGTTGAAAAAAATACATAAGGCATTCAGTCGCTAATGGATTCTCGTTTATTAGTGCGCGACGCAGAGACTTAGGCTGTTTTACTTAGCGTTCAGCATAATACACCGTAAATTTTTCGTTTTTACTGACGGTAGTGCATGCACCAAACGTAGACTCAATAATAGGTGGGTACTTTAAAAAGTTATTTGCGACGAGATAAAACGGCGCGTATTTAGCCATTTTATCTTTTGCCTGCTTAATAAATGTTTCCGTTGTCTGATATTCCGTGCTGACACCTTGATGAAATGGAGGGTTCGTGACCACTCCGTTTACCCTGCCCGTCACATCAGACCATCCGTCACTCGGATAGACCTTTCCTTTTATTGCATTTAGATCAAAGCTACGCTGGCAACATATCAACGCTAACCAAGAAATATCAACAGCTTCAATTTCAATGTCTGGATTAAGTTTTTTCACCGCACAGGCAATGAGTCCTGCCCCGCAACCAAAATCCAGCGTACGGTTCTTCAAGCGTTTAATTTGCTGTGTAAGAAGAAACTCAGTGCCTTCGTCTAACTTTCCCGCGTTAAATATGCCGGGCAGGCCTGCAATCATCATGCTGGTACCTGCTATCGTCATAGTATGCTCGGTCATGTACCGCTGAATATCAAAACCATCCAGAGGTGTCAGGTCTTCCGCTATCCAAAATTGACAATGCTTTGCCGAATCTAGCTTTGCACACTGCTTAGCGCGTGTCGCAAGTTGCTTGGCCCCGCTTTGTACCCCCTCTTTTTTTGCCCCAATTAGATATAAAACGCCAGACCGCTCCAGATGCGCACAAGCATAATCTAATAACAGGCGAAGCTCTTCTTTTGCCTTCGGCATATACACAATAGCGGCATTAAAACGCGCCGTTATTGGCAACAAGCCGAATTGTATTTTTGTTGCACAGGTCTCTGGCAATGACCGAAAGACACGATAATTATGCGTCACCACGGTCGCTGCGCTAAACAAACTAGGCACATCCTGCTCTGGTGGGCCAACCACTAACAGGTTCGCATACGCACTCAATTCTTCGGTATTACGCTCAAGTGCTTGGGAAACGAGATGTATCAAAAAACGTCCTTAATTAATTTGCGTGTACCTTTCTTTTTCAAAAGGCATTAGCTCTTTTCTTTCTTCGTGCGCAGTAAACAAAACATAAAACCGTAAGTAAGTGGCTGCCACGCGTGGATTATCTGACAATTTAAACCGGCTAACGGCGTTCACCGCATCCAGCCAAGAGTTATCCAATGAATTATAACCACTTGATCGGTAAACCGATGCATTTTTTAAATGACCGCCTTGTTTTAAGTTGACAACTATGACGCCCTGCGGCGAATGTATACGCTTCTTGGGTGGCTTATTTTTATACGGATCAATCCATTTGGCTTCCACTTGGGCAAATAGATTTTTTAAATGCAAATTAACGAGCTTTAACTCTTTCGCCTGCTTTTCAGCTTCAGGGTCTTGGATTAGAACGTTACCTAACTCTTTTTCTTGGAATGCAACGTTGCCAAGGTTACCGACGAGTGCAGGCGGAATATTTATGTCCGGCTGTTCAGGCAAATTTGCGAGCGATTCAACGCCGATTTCATTAACACCGTCTGAGAGAATGTTTTTCTCATCATTACCATTTCCAGCATTCGAAAACTGCCCATCAAAAGAGCCAGTTTTACTCTTACCCATGTCACCCAGTATCGCAGGCGCAGGCGCTTTTGAATGCGCAGCAACAAACTCGCGTCCGTTCGATGAATCGTTACTTTGTTTTTTTACGACTGCATTTTGTTTAGCGCCATAATCAAGGCGTGGCATATTGGTTGGGTCGTTATTGTCGCTGGTTATCTCCTCATCTTTTAAAAAGGTTTTAAGTTCCTCCA
>ENA-OSET01002615-OSET01002615.1-sediment-metagenome-genome-assembly--contig:-NODE-2615-length-17166-cov-37.173445_pt1 | contig 17166 bp, 20 predicted proteins | sample MGYA00237882_ERZ534229 | MGnify/ENA primary metagenome ERZ534229 (study PRJEB26408, sample SAMN06266212) | sediment metagenome | isolation source: Hudson Canyon methane seep mesocosm | place... | reverse complement strand
CGTAGCATTAACTTTAGCTCTATCTTTAGGTTCTTTTTCTACAGCTGTTGTTGCATGTGAAGATGGCAGAACTTGTTTTGGTCCAGAACAAGCGATTGATATTACTTTAGGACATATTGCTGAATCAATGAAATTGATCAACGATGGTGATGACGGTTCAAAAGCTCAAAAAGAAATCAAAAAAGCTATGGATTCTCAAAAAGAAATCAATGCTAACGATTTAGTTTCACGTTTCCGTCAAAAAGCTAACAAAAACCTGAAAAAAGCTAGAAAAGCAGCTAAAAAAGGTAACGTTGTTGAAGCAACTGAATGGCTAGAAAAAGGCGAAAAAGCTTTTGCTGGTCTTAAATCAAAACTTTAATAGAGTTTAGATTTACCCAAAACAGGGTGCTCTCCGCACCCTGTTTTTATTATCCCTTCTATTACGTCCTCTGCTCTAAATATCTAATTTTCCAAAATAATCTTCAAGATCAATTTTTATTGGCATAAAGTAAACATTAAAGCCAACCTCTTTAGCCATAGCGATGGCCTTATTTGAAAAATCAATATTCCACTCTATTTCTGCTTTAAAGTTTGCGGGAAACTTAACTTTGTTTTTTATTTCCCAATAATTCTTTGATGACATTGTTGTTATGGGGCTTAAGCCAATAAAGGTATCTAAGCCTTGCATATGCTCCGCATAAATCTCTATCATCCTTATATCGTAAAAAGGCTGTGAAAAGAAACTAGACGCTCCTGCATCAACCTTTCTTTGCACATAATCACATTCCTCTTGTATTCCATTTCTGTGAGGGTCAAATCCCGCATGAATCGTTATACTAGGATATTTTTGTTTAATAACACGAATTAAGTCCAACACATTAGTATTATGAAATGCTCGTTTAAGACCTTCAGGTGGATCCCCAGAAACCAAAAGCACATGGTCTAATTGGTTTTCTTCAATAATTCGAAAAATATCGCCCGACTGTATAGAGAAGTCTGTTGCTCTAAAATGCGGAACAAAGTTGTATTTAGTTCGATCAATGTTTTTACCTGTTTCCCAGCTTCTAATATCAAAACGCTGAATATCAGGCACATTAATCATACTAATTGATTCACCTAATGTTGAAACAAAATCATACTGCTGATCAAACGCTTCTTGAGTTCTTGGGACAATTTCAAAGGAAAATTTCATATTTTTAAGGCTAGTAGCTAAATCTAATGACGGCATTGTACCTTAAGGAATAGATATTCAATAATATCCATTAGTACTGCCCATTTATAACAAAAATGTTAGCCTAAAGTGATTGGGACTATTTAAGATGAAAAGGTATACTGTTTTTAAGGTATAAGTCTCTACCACTAAGGCTTATCAATTAAACCTTGGTAACAAATTCGCACTTTCTTTATAAGGGGATATTTATGAGTTTTGCTGTTGCAGGAAAAATCATTGCTTTAATAATTTGGCCTTTTCTATTTATTATCTTTTTATACTTTAAAGATAAGGAAAAGTTTAAACGTCGATTAAAACAAATGTTTGAGGATGACAAATAAAATTAACGCTCGATCTAAAGATCAACTAAATGATGTAAAGTATAGCTGACATAGCTTTCAGCATACATTTGTGTAAAAAGTGAGGGACCACCTTTTTAAATACTTTCACAACATCTGAAACAAGGCTATTCGCTCATATGAGAGGTCTCATCGAGAATATCACACAACTCACCACTAGTTTTGCGTAGCCTCAAGCTTAATAGGCGGGTAATTTTCATTATCAATTGCAGCGCAAGAACAGGCTCTTCTTCGGATAATTGATCGAAACCCATTTTATCAATAGATAATAACAGGCACTCCTCCTTGGCAATTGCAGTTGCAGAACGACGTTCATTATCAATTAATGACATTTCACCGTAGGCCCTGCCAGCATGTAAGGTAGACAACACTTTATGGTCTCTGGTTATTTCGATACACCCTGATACGATGATGCTCATAGAGTCACCAGGCTCGCCCTCAGTGAAAATAATGTCTCCTGCTTTTATGACATCAGGTATAAAATAGTCCCCAAGAGCTAACATTTGTTCCCAGGAAAACTCGGTTCCCCATTGAGTGTTATCAAGCATTTTCGCAATATCTGAAGTGATGTAATCTGCGTGGTGCATTTTTGGTGTAAATATCATACAGCGCTCCTGAAAACAAGGTAGTAATCTAAATACATTATAGCCGAAGCGTTGTGACTTTATTTAACTCCAACTTGAATATACACATTTATAAACTGGATGTGAGTTATATCGTCACCTTGCTATTGCATATCAACTGGCTCAAAACAGTCAAGAAGCGACTCATGCGAAACCTTAAGTACAACATGGTGAAACTATACACCTCTATGAATATTAAAATATTTAAAAATCTGTTAACTCCATTTTTAATCAGCATTCTGCTTAGCCTCTCTTTTACTGCTCCGGCAGCGCCTGAAATCACACTGGGAGTGACTGAAAAATGCCCTTATATTTGCGATAAAAATGCAGTTAATCAGGGCATGCTTATTGATATTATAAAAAGCATCTTTGAAAAAAATAATATTAAAGTGAAAATTCGTTATTCTCCAATGAACCGTACTATGCTTTTGGTAAAAGATAAGAAAGTTGATGGAGTTATTGGTATTTTACAACGGAATGCCCCAGGTCTTGTTTTTCCGGATAAGAGCATCGGTCAAACCCGTTATATGCTTTACACCGCTAAAGAAGATGACTGGCTTTATACCGGTTTAAATTCTTTAAATAGCCGAAAAATTGCCGTTGAAAGTGGGAAGTCCTACGGAATATTTGACAGCTACATTCAACGATATGCCACAGATAATACGAAAATTTATCAGGTTCATGGTACCGACATAACAAAACGGTTGGTGCAAATGCTTCAAAGAAAACGTTTTAATCTTTTATTGGAAGATAAAAATATATTTGACTTCAATAAAAAAGAATTGAAAACGGAAGGATTGAATGAAGCAGGTTCGATTCCTCCAGATACACTATATGTTGGGTTTTTACCCAGTAATAATAAGGCTCAAAAATTTGCTGATATTGTTACAAAGGGTATGACTAATATGAGAAAGAGTGGGGAGCTTGATGAAATATTGGCAAATTATGGGATGTCTGATTGGGTAAATTGGAAACCGAGTCATCGAGACCCATTTGCTGGCAATTACACCGAACGATTGGAAAAAAACTTTTTTTATGAGAAAAAGAAAATTGACACGACAACCATGATATTCGAAGGCTCAACTGCTAAGGGTGGTGGGTACTGGAAATATGCGGAAAAATTCAAGGAATCTCTAGAGCGTCTCTCTAATGGTAAGTTGAAAGTACAGCTTAAGTTTGGTGTAACTACTGAGCATAACATTGTGATGAATATTGCAGAAGGCAAAAGTCACATGGGTATGATAGCGACTAACAATTTAACGCCATTTGCACCCTCTTTGGGTTTTCTGGCTCTCCCTTATATGTTTCCTAGTGAAGCAGGAATTAAAAGGTTGTTCCATCATCCTCTGATGGAAGAAATAGCAAACCGAGCTGGATTGGAATCCAATGTTCGGCCATTGAGCTTCTTTGTTGGTGGTTATAGGCTATTGGCCAACAACAAAAGGATCGTAAAGAAAAGTAGTGAATTGCAAGGTTTGCGTATTCGTGTCCCACGTAATCAGTTAATGCTGGGCGCTTTTCGATCATGGGGTCTTGAAGCCACGCCGTTACCTTGGACTGAAATATACCCCGCCTTAGAATCAGGGCTCATTGATGGACAAGAAAACCCAATCACCATTATCTTTGATGGTGTGAATATGAAAAAACCAGTTTGGGAAGTATTAAAATATATTACCAATATTCACTATTTCATGTTTACTGCACCGCACATGATGTCTGAATCGTTTTATCGACAATTAAGCGATGAAAACCAATTTTTGGTAAGAAAAGCAGCAAGAGAGGCAGAAGCTTATAGCTGGGAGCTAGTGAAAAAAGAAGATAAAAAAATCACTCAATTTGCAAAAAATAAGGGAATTGTTTTTGTTGACCCCATTAATGAAAAGGAGGACTGGCAGGCTAAAGCACGCTCCATTTGGCCTAATTTCTATTTTCGAGTCGGTGGAAAAGAACTCGTCGACAGTGTCGCGGATATCGTTAAAGATTAGGGCTAAAGAGTCACGATGTGTATGGCCATATATCTGCTCAAAGGGTAATTTATTCAGCAAGTAGTAAATGGCTAATCGCTAAAAAAATCCAATCACTTTTATCATTTTTTTGTTAATAACATGGATGAAATGAGTTTGGTTTAAAATGAAGTACGATTACGGCCATTGTCTTTGGCATGATAGAGACGCTCATCAGCTCGCTGCAAAGCAGCGTTGATGGTTTTGTCATCTGCATAACAAGTCGCTATTCCCATACTAACCGTAAATTGAATATCGACATTGTGATCATCAAATCTAATGTTTTTTATGCTTGCGTGAATACGGCTGGCTAAACTAACTGTACTCTCAACATTTGAATTTATAGCAATAATGGCAAATTCTTCGCCCCCTATTCTGGCAAAAACCTCACTCTCACGTAATAAAGCAGACACTACCTGAGCAAACTCAACTAATACTAGATCACCTATAGAATGGCTGTATGTGTCATTAATTGTTTTAAAATGATCAATATCACACATAATAATACTAAGGGGTTGCTTAGCCCGATGAGCCATGGTTAGTAGCTTTTTACCTAAGTCAAAAAAATAGCGGCGATTATTAAGTCCTGTTAAAGGGTCTGTATTCGCTAAGGTTAATAATTTATTATTGCTAATCTGTAACTCACGAGTTCTGGTATCAACAATTTGTTCTAACTCCTTATTCTTCTGAGTCATTATTTTAACTATTATTTTTTCTTGATTGATGAGTTGTTGTTTTTGTTGATCAATGGTTTCAAGCATTTCATTAAAAGCAATTTCAATTAATTTAAGCTCGTTGGTATCTTTTAACTCAAGTGAAATAGGTTGGTTTTTAGCCTTGGTTAGACTAATTCTACGGGCGGCTTTTTCGAATAAACCCAAAGGGGTCAGTAGGTATTTTTTAAATGCCCAGAAAAGTAACAGCCATAAAATGGTTGTTTTAATGATAGCACTCAACACAAAAGAATATAACCGAGCCTCTATACGTTCAAAAACAATAAGATTGTCAGAGAAAATTTTGACTTCAGCTAGATAGACTGGTTCTACAGCAATGTCTTTGGGTAATTGGTAGGTAATTAAAAAGGAATGAAAAAATAATCCTTCGTGATTTGAAACCACACCTTTAGAAATAATATTGTTACCTTTTTCATCAGAAATAGTTAGTCCTTTAACGATTTTTAGTTCTAACATACCTTTGGCAACACTTTCAATTTGGGGACTGTCTAATGCCCAAAGCGCATTTTTTAAAATCGAAATACTTGATAATTCAACAGTCTTCAATTCATGGGAAATCATCTGTTTTGAATCGTAAAATTCGAACAGAACTTGAGCCGAGGTTATTCCAAGTACCAGTACAAAATAAATGCCAAAGACAATACGTAATAATTTAACGGTAATTGATTTTTCTAGTTTTGTTTTGCTAATCAAGCCGGTTTACCCTATCACTTAAGGTTAATATTGTTACTCCGCTTTAGGCGGAGTGTTGAATTCAATTTCTAGTACCTTACTTCAATAAGTAAATAAATGGTTATTTGTTTGAATTTATAGAAAAGCAATTAATAGGGATTTACTTTAGAATCACATGAAATGATAAATTTTAAAGTATAACATTGATAGATGATAGTCAAGTAGACTCATCGGTCGATCTGAAGCAGATGTTTTTTGAAAAAATCTTGTTCAGAAATTTGATTGACTGGCTGTTTGGGTCGTTAGTGACCATTAAGTAACTAGCTTATCCAATCAAATTTTCCTGATGGACATTTTTTCAACATGACATCTTTAAAGAGTAAATATTTATTATAGTTAGTATTTTTGATAAATGAGTTAGCATAACGTATGGCTAAAGTTCTTCACCCATTAACACTCACGTTTCAAGAGAATCGTTTGGAGCAGATGTTTTCAGATGCTACGTTGGAACGTACTCGCCTACAAGGGCGAACCGCCATACTGGTGGGAATATTTGTTTATATACTCAGTGGCATTCTCGATCAATGGTTTGTATCACATGAGCATGTATCACAGGTCCGAATGACACGATACATAGCACTGTGTGTGCCGTTATTTGTTATTGCTGTGACCTTTACTCCTTGGTTTGCTAGGTTATCTCATCTGTTACTTGCTGCTGTTGGTCTTGCTGCTGGCTTAGGGGTGATAGGCATGCAGATGTTCTTAACGGTCGAGAATTCAGCCCACTACTATCCTATGATGGTCTTGGTGACATTTTATACTTATAATTTTGTTGGCACTAGATTCACCTTTGCTCTTTTTGTTGATTTGTTTCTGCTCGGTGCCTATAACCTATTATTCGGTTGGTTTTTGGAGTACCCGCTGCATATACTTGCTAGTCACGACTTCTTTATAGTTTCTGCTAATCTGATAGGTGGCTCGGCAGGTTATCTTGCAGAAAGGCAGCGGAAAACTCTTTTTTTACGTGAGAGAGAGCTAGATAATGAACGCTGTCTGCACCTGAAACGTTCGCTTCACGATGGGCTGACGAGACTGCCTAACCGTGAATTACTTTATGACCGTCTTTCACAGGCAATGATCGTAGCTCGTCGTGAAAATTTAATACATTGTGGTTTCTTTTTAGATCTTGATGGATTCAAAGAAATCAATGATAAGCTCTCTCATAAAGTGGGGGATAGTGTATTGCGAGATGTAGCACAACGACTCAGATTAGCAGTGCGCAGTATGGATACGGTTGCTCGGATTGGTGGAGATGAATTTTTTGTACTTGCGCTGGATATAGGTAGCGAAGAGATGGCAAATGCTTTAGCAAAAAAACTATTAGATCAGTTCCTTACACCCTTTCCAGACGTTACGGATGATATAGCGCTTAGTACGAGTATCGGCATGTGCTTATTCCCCTACGAAGGTATGTCAGTGTCAGATATAATTCACCGTGCGGACGAAGCGATGTACCAAGTTAAAAAAACGGGTAAATGTAACTTTGAATTGGCTTCTGGGTCAATAGTACCCATTGAGTAATCGTTCATTGAATTAAATAATGCAGAGAAAAATAACATGTTAAAAAGAAATATCGGCTTAATTGCAGCTGTTTTATCAGTAACGGTCAATCACAATGCACATGCAGGATGGTTAGATTTATTTAATGATGTAGTTAAAGAGGCATCTAACAATGGTGGTTCAGAAATTGCCAAGTCAGCTTTATCTAACAGTGAAGTTGTTACTGGACTCAAGGATGCTTTGGCGAGTGGCGTTGAATCAGCAATTAAAACCCTAGGTCAACCAGGTGGTTTTGCAGGTAACAAACTGGTTGAAATAGCAGTGCCTGAGTCTCTTAATTCAATTGTTAGCGCTGCACGTACTCTGGGGCAAGGGCAATATGTTGACTCTTTTGAAGCAACTATGAATCAAGCAGCAGAAAAAGCAGTGCCTGAGTCTGCTGAAATATTAGCTGATGCAATTCGTCAAATGAGTGTTGATGATGCGATGAATATACTAAATGGTCCAGATGACGCAGCCACTCAATATTTTCGCAAGGTATCTGAGGCATCATTAACAGAAAGGCTGAAACCAATTGTTAACCAGGCGACTGATCAGGCAGGAGTCACAGCTGCTTATAAAAAGCTGACAGGTCAAGCCACACCAATTCTTGGAAGCCTTATGGAAGGTTCCATGCTGGATCTGGATCAATATGTAACCAAACAGTCTCTTGACGGTTTATTCAAATATATCGCTCTAGAAGAAAAAAGTATCCGAGCTAACCCTGCTGCAAGAACTACAGATATTCTGAAAAAAGTTTTTGGACAGTAAAGAGTTTTTTCAAGGCTAAAATAATTTCTTCGTTAAGCCTAATAAATCATCAGGGCCATTATTAGTGGAAGCCAATAGCAAAATAAAACAACAATGGAATAATATAATCGAACAGAACCTTTACTCCATAAACGAGGTATAAAGCCATGTCTGAATTAAATGATAGAGTTAAAGAATCTGCTTATATAAGGGAAGAAACGCCAGGGTTTCTTGAAAAAATTGGTGTTGCTTATTATCGATATCTAACAAAAAAGTCAGGCACTGCTGACATGCAAAATATTAGTATAGATGATTTACCCCCTGATATTACCTTGCAAACACTTGCTGCAAACATCACAACATTTGCAGCTGTTATAGCTTTTGCAATAGGTTCATTAACAACCTTTGTATCTATCTGGGTAGAGTGGACATATCAAGATCAAATGGAGTCAACAGCATACTATATTCTTTACGGTAGTGTTCTCATTACCATGTTGATTATTGAAATGGCGGTACTGTTCTGGTTAGGACTTAAAACGGTATATAGCCTGGCCTGCTTAACAGGTCATAATCAAACCATAAAAGGTTCATGTCTACCAGGTGATGATGCTGTTCCCAATATTTTAGCTCGTGCAGCATTAGAAGTACCTGATCCAGTGATTCATTATCTAGGCATAGACCCACTGAAACATTTGTCAAAATCCAAATTGTTTATGGTTGCTTTTTTATATAAAGCCAAAGTAATTTTAAGCGGTATGCTGGTAAAGTTTTTATTGATTCGTATTTTCGGCAAAGGTGAAGCCCGTACTGCATTCAGCTGGGTAGCCATTCCCATTACTGGAATATGGGATGCGTTTACCTTGTATAAAGTTGCCCGTGAAGCTCGCTTGAGGCTTTTTGGTAATAAATTGGCCGCATATATTGTCAATGATATGCTGACTGACGACTTTATTGAGCAACTCAGTCCTAAAGCACGGGAAGGTGCAATTCGAGCGGTTGCAACTATGATGGTTTTAGCTCAAAACTACCATCCAAATATGTTAGTGTTGTTACTAAGGTTATGTGACACCTTTAAAATAGATAATCGTTGTGAATATGATAATTGGGATGATTTTCTAATGCTCTTAGATGAGGTTTCCACATCAGAGCGTTACTTCTTACTTGATTTACTAAGTGTTTCAGCCGCTTTTGATGGTCATTTATCGCAATTAGAACGCCATCATTTACCAGAAGCATTTAAAGAATTAACTGATGTCTATATGCAACGTACTGAACAGCTTAAAACACTACTCTTAAATGGCCAGCTTCACGCAGCCAAAGAACTATGCACTTTAGATTTTGAAGCAGGTTGATTAAATAATTGCTAATAAATGATGTTAGGCGTAAAAATATAGCTATCATTTCATGTCCTTTTTTATAAATAGAAGGAGGCTATGACGTATTAACACTGTGCTTCGTAAAGTACGGCTCAAGACTGGGTTGCCCTGGCTAAAGAACTACCACGTGCTATCTCACATTAATTAAAGTAATGTCTAAGTAAAAATCAGTTGGATGTCAAAAGCTTCTTATGCAACATATAGAAACAATATGTTATCTTTTAAGAGCTAAAATATTTCAAATTAAATTTATATTTATGTCATATTTGGGTAGTTAGTGATCTTTAGTTGCGACTACTTTTCAATTACATTCTTACTAATACTTATGCTCACTTACAGCCAAAAGCAGTCTTAGACTAATACACTATATTATTTGATTAGGTGAAAAATAATTATACATTGTGTCCTATTTGGGTCATGTTTTTATTTTCAGATGATTTAAGATTGTTATAAGGTTTTTTATTGGGTTAGTTTTCGTCATGGCAGCCAGTAATAAATTTCACTTCCAATCGAGTCTGACCCTAATACCGCTACCTGTCAAAAAACCATATACATATCAGAGTCTTATATCCAAGTACCCACTTATACTGGCAGTTAGTCATTAAAAATACATCCCTAATCAATGTCATATCAATTACATTTGGTAAAGATTGAAAAATAAAATGATTTTACACGTTTCTAAGTGATTGTTTTTATATGATCTTATTTTTATGGAAGGGTACTTTTAAATTATCATTAACTATTATATTTCAGGCACTTAGACGTTTAGAGGTAGCAGCATTAGGGTCAGACTCGATTGAAGTTGAAGCTCTAACTTGTCAGAAGCTTGGATCTTTTTCATAATGGGATAGAAAAGTCCATACTCTGCACGGGTTCCTGTGACTAGACAATTTTTTCGTTTAGTCATTTTTTGATCTTCTTTATGCTTCTACTAACCTTTGCAAAACCTAAATTAAACTCAAACTTGGTAGTAGTTTCAATAAGTTCACCGTCTTCATCGCTTAAAAGATCTGGCTCTATATCTATTATATCTTCTAATATTTTATTTGAACTTTGTGCCAATTGTCTTTGTGTATTTTCATCTGTTGTTTTCATAATGGCATTTATATTGTGTGCCAGTTCTTTGGTTTTGGAAAATGTCTCTATTATGGCTATGGTTGCTTCAGTTGCTCGTTTGCTTTTTAGTATGGTTGCTATCATATATAGACCTTTTTCCGTAAAAGCTTTTGGTAGTTTCCTTTTACCACCCCAACTTGAAGTCGGAAATTTCGACTTCAAGTTATCCCACTCTTCTTTGCTTAAATCAATGATGTAGCTATCAGGAAATTTATCAAAATTATTTTTAACTGCTTCGTTAATTCTTTTTACTTCTACTCCATAAATCTCAGAAAAATCAAAAGGGTCAGACTCGATTGAAAGTACGGAGGGCACTGAGAAGATCATCTTTTGTTAACAATCAATCTGTTAGCTTAATTAAGATTCAGATGATAATCTATTTACCAAACTTAAATCTAAATATTTAAAGGTGGATTCCCGATAAGAGACTTGGGAATGACGGAAAAATCAAAAGGGTCATAAGAGGAAGTGCTAGGCAAGTGGTTTTGCTGAAGACTCAGATACCTTTGGCCTTTTAGCAGTCCTAGGGTTAAGTAATATTTATTCGTAATGAGTCCACATACGGTATACCTTGATTAGCTTTTCTGGTTCTAATATTTCATAGACAAGGCGGTGTTGTTTGTTAATGCGTCTGCTGATGAGCCCTTGCATATTGCCCTTTAAATATTCAAATTCCGGCGGGTATTCTAATGGGTTTTTACTGATAAGAGTTATTAATTCCAGCGTTTTATTTTTAAGTCCACTTGAGTTTATTTTTTTAGCATCTTTTTGCGCTTGACTCATGAATACAATGGTATACATGGTATTACCAGTCTAATTGATCTAAGTTAACGCCCTTTGAAATTGGTTCATTTCTGGCTTGTTGGATGCTATGAACCATGCCATTTATAGATCGAAGATAGTCATCGTCGTTGATATACTCTGATTGATCTAGGATTTTAATTTCATTTGATGAAAAATGCTCTAATAACCAATGAAATTTGTCGTTAATGCTATCATCTATTTTTAAGGTAATGGTTTTCATAAAAAATGTCCGATCAATTTGTGGAGAAAAACAGGGTCTTTCAATGACACATTCAACTTTTAGCCTCAGTAAGTAAATTTTAGAAAATAAGAGGACAACTATTCTTAACTTTTACACAACACTATTCAACATTCTCTAATAGTGCTTCATCAAAATCAATATATTTATATACAGCCAAGATGATAATTGACTTTTTGTTGTTCTTATAGATCACCTTGTACCCAAGAACAACATAGTCGCGTATTGTTTCAACATTCATAGTGGCATTCACTTTGCCAATAAAAGGAAACTTGCCAATCAACTCTATTTTACTTTTGATATTAAGCAGGTGCTTAATTGCTATATTTTTACTATCCTTTGAAATATGTTCTTTTATCTCGAATAACTGTTGCTTAGCCCCGCTTGAATAGCGGATCTTTATCATTTCAAAAGTTCCGTCCAGACTTCATCATGCTCATGTAGGTCATTTTCTTTTTCTTGCTTCAAGCTTTTAAGATCATCTTTTGCTCTAGATCAAAGGTTAGATTGTCTACGATCTCGATCACTTCACCTTCGGAAGAGATCTGGCTGATAACGTCCATGATCTTTTCAATCGTATGCTGGTCAGCTCTTAAATGTAAAGACTCCATATTCTCTCCTTCACGAAATAATATTTAACGGTAATTGTACTGCAATTGTAAGAGCAATAAATTTCAATAATCAGGAGCAAACACGATTGAGAGTAAAATAACTACATCACTGTTTTTTCTTATCTTCAATTAGTTGTTCAATAACATTTTGATCCAGTCCTGTGGTTTTAACAATAGCATTAATATCAGCACCCATTTCTAGCATATTTAAAGCGATGGTTTTAAAAGCTTCTCCCTTTCCTTTTTGCATTCCTTTTTGCATTCCTTTTTCCATTCCTTTTTCTTCTGCTGAGGCAATTTTGCTTTCGATATCTGCTAAAGATTGCATACGGGTTTCGTAGATCATTCTTTCTTCTTCATCAAACATGCGGTCAACGGCGCTAATGGCTTTCACAATGTTTTTATCTATGCTGAGCTCGGCGGGAATACTGTCTTTATCAAGTTTGTCGGCTTTGGTTAAAAAACTGCTCCACCTATCAAGTACGCTATTAATTTCTTGGTAAGATTTTTTGAACTTCCTGAGTTCTATATAGTGCAATTCAAAAATATCATGTAATTTGTCATCTTTGCCCGTTGCTGTATTGATGATTTTATAGCAGTTGTGCATTTCTTCAATATCAGGAATAAAGTTAAAGTCCATGATATTTATACTAATGGTCTTTTTTAGTTCTTTAAACATCATGCCTTCACTGAGCTGCTCTGTAACAAGTTTAGCCCAGTAGTAGATAGCGCGTTTGTCAAAGTTATAGTCTTCGCTGATTTGCATTTCAACATTAAACCATCGGCCTTGTTCGCTTTTTGCCTTAATGTCTAATATCGACATTTTACCTGCACGATAATCTGCTAAGTTGTATGGGTTTTTTAATTCAACTTCTACAACTTGCTCTTCTTCAGAGACGATAGCGTTAATCAAAGAGATAAGTAGGTCTTTGTTTTCTTCACTACCAAATAGTTTTTTAAATGCGAAATCTACGCGAGGATTTATTTTACACATGTTTTTCCAGAGAAAAAATCTTAGTGGCTAAGTATATATTAAGTGACAATTACTTATCTTATTACTCATGAGTTTTAGCTCAATTTAGAGGATACACCGCTTTTTCTCTTAACCTCCCTTGCAGATGCAATGCTGTTGACCCCTGGTATATAACTAGGAAAGCATACATACTGAACATTTTTGTTTTTGTCATTCCCGAGTTTTCTTATCGGGAATCTACTGCTTAGCATGTATAGATTCCTGCTAAGGCTTGTACCCATGCTTGACTGGGTAGCATGCAGTAATGACGGCCTTTTTGTTAAATTAATTTTACGTGGGACGTGGGACGTTTTACGTTTTACGTTTTACGTTTTACGTTTTACGTTTTACGTCTTACGTCTTACGCAACACTATTTTGATTTTTCAACGATCTCTCTTCACGCTATTCAACCTCTTCTAATAGTGCTTCATCAGAATCGGCAGGGATATCCATGCATAAACACAGATTTAACCCACTACCTTTTTTTCTTATTTGGCTTTAGTCATTGCTATATTTGGACTTTCTGGATTTACTATTAACGTTTTTGTTGCTGGGTGAATAACCACGTCCATATCTTCCATAGGTATTGCACCTAAAAGCACTTCATCGCCCATAATCATTACGCCAACAAATGCCGTACGATTAGCAAAGTTTATTTTAATGGGGCCTGCATAAGGGATCAACTGACGACTACCATCCGCTAGTGTTACTTCTCTTTCTTCTAAAGTACTTAGTTTTAACTGTAAAGCCAGGTGTTTAGGAATACATAAATGTAATGTGCCTGTATCCACTAAACAATTCACTTTCAGAGCGTTTAATTCTGGCTGGACAGGGTTTGACAGTTGAATTTCGGTATAAATCAGTCCCATGTTAGCGTTTCTCTATTTGATGTGTGTGTTTTACGTATTACGTATTACGTATTACGTTTTACGTCTCACGTTTAACGGTATTAGGGTCAGACTCGATTGATTTCATTCTTTTAAGACCTGTTTAGAATTAATTTAACATTCCTGTAGGATGGGGAGAGTGAAGTGTCTGCTCTTTAGGCACGCAAGAAAACCCTTCAATCTTACGAAAAATGATAGGTTTCGCAAAAAAACGCTCTACCCATCCTGCACAAAACTTAATATATAAAATGTTAAAATAATTACTCTTAAATACTTAGCCTGTCGTTCTCAAAGTATTCCGACGACCAACCCACGCTATTAATGGTTCGTTCTATGGATGGAATCTTGGTAAAATCTTCAAAGGATGCCTGAATACTTACAATACTACAGCATCTCTCATTTTCCAGATTTAATTATTTATATCCTGCTACATTTTTTTAAATCCATCTGCATCTCGTCAAACTTTAATTTATTATCTTCTTTTCTTGTAAATAAGTATTTATATTATTTAACAATATATTAATTTCAGAAAAATATACCATTGCCAACTGAATACCTGAAATCATTTCTTCTTGGTTTGTTGAGTATTCATGCGTTAATTTATTTCTAATCGCTCTATAATTCATCCACTGATCTGCTTGTGCAATAATCTCTAACTTTTCCAATTTGTCTAGGCAATCAATTAGTGCCATATTATCTTTATATTCACCAACTGATTTTAACACTTCCTTAAATAATTTTTCTCCCATAAAATCTTGTAATTTTATAAATCGGAAGATAAAAGCATCAATGGTTTTTATTTTTTCTTTATCTTGATAAATAGTTTGATCAATTGAAAATTCAATCATTTCATTATAATTATCTTTTGCTCTATTTAAATGTAAATAGCTCGTTTCAATAACTTCATTTAACACAATAAAACTCCCTCGTTCTTAGCGGTGCTATATATAGGTAACTCTTTTGATAGGGGCGTTTTTATTAGTAGATCAATTTTTCGTTGCGTTATATTTTTATAAGTCGCGGTTAAGAATTTTATTTGTGTTTGCATATCAACCGCCTCTTCACTTTCTAAAAAGAGGTCAATGTCTCCTCCTTTTTTATTATCGTCCACTCGGCTACCAAACAAATAGAGCTTAATCTCATTGCCAAAAATGTCTTTTGCACATTGTACAATTTTTTCCTTTTCTTCTACTCTAAGTCTCATTGGTATTAGCCTGATAATTTATAGGCGAAAACAAGCAGTCCACCAACTTGTGAAAACCAAGGGGTCGAAAAACCAAGGAAAAACCAAGGGGTCAACCAGCTTGATTTTCAATTTTTTTGCTCGCTTTCTAGTCCGTGGGCAACTGCTCTCAAACTTTAGATTATAGGTTACATTACCCTCTTTTTCAAAAAAGCCACACCCATTATTTATTATTTTTCTCTAAAATCGATGTAACTTCTATTTTTGTTAAGCCTGTTACCTCTATAATTGTTTCAATGGCAATTTTATTTTTTGCCATATTTATCACCATTTGTTGAGTTAACTCAATTCTTCCTTCTGCTTTTCCTTTAACCTTTCCTTCGTTAAACCCATCACCAAAAGAAGACTCAAACATACTGGCTTGATAGTGCAGGTCATCTTTGTAATGCTCATAAGCTTTTTGTTCATCTTCTGGTAGCTTCATGATACTGAGCTTTTTCTGTGCTTCTTTGATTCCTTTTGCAGTAAAGCTATCCTTTATTTCTTTATTTTTAAGAAAATAGATCCATTCGTCTAGTGTGTCTTTAGCTATATCATTGAAGCTGTTTATTTTGAGTAGGTAGTATTCAGGAAAAAGGCTTTCTATATTTTCTTTCTGAAACAGTTCTTTTTGTTTCTCTGTGAGTTCTAATTGGTCATGCTGATGTAGTCCATAAAACTTTGTGGTTCCTTTGTAGATATAATCACTACCTTTTCCTAGATCAAAATAGAGTATGTTGATTGAGATTACTTTTGTGATCTTTGAATAGGCTTGGCTTTCTTCCATGTATTCCAGCGCTGTTTTAGAGACACCATAAAATATTCGTTGTAGGTAATCGTATTCTCTATCGTACTGAATTTCTATGATAATGATTTCTTGTTTATTGTTGCGTACTTTTAAGTCTACTCGATTAAATTTATCCTGTTTTTGTTCTTTGTTGCCTTCGCTTTCCAGTACGTCCAGTATGATGATTTCTTCTTTTAGTAACTCGCTTAAAAAACCTTCGAGTATGCCAAAGTTTGCCTTGCTACGTAATAGGCGCTTAATGGCCCAGTCAAAAGTGATTAGTTTTCGTTTCATGTGTTAAGAGATCGTGGGGCGTGGGGCGTTTTACGTTTTACGTTTTACGTCTTACGCAATACTATTTATATTACTTGATATGACAGGGATGCATCTCCCGTTGCATTCAATAGCTTCTTGTCAGCTGTTAGTAATATGCATTCTTTATATTTACTACAACCTGCAATAATCGCATCTGGTAATTTCATGTTTTTATCTTTTCGACTAAAAATAATGTTTTGTAATAAGTCGTCATTAACTGATGTTAACTCTATGACTTCAATTTTTTCTAAAAGCAGATTAAATAGCTTAATATCGGTATTTGACAAACCTTCAAAGCATAAGTATTCAAGCTTAGAAATTATAGAGCAAGCGATATAATCAGCTTCAGATAATATGCCTAAAAGGTTTTTATTACCTTTAAGTAACTGAATAATAGCATTCGTATCTAAAAAATAGAATTTACCATTCATCCCGTATTTTCCTTTGCTCTTTAATAACATCGCCTTGCCATTCGAGTTTTCCAGCTACATCGTTAAAATCATATTTATGTTTTTTTTTATCTTCAGCAACCAGAATAATGACTTTCATATGCTTTGAGTATAATTCTTGGTACTGCGATGGAATTTCAATTATATTTTTATCTGCGTCTATTTCAAATTCATATGCTTGCATTATTTATCCTAGCTTGGTTTTATTTAAGTCAACAATATTGCAGTATAAAGCAGAGTATAAAGAGGGTAGCACCCTTAAGGTAACCGTTCAGTCCCCTCTTTGGAAAAGAGGAATTAGGGGAGATTTTATTGGACAAATCCCCCTCAATCCCCCTTTTCCAAAGGGGGTGATCGGTTACTTTGAAATATGTTCTTTTATCTCGAATAACTGTTGCTTAGCCCCGCTTGAATAG
>ENA-OSET01002612-OSET01002612.1-sediment-metagenome-genome-assembly--contig:-NODE-2612-length-17197-cov-7.330666_pt1 | contig 17197 bp, 10 predicted proteins | sample MGYA00237882_ERZ534229 | MGnify/ENA primary metagenome ERZ534229 (study PRJEB26408, sample SAMN06266212) | sediment metagenome | isolation source: Hudson Canyon methane seep mesocosm | place... | reverse complement strand
AAAAGCTAAAGCACCTAAGTGATTATCTTTAATAAAACTATTATAAAAGAACTCTTCTGCCACATCACCTTGGTTAGCACCTATACCACCCAACATTTTAGCGACTTTATCTAACTTTCTACCAGTTTCTTTAAGTTGTATATCTGTTTCTTTAATTTGTATATCAGTTTGCTTAAGCTGTATATCTGTTTCTTTTTGTGAAACAGCCAAGCTTGCAACGAGTGCTTTTAGTTCATCATCAGTCATTATTTACAATCCTGAATTAATTTTTCTGATATTTTATACCACCTTCACATATAAAGTACTAATTTAAAAGATCTTTATTAATCTCTTTTATTACTTTCCCTTTTATTTTCATATCTCCTGTCAGTAATTTATCCCCATATTCACTAGGAATTGATATATTCCACTCCCCACCAAATGCCACTTCTATATATTCACAAATTAACTCGCCATTTTTTTTGTACAAAGACCACTTAAATCTTGTACCATCCACGGCATCTGTCTTATTAACAGAAGTCGAGAATTTATTATCCCCAACATGCCGGTCATCTGGTAATTCGGTATTAGCAGGAAAGGGTTTTGCCTGAAAAAAATCAAAACAACGATCATGCGAACAAAGGCTTTGAGAAAAAGTAGGCCAAACCACTTTACGCAAAAAATCCTGATCCAGATGTGTTTGAATGGCATATTTCTGCGACTGAAAATGATCTATTTTCCCAGCAATATCAGGAATAACACCCTGAACTCCTCCAAACATCCCCGCCAAAATTAGCTCGGTATGATTAAAACTATCTCGCATTAAATGAAAGTATTTATTCGATGCAATCCACTCATCAACAGCTGCCGCTTCTCGTGAATTAACTATCGAATCACAATCGCGTATCAAAAACCGATCTACATTAGTATCATCCATCACTAAAAAACGCCAAAACAAACCATCAGTCCATCTTTCAGGCTTAGGCATCATTACCACCTGAGCACCTGAATTAGTCAAACGAAACCGAACACTTTGGGGTACAGTTTCATCACAATAAAACCGACATTGCCACGCAGGGTAATAAACTTTTGCCTCTCGTACATTAATAATTGCTGACTCACAATACTCAGACTTATGACCAAACAAACTGAACGAAATAATATTCTTTTCAGGCTCACTATTATTAAAGGCGCAAGGTAGCTCATCTGGAATTAAATCTATGTTAGCTCCCTGTTGACAAAAAGCCTTAATCTGCAATGTTTTTTTACCAGCATCTCTAGCTTTTTCAAGCTTATTTAGTTTTGCAAAAGCATGAGCTAAAGCACTAAATATATTGGAATTATTACCCGCTGACTTTTGGTTTGCAGTCTCTAGCGCGACAATCCCCTCATCTATCCGGTTACAATGAAGATAACAAGCACCCAGTCTCTCCCAACTTTCACTATCATCAGGAAGAATACTTACCATTTTTTCAGCATAGATAACAGCTTTAGAATAAAGGGAAAGATGATAAAGAATTGTTAGATACAGCTTATAATCAACCTTTTTATTGTTAATATTACACTTAGCCATATAATCTTTATGTTCAACCAATCTCTCCTGTATCTGACAGGCCTGTACCATTGCCCCCGAATAAAATAGCTCAGATGCCTTTTTTCTCAACAGCTCAAATTGATTTTCTGGCCTTTGCTTAGGTTTTTTTATCTTTTTTTTACTACTCTTATATTTACTCAACTCAGCCCCCTATTTAAATTACATCCTCTGTTTTCCCTTTCACCAACTCACCCAAAAAATACTACATTTACCCAAAAACTGAGTCTTTATTTCAAAGCTGAAGCGCACCTTTGCGATATTAGAATATAATTAAGTAAAAATAATTCATTTCAATATTATTTTCTATACACTTTCTATCGATTATGACTAAAATGAAAAAACAAAGACACTCCTCACTATCAAAAAAACAGCCTCTTCCACATGTAGATAAGTATAGTAACAAAGCCACGGAAAGTATCTCGACAAAATTAACCACCGCATTTTCCTTTCACCAGAAAGGCCATCTGGAACAAGCACAAAAACTGTATGAAGAAATACTACGAATACAACCTAAACACTTTGATGCTTTACAATTATTAGCTACAATTTTTGCATCCAAAAATGCTTTAAATCATGCTATTAACCTATTCAACCAAGCACTTTTAATCAACCCAAATCATGTTGTTTCTCTTAACAACAGAGGCAATGCTTTATGTAGGATGGGTCAACCTAAAAACGCACTTGATGATTATAAAAAAGCCATCGCAATTAAGCCTGACTATTCACAAGCATTTAATAATTATGGAAATGCTCTACTTAATCTAAAAAGAACCAAAGAGGCGCTAAATAGTTACAACCAAGCCATCAAAATAAATCCAAGCTATGCAGAAGCATTTTACAATCGAGGTGTTGTATTGCATAGAATAAATCATCATACCCAAGCGCTTGACAGCTACAACCAAGCCATCAAAATTAACCCAGACTATACAGACGCACTTATCAACCGTGGTAATGTCCTGCTTGATCTAAAACACCCCAGGCAAGCACTCAATAGTTACAACCAAGCACTCTTACTTAACCCGAACTATCCAGAAGCTTTCTATAATCGCGGTAATGCCTTACGTGAATTGAAGCAAACCGATCAAGCTCTTGACAGCTATAACCAAGCCATCGCAATAAACCCCAACTATATTGACGCTCTCAATAGCCAAGGAAACATCTTACTTCTCTTAGGTCATCCCGAACAAGCATTAAAGAGTTATAACCACACGCTCAAAATCGAACCAAACCAAGCAGATGCTCTGTATAACAAAGGCAATGCCTTGCTCGAATTAAACCTTCCAAAACAGGCACTAGATAATTACGAGCAAGCTCTTATCATCGAACCAAACTCGGCAAAAACACATTTTAATAAAGGAAACGCATTTCGTGACATAAATGATTATGAACAAGCATTAACCAGTTATGCCCAAGCCGTTTCAATCAAACCAAATTATGCGGAAGCTTTCAATAATCATGGCAACAGCCTTATTGACTTAAACCGCCCTAAAGAAGCCTTAAATAGTTATAACCAAGCCATCAAAATTAACTCTAACTACACAGAAGCATTGTATAACCTTGGCAATGCCTTCCGTGACCTAAACTTACACAGCCAAGCCTTAGATAACTATAACAAAGCTCTTTCAATTGAACCTAACCATATTGAAGCACTTTATAATAAAGCAAATGCTTTCTGTTCATTAAAGCATCCTGAACTTGCACTGGATAGCTATGACCAAGCCATATCACTTAACCCCAACTATGATTTTTTATTTGGCAGTAACCTTTCAAATAAAATGACACTCTGTGACTGGACTGACATAGAAATACAATTTGAACAATTAGCTGAAAAAATAACTCAAAACAAAAAGGCATCCGCACCTTTTCCTGTACTCGCTATTTCCAGTGATCTTGCTTTACAAAAAAAGGCCGCAGAGATTTTTATGCAAACTCAGCTCCCTGCTAACCTTTACACTCCTGACCCAGCTAAATTCACTAAGCATAATAAAATTCATATTGGATACTTTTCAGCCGATTTTCATAACCATGCTACCGCCTATTTAATGGCCGAATTATTTGAATTACATGATAAATTACAATTTGAACTAACCGCATTTTCATTCGGGCCTGATAAACATGATGAGATGAGGCAGCGTTTAACGCCGGCGTTTCACAGTTTTCTTGATGTGCGTAATAAATCTGACAAAGAGATTGCTCTGCTTGCCAGATCTTTAGAAATTGATATTGCAATTGATTTAAAAGGCTTCACAAAAGACTCTAGACCCGGTATTTTTGCTTTTCGTGCCGCCCCCATCCAAGTTAACTATTTGGGTTATCCTGGCACAATGGCTACAGAGTACATTGATTATTTAATTGCCGACCCTACTCTAATCCCCGAATCACATCAAAAACACTATACAGAAAAAATTATTTACCTCCCTAACAGTTACCAGGCCAACGATGCAAAACGATACATTGCAGATACGACTTTTACCCGTTCAGAGTTAGGGTTACCACCAACAGGTTTTGTATTCTGCTGTTTTAATAATAATTATAAAATTACACCAAACACATTTAGCAGTTGGATGCGGATATTAAAACAGACTGATGGCAGTGTACTATGGCTGCTCAAAGATCATCAACAAACGGTTAGTAATTTAAGAGAAGAAGCCAAGTCCAGAGGCATCAACCCAGAACGGCTGATTTTTGCTGATCGCATGCCATTGCCCGAGCATTTAGCCAGACACCGTTTGGCCGATTTGTTTTTAGATACCCTACCCTATAACGCACACACGACAGCAAGTGACGCACTATGGGCAGGCTTGCCAGTACTAACCTGTTTGGGCGAGACCTTTGCAGGGCGAGTAGCCGCTAGCTTACTTACCGCTATCCATTTACCTGAACTGATCACCTCTTCAACAGAAATGTATGAAACCCTTGCCATTAATCTAGCTAATAACCCAGACAAACTAGACAACATTAAAACCAAACTAAACAATAACCGCCTTACCACTCCTTTGTTTAATGCATCACTTTTTTCTCAGCACTTAGAAATCGCATATACTGATATTTATCATCATCACCTCCATGAAAAAAAACCTAAGCATATTTATATCCCCGCTTAGTTTTTAAACTTACCAAATAAAGCTATATTCTTTACTAAAGCAACATAATAGTGCAATGAAAAGACAAAAAACTAGAAAACACCCCAAACCTTCCAAACCAAAAGGCACAATAACCGAGATCACGCTCTCTAATAAACTAAATACTGCAACATCCCTTCATCGACAAGGCCAACTAGATCAAGCAAAAAAAAATTACAAAGAAATTTTACAGTTGCACCCTAAAAACTTTGATGCTCTTCATTTATTAGCGACTGTTTATGCCCAGCAGCACAAGCTAACAAAAGCCATCAGTTTTTTTGATCTAGCACTTAAAATTAATCCCAACCACGCAAGCTCACTAAACAATCGAGGCAATGCCTTGCGTGAACTAAAACACCTCAAACAAGCGTTAGACAGCTACAATCAAGCTATCGCTATAAAACCAAACTATGCTGAAGCACTTAACAACCGAGGGGCGGTACTATACGATTTAAAATATTTTAAACAAGCTCTAAACAGTTATGAGCAAGCCCTTAACATAAAACCGGACTATGCAGAGTCATTCAACAACCGAGGCAATGCTTTACTCCAACTAAACCAACATGAACTCGCTCTAACCAGCTATGACCAAGCTATTGCAATCCAGCCAAACTATGCAGAAGCCCATTACAACCGAGGCAACACTCTTCTAACCTTGAATCACCCCAAGCAAGCATTAGAAAGTTACACTCAAGCCTTAGCAATAAACCCAAACTACGCAGAAGCGTTTAACAACCTCGGCACAGCCTTAATTAACCTAAAACACTATGAACAAGCACTAAATTGTTATAAGCAAGCACTCGTAATCAATCAAAATTACGTAGAAGCATTTTATAACCAAGGGAACACCCTAGTAGAACTAGGTCAGCATGAACAAGCCTTACATAGCTATGAAAGAACCTATACACTCCAGCCTGACTATGAATTTCTATTAGGTCGAAAATTGCACACAAAAATGTCTATTTGTGACTGGTTAGACATAGAAATACAATTTGAACAATTAGCTGAAAAAATAACTCAAAACAAAAAGGCATCCGCACCTTTTCCTGTACTCGCTATTTCCAGTGATCTTGCTTTACAAAAAAAGGCCGCAGAGATTTTTATGCAAACTCAGCTCCCTGCTAACCTTTACACTCCTGACCCAGCTAAATTCACTAAGCATAATAAAATTCATATTGGATACTTTTCAGCCGATTTTCATAACCATGCTACCGCCTATTTAATGGCCGAATTATTTGAATTACATGATAAATTACAATTTGAACTAACCGCATTTTCATTCGGGCCTGATAAACATGATGAGATGAGGCAGCGTTTAACGCCGGCGTTTCACAGTTTTCTTGATGTGCGTAATAAATCTGACAAAGAGATTGCTCTGCTTGCCAGATCTTTAGAAATTGATATTGCAATTGATTTAAAAGGCTTCACAAAAGACTCTAGACCCGGTATTTTTGCTTTTCGTGCCGCCCCCATCCAAGTTAACTATTTGGGTTATCCTGGCACAATGGCTACAGAGTACATTGATTATTTAATTGCCGACCCTACTCTAATCCCCGAATCACATCAAAAACACTATACAGAAAAAATTATTTACCTCCCTAACAGTTACCAGGCCAACGATGCAAAACGATACATTGCAGATACGACTTTTACCCGTTCAGAGTTAGGGTTACCACCAACAGGTTTTGTATTCTGCTGTTTTAATAATAATTATAAAATTACACCAAACACATTTAGCAGTTGGATGCGGATATTAAAACAGACTGATGGCAGTGTACTATGGCTGCTCAAAGATCATCAACAAACGGTTAGTAATTTAAGAGAAGAAGCCAAGTCCAGAGGCATCAACCCAGAACGGCTGATTTTTGCTGATCGCATGCCATTGCCCGAGCATTTAGCCAGACACCGTTTGGCCGATTTGTTTTTAGATACACTACCCTGTAATGCACACACGACAGCAAGTGATGCATTATGGGCAGGATTGCCAGTACTAACCTGTTTGGGTGAGACCTTTGCAGGACGAGTAGCCGCTAGCTTGCTTACCGCTATCCATTTACCTGAACTTCTCACCTCTTCAACAGAAGCGTATGAAACCCTTGCCATTAATCTAGCTAACAACCCAGACAAACTAGACAAACTAGACAACATTAAAACTAAACTAAACAATAACCGCCTTACCACCCCCTTGTTTAATGCATCACTTTTTACACAGCACTTAGAAGCCGCATATACTCAAATGTACCATCAATATCAACACAACCTAATTCTTGAACACATTTATATTACAAATATAAATTAAAACGGCACCTAAATTAATACACACAGTTAGTAACCGTTCACCTCCCCCTTTGAAAAAGGGGGATTTATCTAATAAAATCTCCCCCAACCCCTCTTTTCCAAAGAGGGGACTGAACGATTACCACAGTTAAAACAAAGATAGCCATTAAAATAAAATTAAAGTTTCCAAAAACCAGACCGATAACCTCAGTGAGAAAAGTAAAAGCCCTGTAGCAACAAGGCCTTTACTGATAAATTAGACACCGCGCATTTGACCAACCAAGGCATGCTCGGTCTTCTTAATAAAACAGGAGAACTATCATGGCTATGGGCATTCAAACCAACGTTGCATCATTAAATGCACAACGTAATCTAAACAGCTCACAAGGCGGTTTAGCCACATCATTACAGCGTCTATCATCAGGTTTGCGTATTAATAGCGCAAAAGATGATGCCGCGGGTTTAGCGATTGCAGATCGTATGACCGCACAAATTAAAGGCTTGGGGCAAGCCAGCCGAAATGCTAATGATGGCATATCATTAACACAAACTGCAGAGGGCGCCTTACAAGAAAGCACCAATATCTTACAACGGGTAAGAGAGCTAGCGGTACAATCAGCTAACTCCACCAACTCAGCAACCGATAGATTAAGCCTGCAATCAGAGGTTAATCAGCTAGTTTCTGAACTTGATAGAATCTCTGAAACAACATCATTTAACGGTATTAAATTATTAGATGGTTCATTTCAAGCCCAGCAATTTCAAGTAGGTGCTAACGCAGGCGAAACCATTCAAGTAACCGTTGGTAAATCAACCTCAAGCAGCTTAGGTATTGAAAAGTTTAATACTGACAATAACACCAAAGGCGTAGAAGTCGCCACAGGCGATATTGCAGCAGAAGGAGCGGGCACCAGTAATGGCAAAGCCAGCACAGGAACAAGTACTGTTGAAGCATTAACTGATGATGCATTTGCTGATCAAACCATCACCGTAACAGATGTTGACGGTAAAACATCTACTGTTGCTATCAATGATGCAACCAATACTCGTGACGCCTCTCAAATTGGCGAGAAATTAGGCGCTATTGACGGGGTTACAGTATCAGTAGACAAAAACGAAACAGCATTTAAATTTACAACTCCACCTTCCAATGGTGACAAAATGAGTTTTAGTCTCGTTGCTGGCGATGGTGGGACACCACAAGCAATCTCAATGGTTGTCGACCAATCAACTTTCTCAACCGATTTTGATGCCAAGGTAAATACAGCTATCACTAATATCAATACTACTAATGGAGATACAGATTTAACTTACGATTCTACGTCTCAAACCATTACCAGCGCTAAAGGTGTAAATTTAGGCGTTGAAAGCTATGCAGTAGAGGATAACGCACAAATTACATTTAGTGATTTCAGTAATGTAAAAGGTGAAAGCATTGGATTTAAAATAGGTGAAACTAACGGTACAAATGATGCTATCGCATTTGTTGCTGGCGATACAGATAAAGATAATGCTAGCGCTCTTTTAGCGGGTCTAAAAAGCGGAACTGGTTACGGAACTGAATATATTGCCGAGCTGGATTCAACTGAAGAAAAAGTAATATTAACTTCACTTACCCCCACTGGATCGACAAGTACTGATTTACAAATTTCATCATATAATGGTGCTGAGGCTACCACCCAGTCACAGATGAATATAACAGCCAGTGCAGGCACAACATTTGACGGAACAGTACTTACATCAGATAAAACCATTGCCTTAACTGATGGCTCTCAAACAGAACATCTTTCTGCCGTAAATACAACGGCTGGATCGAACGCCGCTGGCTTTACAGTGAACAATTTTAACTCTGTAGCAGGTGAAACAGTCTCGTTCAAATTAACAGCCGATATTAACATTAATGCAGACAAGGAATATAACATTAGCTATGTTGCTACAGGCACCCAAGAAGGTGATGCAGCCGCACTAAAAAGCGCACTAGATGTATCCTTAGCAAATGATACGGGGACAAAAGCATTTTCTTCAGCACTCAATACAGCGGGTGATGCTGTTACACTTACAGCAACTAACTTAGCCGACGGTGGGGCAGGAGCCGTTCAAAAATTAAATATCTCTCAGTACCAAGGTAGCGCTGCCACAGCATCTGGGTTTAAGTTAACGGGGTCAAGTGGTACAACACCCGCAAACTCAATTAATGAAAAAGTAACAGAAAATGTTAGCATTTCATCAGCCACTGCAACCGTTGTTAATGATTCCATGTCATTTTCAGGCCAAACCTTATCAGAAGAAGGGCAAACATCTGCATTACAAGTCAGTAGTTACAATATAACCTTGGATCCAGGACTTAGCATTAAAACTGATGCCGACAACAGCACTCTAGCAACTAGCAGTGCATTATCTACCGGCACAGATGTATCCTCATTACTCAGTGCGGAAATTGCAGATCAAAAAATAACGGTAACAGATGCTAGCGGAGCAACCACAACAGTAAATGTTGACGCACAATCACAAAACCGTGATGCTGCCTCCATTGCATCCAACCTATCAGCACTTGATGGAATCACTGCCACTGCAGATGCAAATGAAATTGACTTTTCTGAAACAACAAGACCTACAGACTTTGCTCATGGAGACAAACTTTCTTTTGATTTATATGCAGGTGATACATCATCACCCACTACAGTTTCATTTACTGCAGATGGAGGTGCGAACACCTTTGATGATACTGAATATAAAAACCAATTTAATGCAGCCATGCAAACTGCGGTAGCAAGCATTAATAATGACAATGGCAACGCGGACCTATCATACGATGTAACTGATCAAAAGTTAATCAGTGCCAGCGGTGCTAATTTAGGTATTGAAAATTTTGATATTGAAGATAATGCTTCAGTAACCATCTCCGCTTTTACCGGTGCAACGGACGACACTGTTGTATTTACTCTCGATGCTGCTGCCGCATCAATTACTTATGACATTGATGCAACAACAACAGATTCTGCTGCCACAGCGGGCGCAATGTTAACAGCATTACAAGCCGATGCTAATTTTGGCAAAACATTCACCGCCGCGCTTGTAGCTACAAATGATATTGAAATCACAGCCATTGGGGGAAGTGATCTTAGCATGGCAATATCAAGCACATCAGAGGCAACAGGAGATGGCTTTACAACAGCAGCAGCCACCCTTAATAGAACCAGCGGCGAAGGTACAACTATTACCAATGCAGGAGCAATAGACAGATCTACCGCCTCAACAGCCACCCCATCTATTACGGCTCTAGATAAAGAAACGGATTCTCTAACGGTTCTGGGAAAAACCGTTAACGGAACCAAGCTTGACGACAAGGTGTTGATTGAATCGGGTGGCACAACAGGAAGTGACTCGTTATTACAAGTCAGCTCCTATAGTGTAGAAGTGGCCGATGGTTACAGTATATCTACAGACAACAATTCATCTGGAGCACTAGACTTATCCTCTGATGGAATCTTCGATGGCAAAAAAGATACCAATATAACCCCAACTAATGGTGTGGGTAGCAGTGATACAACCTCGGGGAACTATGTTGCCAAGCAAACCCTTACATTAACGGGTACGGGATCAAGTACTATTGACTTAAGAGAGAATGATTCAGCTAAAGCTATTGTCGACATTGTTAATACTATTTCTGATAAAACAGGTATTACCGCATCTGCAACCACTACAGCAACATTAACAGGTTTAAGTACAGGGGGGGTTACCTCCTTCAATCTTAATGGAGAAGATATTTCTGCTAATATATCTACTTCTGACTATACCGCACTTGCAACAGCAATTAATTCACAAACAAGTAAAACAGGTGTTGTTGCTAGCTTAAATAACTATAACGATGAAATCACCTTAAATCATTCTACGGGTGAAGACATTAAAATATCTAGCTTTAATAGCTCATCTGCCGATACCGATACCGATACAACTGTTTCAATGAAGGTAACAGGGGCGGAAGGCGTTAGTGTAGCCATATCTGCTGGTAAAGCAGGGGTTGATAGAGACTCTACTGTTGTCGGCGGTAATGTTGAATTTAAATCAAACGCAGGTGCATTTAATGTTACTTCAGATGTAGATGGCAATAAAGGCGGCTTATTTGCTTCTGATGCATCTAAATTAAATGCAAGTGAGCTAAGCACCGTTGATAAGCTAGACATTTCCACCGTTGCAGGTGCAAATGAGGCTATTGATGTTATCGATGGCGCACTGGCGGCTGTTGATAGTAACCGAGCTGATTTAGGTGCGATTCAAAACCGTTTCACTTCTACTATTTCTAATTTATCTGTTAGTGTAGAGAATATCAGTGCGGCGAGAGGACGTATCCAAGATACTGACTTTGCCTCCGAAACTGCAAATATGACTAAAAACCAAATCTTGCAACAAGCAGGTACGGCAATGTTAGCCCAGGCTAACCAATTACCACAAAGTGTACTATCATTATTGGGATAAGATAATCCCCTCCCTTCTCGTTCCCACGCTGTGCGTGGGAATGCATAGGGAGACGCTCCAGCGTCTCGGGACGCTGGAGCGTCCTCCACTTGGGTTCCCACGCGCAGCGTAGGAACCAGAGGGTTTTAACCAAACCGAGATAAGATCATGACTGAAGATATCAATATACAAAACAAGCTGGTGATGCCCGTACAGGCCAAACCTGCTTTAAAAGTAGTCAGTCATTCATCTAACGACATTAAGGAAGAACAAAACACCGTTCGATCAATTGCCCCTACTGAAAAAGCTGAGAAAGCTGAGAAAGCTGAGAAAGCTGAGAAAGCTGAGAAAGCTGAGAATAATCCTGAAGAGAAAGAGGTCTCTGAACAAGACTTAACTAATGCAGTCGAGCAATTGAATACTTATGTCCAATCTATCAATCGAAATTTAGAGTTTAATATAGATAATGATAGTGGCAGAACCGTTGTTAAAGTTATAGATGCTGAAACAGAAGAACTCATCAGACAAATACCTGATGAAGAAGCATTAAAAATAGCCAAACAACTGGATAGCGGATTAGATGGTGATTCCGAAGAATCTAAACTTATATTAGTCAGAGCAAAAGCGTAAAAATGTAACGGCATAGGAATTGCTTTTAAAATTAAAAACAAAATAAGCGGCAATGCCGCTATTTGTGTTTGTGGTACTTTTTCTCGTTCCCATGCTCCGCGTGGGAATGCATTGGGAAACGCTCCTGCGTTTCGAGACGCTGGAGCGTCTACATATGGGTTACCACGTACAAGGTAGGATCCAAGTTAAACTGACGAAAGCAAGCTAAAGCCTGCTCTACATTTTTTTTTATAGTAAACTGGGCTTTCTTTACAAGAAGTATTGCATCATGAGTTTAGCAAAAGAAGATTTAGAACAAATACAGCTTTTGGTTGATAAAGCAATCAGCCAGGCTCAAATAAATGTGGAGCCAGTGTTATCCAATGTTCGTTACGATCTGGAAATCCGTGACAGAACGCTAAAAGTTGAAGAAGAATTAAAACACCAAAGGGAATTAATGCTGCAGGGTTTTCAATCTATGGAAAAACGCTTTGAGGTTGTCGACAAACACTTTGAAGCTATTGATAAGCGCTTTGAGGCTGTTGATAAACGCTTTGAAGCTGTTGATAAACGCTTTGAAGACCAACGAAATGAAACAAATCAACGTTTCGAATATATGGAAAAGCAATTTGAGTCAATACGTAAAGACATGCTATTTGGTTTTTCGGAAGTTAACCGTCACCTTCAGCGCTTTATGTTTTGGACCTTTGGCTTAATTACTTCTGTGACAGTATTATTTATTAGTTTTAAACTGCTTTGATTTCTCGTTCCCATGCTCCGCGTGGGAATGCATTGGGAAACGCTCCTGTGTTTCGAGACGCTGGAGCGTCTATATATGAGTTACCACGCAAAGCGTGGGAACCAGGTTAAAAGCAATTTGAGTCAATACGTAAGGACATGCTGTTTGGTTTTTCAGAGGTTAACCGTCACCTTCAGCGTTTTATGTTTTGGACCTTTGGCTTAATCACTTCGGTGACCGTATTATTTGTTAGTTTTAAACTACTTTAATTTGTTCTCGTTGTTCTCGTTCCTACGCTGTGCGTGGGAATGCATTAAGAAACGCTCCTGCGTTTCGTGACGCTGGAGCGTCTATATATGGGTTTCCACGCACAGCGTGGGAACCAGGTTAATTAATTCACAATAAAGGCTACACTAATGTTAATACATGTTGAAACAAAAGCAGGCATGAGTAAAAAGGCCTTGGACATTTTGAATGACTTAAAAGGGGTTCTTTTTGATCAAGTTGAGGTTAAAGATGATGCTTTTGTTGAAAAGAAAAAAGAGTTAAACGGTATTTTACAAAATGCTTTAGATCATCCCAATACGCTTAAAGATCATGAGCAAGTCTGGCAAGAGATTGAAAGCCAGACAAAATGAAAATTGTATATGATAAAAACTTTGCAGCGACATTTAAAATAATTTTAAATTATATTGCGCAAGATAGCCAAAATAGTGCCAATAGATTTAAACAGGAGCTAAAGTTAGAGATAGAAAATATTCCGCATTTTCCGTATAAATGTAGAAAATCAATTTGGTTTAATAGTGAAAATAATCGTGACCTTATTTTCAAAGGTTATACGATTCCATACCTGATACAGGAAGAAACAATAATTATTCTTGATATTTTTAAATGGAATAAATCATAGATTAGTTATTCTCGCTCCCATGCTCTGCGTGCGAATGCATTAAGAAACGCTCCTGCGTTTCGAGACGCTGGAGCGTCTATATATAGGTTACCACGCACAGCGTGGTAACCAGGTTGGTTTAGTAATTAATATTTAGGAGGTATCCATTATGGCTTCCATCTCAACTGCTGGTATTGGTTCGGGTATTGATATTCCTGGTTTAGTCACCAGCCTTATTGACGCTGAACGTGAACCAGCTGAAAAACGTTACGACAAAGAAGAGGTCGATTTACAGGCTAAGCTATCGGCTTATGGCTCGTTAAAATCCGCCCTCTCCTCTTTTCAAGGCTCTTTGTCGTCTTTAAAATTTGCCAGCACCTTTAGTGATGTGACTACTGAGTCTTCTGATGAAGATGTGGTGACAGCCAGTGGTTCCAGTATCGCTAAACCTGGCAATTATTCGCTTGAAATAAGTAACCTTGCACAAGCCCATTCCATTAGCTCTAAGAGTTTTACTGAAACGACAAACCCAGTGGGCACAGGGACCTTAACTTTTGAGCTCGGTCATTATGATACCGATAGCAGTTCTTTTATCAGCAACCCTGATGAGTCTACCAAAACGGTCACTATTGATAGTGATGATAATAGCTTACAAGGTATTAGAGATGCTGTTAATGCTGCTGACATTGGCGTTACAGCTAGTTTAGTTAATGATGGTTCCGGCTTTAAATTGTTATTTACTTCCGATGAAACAGGTAAAGAAAACGGTATTAAGGTTTCTGTGGCTGATACGTCTGATACCAACGATACTGATGATAGTGGTTTATCACAATTAGCCTTTGACCCTGATCCTGCTAATTCCGCTAATAGTCACATGGCTGAGAATTTAGCACCTAAGGATGCCGCTTTTACTTTAAATGGCTTACCTATTACCAGTGCCAGTAACAAAGTTAATTCGGCCGTTTCCGGTGTAACTCTAAACCTTAAAGGCACAACGACCGTTGGCTCTCCCATTAATGTGACGATTGCCAGAAATGATGAAAAAATTACTGAGGGTGTTAATGGTTTTGTAGAAAAGTTTAATGAGCTGGTAGATACTTTAAAGCAGTTAAGTAGCTATGATTCTTCCACCAAGCAATCTGGTCCTTTATTAGGTGATTCGGCTGTGCGAAGTGTTGAATCTCAATTGCGAAAAATGATTGGCGCTTCTTCAGTAGGTGCTGACGGTAATATTTCTTCTATGGCAACTGTGGGAATAACTACGGATAGAAGCGGCAAGCTGTCTTTAGATAGTAGTAAATTACAAGCCGCGATTACTGATAATCGTGACCTTGTGGCGCAAATTTTTAGTGCTAAGGGTGCAACGACTGATTCTCAAGTCAACTACATCACTTCCAGCAAAGATACTCAAACGGGTAACTATGCGATTAATTTAGAGGTTATGGCAAGCCGTGGTACTTTAAGCGGAACAGCCATTACTAGCTTTCCTTTAGTAGTAGATAGCACTAACGATGCTTTCAGTTTTATAATTGATGGAGCGGGTTCTGGCGGAATCACTTTGGCTAATAAGTCTTATGCTTCCGGTGCTGATTTAGCGGCTGAGATTCAGGCCAAGGTTAATGCCAGCGATTCGTTGAAGAAGAATGGTTCCAGTATTTTAGTCAGTTTTACCGATGATAAGCTGCAATTTAGTTCCGCTTTGTACGGTGAGAAATCTTCGGTTGAAATTACAGCCATTGAAAATGCTACTGATTTTGGTTTGGCTATTGGTAAAGGTACAGATGGGACTGATGTTAAAGGAACTATTGGCGGGCAGGAAGCACTGGGCTTAGGTAGCTTACTGACGGGTATTGGTAAAACCTCAGGTATGATTCTTGAATTTTCTGGTGGATCTGCTGGCAATAGAGGATCAGTATTTTTTAATCGAGGCATTGCTGATCAGCTAGACGGCTTAATCAGCCAGTTTTTAAAGTCTGATAGTTTAATTGATACACGAACCGATGGTTTAAGTTCACGTATAGAACAAGTTAATGAGAAACGTACGGCGTTAGATAAAAAGTTGGATACCTTGGAAGCACGGTTATATAAACAGTTTAATGCAATGGATAGTATTGTTGCACAACTTCAGGCAACAGGAAGCTACCTTGAACAACAGCTAGATAGCTTACCTGGTGTAGTTAGAGAAAAATAGGTTTCCTCTCGTTCCTACGCTCCGCGTGGGAATGCAGTGGGAAACGCTCCTGCGTTTCGAGACGCTGGAGCGTCTACACATGGGTTCCCACTGGTCGCAACCGGCTTCCTGCCTCCAGCGACACTTGTTCATCCATGTACTTCGAGCGTAGGAACCAGCACATATTTCACCATTTACAAAACACATCAACCAAGCCCTCTCCCCCACTATAATTTCTAGCACTTGAATACCGCCAATGCTCAGGCTTATCCACATAACCCCGCTTAACGGGATTAAAGTGAATATAATCCAGTTTTTGCCTTAACATCTGTTCGTTTTGTATTAATTGCGGATGGGAGCCCTCTTCCCACACTTGATGCTGCCTATCCGTCTTATACGCTTTTTTATAAAAAGCAAACTGCTGCAATATTTTCTGTTGCCCTGCTTCCGCCAAATAATTGACTAGCCTTTTTGCTGTATAGGCTTTAAACCGCGCAACTTCTTTTCCTAAATCTTCTGCTTGTCCTATCCAATGTAGATGATTTTCTAATATCACATAACCATAGATTTTTAAATCATGGTTATTTTGCATATAGCTGAATGAATCCAGAATAATTTGCACGGAGTCAGGACGGGTAAAAACCGGTATCCAGTTAACAATTGTATTCGTCAGGAAATGGGGGCTAGTAGCTTCTGTGATTTTGTACCGACTCCTGCCCATGATTTTCCTGTAGATAACTGTTGTTTTTTCTCGTTCCCATGCTGTGCGTGGGAATGCAGTAGGAAACGCTCCTGCGTTTCGGGACGCTGGAGCGTCTAGATATGGATTCCCACGCACAGCGTTGGAACCAGGTGGTAAACCAATTTTTTTCTTAGCAATTTATTTTGGGGTATTTCTGAATTTCTTATGTTCTCTAGCGTATCACACACTCTATATACCAGAAAATTGTTTTTCTCTTTTTCTCGTTCCTACACTTCGAAGCATATGGAAGTGCAAGTGTCACTTGAAACAGGAGTCGGTTATGACTAGTGGGAATACAGCGGAAAACGCTCTTGCGTTTCGAGACGCTGGAGCGTCTCTGTATGGGTTCCCACGCACAGCGTGGGAACCAGGAATCCACAATCTTTGCCACGGGTGGCAATTACCCTCCTCCACATCTATTTCCTTAAAAAAAACCGACACATTTAAACACAACATATTGATATTTAATAATTATTAACACTTTGGCATTCAAGATGCTCTAACCACAGTGAAAGAATAATAACTTATTGAGGAGTCAATAAAATGCCACAAGTAATTAATACCAATATTGCATCGATTAATGCTCAACGCAATTTAAATCGATCTCAGAGCGGGTTGCATACC
>ENA-OSET01002611-OSET01002611.1-sediment-metagenome-genome-assembly--contig:-NODE-2611-length-17199-cov-3.150683_pt1 | contig 17199 bp, 17 predicted proteins | sample MGYA00237882_ERZ534229 | MGnify/ENA primary metagenome ERZ534229 (study PRJEB26408, sample SAMN06266212) | sediment metagenome | isolation source: Hudson Canyon methane seep mesocosm | place... | reverse complement strand
CTGTGAATCCAGCAGAGGCTAGTTCTTTTTCAACATTCGCTAAATCTTCGAGGTCGTCTGAAACATAATAATGTCTGATCATGACATACTCCTTTCTTGCATTAGAGCATAAATTCGTGATGCACCGCATGCATAGATAAGTTTAAATTAATTGATTTACTTTTATATTTTCCGCCTAACTACCTTAAAAGTATAGTCGCAATTTTCAATAAAGACCGACAATCTTGACACTGTAAAGATTAATCTATAGATTTAACATGACCAACCCAATTCCAACCACTCAATCATAGAGAAGTCATCATGAGCCAAGAAAACCTTAACCGCTGGCATCAAGTTGTGAAAAACAAAGACATGTCACTACTACGAGAATTACTTGACGAAAATGTAGAGTTTCATTCACCTACCGTATGGCAACCAAAGAAAGGTCGAGACATAACGCAATATATTCTGAAAATGGTAATCGATATTTTTCAGGACTTTGAATATCACCGGGAGTGGGTGGACAGCAATAATCCAGCGCTGGAGTTTTCTGCCCGTGTTGATGATAAGAAAGTCAAAGGTATTGATTTAATACGCTGGAATGATCAGGGAAAAATCATTCACTTTGAAGTAATGCTGCGTCCCATCAATGGTTTGCAACTAATGTTAGATAAAATGACAAAACACCTTGAAGACGCAGGTCTTGTCGCAAAGCAATAATATTCGCTGAAGACACAAATAAAAACCAAGCTATTTAGCCAACAAAAAATCTTCGACCTCTTGAGCCCAAACTTGCCATGCTTGCTCGCCTAGGATGCCACGTCTTAAGGTTAAGTAAGGCATTGCGAGTTTATTGCGCTCAAGACTTTCTAATTGCTGATATTGCCGTTCCATTTCCTGCATAATTACTAACGCTTTTTGATGTTGCTCCCTATGAAGACGAATCTCCTTCATTAACACGCCCTTGTCGACTAAATGCCCGCCATACAGTTTAACGAGCAAACTATCGTTTACCTTTTGAGGCTTACACGCCTCATTTAGCCACGCTAATAGCGCATCGTGACCCGCTGTCGTCATGGAATAAATTTTACGGTCAGGTTTACCTTGTTGTACCTCCTGCTGGCAATTAATTAAGCCATCTTGATGCATCACTTTTAATTGCTGATAGATTTGCTGGTGACTTGCTTGCCAGAAGAAACCCAAACGCTGCTTAAATCGTTTTAATAGATCGTATCCACTACCCGCTTCTGTTTCTAATAACACCATAATTGCATGCTTTAATGACACAGAACCTCCTTTGTTATTTCAATACTAAACAATACCTGAGTTTAACTTATTTGTGCAAAAACTTGCATATAAAATAATTAAGCGCTAATCTTAACTTATTGATATGCAATTTATTGCATAAAAACATCACTCTAAGGAAACTCCCATGGCTAAAGTGAAAGTTAAAACCGGTAAACGTTTTCGTGCTAAGCGTGTTGACAAACATTACGATACGATCGTGATTGGTTCCGGTATGGGCGGCTTGGCCAACGCAGCTTTTCTTTCATTATTAGGAAAGAAAGTATGTGTTTTAGAACAGCATTATACTGCTGGCGGCTACACACACTCTTATGAACGTGAAGGCTATGAGTGGGATGTCGGAGTTCATTACGTAGGAGAAGTTCACAAACCTTCAACTTTACGACGAGTGTTTGATGTCATTAGTGAAGGTCGATTAAAATGGGCTGCAATGGAAGATGAGTACGATAGGGTAATAATCGGAAAAAAAGAATATAGTTTCATTGCCGGGCGTGAAAATTTTGCAAACATGCTTAAAGAGCACTTTCCTGATGAAAGCCAAGTCATCGATGATTACATTCAACTTATTCGAGATGTAAGCCGTTACACTCCTAAGTTTTTTGCAGGTCAAGGCATGCCCCGCTTATTAGGCGGACTTTATAACAAGATTCGTCCGCTATTAGTGCCTAAGGTATTTTTTCAGACAACACGCGAAGTACTTGAAGAAATGACCTCTAACCAAGAATTAATTTCTGTATTAACGGGCCAATGGGGCAATTACGGACAAGCACCAATTGATGCTGCTTTTTTGATGCATGCTCTGATTGCAAAACACTATTTAGCCGGCGGCGCTTATCCAGTAGGTGGTTCATCAGAAATCGCGCGTTCGATCATTCCTACCATTCAAAAAAGTGGTGGTGATGTTTTCACTTACGCGAATGTAGAAGAAATATTGATCAAAAACAATAAAGCCTACGGCGTACGCATGGTCGATGACACTGAAATCACAGCCGACAATATTGTCAGTAACGCTGGTTTTTATAACACCGTTAAGAAGCTCTTACCAAACGATGTACAAAACCGTTTAGGTGTAGATAAATGGTGTGATCAAGTACAACGCTCAAGTGGCCACTTTTGTATTTATGCAGGTTTTAAAGGAACAACTGCAGAACTAGGTTTATCCACAACCAATTTGTGGATCTATCCTAATGGAGATCACGACTCGAATTTAAAAAAATACAAAGCAGACCATGACGAAGAGTTCCCCTTGGTTTATATTTCGTTTCCTTCGGCAAAAGACCCCGAATGGGATAAACGTTACCCAGGGAAGTCAACAGTTGAAGTCGTGACCCCTGCCAATATGGATTGGTTTAAAAAATGGGAGGGCAGTCAGTGGCAAAAACGTGGCGACGACTACGACACTTTCAAAGCAAAGTTTGCTGATCGCTTAATGGAAAAACTATTTGAGCGTCACCCTCAACTTCGAGACAAGCTTGATTACTTTGAACTTTCAACACCGCTGTCTACTAATTGGTATCAAAAAAACAGCGCTGGAGAGATGTTAGCCTTAGATCATTTTGTAGATCGATTTAAGAAGCCTTTTTTACACCCAGATACGCCGGTTAAAAACCTCTACATGACTGGGTCTGATGTCATGACTGCGGGTGTAGGTGGCGCACTAATGGCTGGAATGATGACCAGCTGTGTCATGCAAGGCAGAAAAGCAGGTGCTGTGGTTAAGTTATTGAAAACATTTCAAGAACCCAACCAAGACGATAAAGGTTATCCAAAGAATGAGTTACCTGCTTAACTCTGAATATTCACCTTATCCCTCTTTCATATTTTGAAAGAGGGAATGCTATACCGTCGTTTTCCAAGGTACATCTGCACCCAGTTTTTCAGAAATACTCATCGCAGACTGCACGGCGCTTTCAAGTAAAGGAATTCCCTGCATAGCATACGAACCGCAGTACCAAATTTTTCGATCCCTTTGTTGATGCAATCGATTCAGTGATTTAATGGCCACCAGACTCCTCAAATTAACAATAGGTCTTTCGAAATGAGAACGACCAAGAACCATTTCCTCATTCGGCTCAATCGTAGGATTCCAAGTCTGAAATAGTGGTGAACTGTCTTTTAACGATGGGTATATTTTGTTTAACCAGATACTAGCCATAGGCTTATCTAGTTGCTTATCAACCAAAAAGTTGACTGGAGCCCTATCTTTGTCTGAACCCGGAATTAAATTAATATCGCTATGTACCACAACTTCACTGCGTTCGTAAGGTATTTTATTCAGTAGTTCACTCGCATTATTCTCATCTTCTGAGATGAGCTGGATAGCTTGGTTTGCCTGTACAGCAATGATGACATGATCAAACTGATGCACTTTTCCAGTACTTTCAAGAATTTGAACACCGGCTTTGTTGTTACTAATCTTTTTTACTTCGGTATGACACTGAACGGTATGACAATGCTGCAACATTTTATGTATCGCATCTTCTGCGCCGTGTTTTGCCCGCCAAATTCCATTAAACAGCATCCCATCGGCTAAAAAGTCGATAATGGTTTCTGCGGGATATTGCCTAATGGCATCATAAGAGCACGTGCAGATCGCTGCGAAGGAGGGTAAAATCACCTCATCAATAAAAGCACTCGAATAATGGTTCGAACGTAGATATTGTTCGATTGTAAAGCCCTCAACCTTGCCTTTTGTACAATCCCGCTTGGCAAAAATCAAAAAACGAGCGGTATCTTTTACAATCGTGAGACTCTTTAAATTTAGGTCTTTGATGTTCCCCAAAAAAGGCAACGCTCGCTTACCGATATTAAAATATTGATAACCAAAATAAGTGTTTTTATTTCCTTCGGATGAGTATGAGGCTGAGTGATCGGTACGCTGTATTTCTACCCCCATTTCGGCATATAACGCAACCAGATTTTTATAGTAGCAAGTATTAAATGCCCTTAAAGGCACATCAATTCTTTCTTCTATTTCACCCTCTTTATGTGTGAGATTAAATGCCCCCATACCTGGCCGGTCATGGCGTTCAAATAACGTGACATCGTGATGCCTACCGAGTAACCAAGCAGCACTTAAACCGGCAATACCACTGCCGACAATCGCTATTTTATTTCTTACACCACTCATTCCATTTCCTTAATATGTATATAGGGTAAATATTATGTATTTAATCAGTATGAATTTAAATCGCTGCTTAAGAAGAAACCGAGGGGGCTGAATTAAAGCAAAGTATTGCGTTATCAATGACCGAATTTAGATCAGTTAGTGTTTTACCGGCGCGCGCCATAGCCGCTGTTCCATGTAGAATAGCGACAAGAAAAAGTGCTTTTTCAGCCGCTTGTTCATTCAACTTTGTAGCTTTAGCTTCAGGATCCTGTTGTAAAAATTCAGTCAACATTGCCACCGCATATCCGCCCGCCTCATCAATCAGGGCTCGAGCGTTAACAGGCATACAATCTGCTGCGGCTTCAGCCACGCACAATGAGATATAACATCCTTTTGGGTTCGTCTCTTCACACTGAGCGGCCACCACAGACATTAGGTAGTTTTTAATTCTTGTCATTAAATCAACACCAGGCTCAGATAGAGTATCGGCATGTGGTTTTGCATGGTGGTCGATATAATATTTCGTCGCTTCTAGAAACAAATTTTCTTTGTTTCCAAAGGTCGAATACATACTGGGCTTATTGATCCCCATTCCTTCAGTAAGATCTGTTAATGAAGCACCTAAATAACCTTTATTCCAGAAAACCTTCATCGCTGCATCCAGCGCATTCAGCTTATCAAATTCTCGCTTTCTGCCACCCGCCATAATTCACCTTTCTAACGCCTACCCGCTAACTTTTTAAAATGCTTGACAAAATTATACCGATCAGTACAATTTATATCAATCGTACCGATCAGTACAAAACAGGCACTCTTATTTTCTAAGGCCTGATGGTGCAATTTTCTTATCATTAATGAACGAAAATAGTTTGGAGAAACACATGAGTTTATCAATTGAAAATAAAACAGCCCTAGTGACGGGTGCAAATCGAGGCATTGGAAAAGCAATCGTAGAGTCTTTTCTAAAACACGGCGCTAAAAAAGTATATTTAGCGGTAAGAAACCCAGAGTCTACGACTGAGTTAGCCCAACAATATGGTGACAAAGTGGTGACCTTACAAGTTGATATCGCTGATGCTGATTCGATTAAAAAACTGGCCAAACATGCTCAAGATGTTGACGTTGTGGTGAATAATGCAGGTGTATTGGAAATTGCTGACACATTGAGCAAGAACGTTGAAGCCGCATTTACGAAAGAGCTAAACATCAATGTATTCGGATTGATTCGTATCGCACAAGCCTTCGCGCCTATCCTTGAAGCCAATGGAGGCGGCGCTCTCGTGCAATTAAACTCAGTTGCGTCGATCAAAAATTTCACTGGATTCAGTACGTATTCAGCATCAAAAGCCGCCGCATACTCGTTAACCCAAGGTTTACGCGACGAACTTGCTCCAAAAGGTATTGATGTACTAAGCGTTCACCCAGGTCCTATTGCGACCGATATGGGCAGCAAAGCAGGCTTTGAAATCGCTGACTCAACCAGTTCTGTTTCTGAAGGTATTGTGGCATCGCTTAAAGCAGGTGACTTTCACTTATTTCCTGACACTGTCGCCAAGCAGTTTGAAGGTGCTTATCAAGGCTATGCTGATGCGATTATAAACGCAGACTTATCTGAATAAAGGTCACGCTCTGAACCTATAAAAGCCAACCGTTAGTGGAATTACCACTAACGGTTTAACTCACTATTATCAACAAGCGTTCTCCCAAATTTAGATTTCCCAATCTAGCATTTCAGTACAGTTACCACTTGAAAGCCGCGTTATTGAAAAATAGAAACGTCACCAAGCAAAAAGCATCACGTTTAGGCAGATTATTCAGCAAGAAGGTTCACTTGATCTTTTTCTCTTTGAAGGTATTCGGTCATTGCTTCAACAGCAATCGCTTTACTAAATAAAAACCCTTGCGCCACATGACAACCTCTCTCCTTTAAAAAAAGAAGCTGCTCTTCATTTTCAACCCCTTCTGCAATAACAACTAAATCTAAAGCATCGCCCAATGCGATCACTGCTTCAGCGATAACCATATCATCTTCATCTTTAGGAATATCAATGATGAAAGACCGATCAATCTTCAAGCGATGAATGGGAAGTTTTTTTAAGTAACTTAATGAAGAATACCCAGTTCCGAAGTCATCAATTGCAAGCATCACCCCCATTGAGCGTAATGCTTTCAATTGCTCAGTTGCCTGTTCAGTATCTTTCATAATCGAACCTTCAGTCACTTCTAACTCAAGGTTTTCCGAAGGTAATTGGCTTGATAAAAGTACTTCAGATACCTCCTTACAAAACCCGGCTTTAGTTATTTGAAGGCCTGATATATTGACAGATATCCTGCCAAAATTAAGCCCAGCGTCCAACCAAACTTTCCCTTGCCGACAGGCCACTAAAAGCACCCAAGAACCTATATCGTGGATCAAACCGTTTGTTTCCGCGATAGGAATAAAAATTGAGGGCGAGATAAAACCTAATTCAGGATGATTCCAACGTAATAAAGCTTCCATTCCCGTCACGTGCCCATGCTCGATATTTATTTGAGGCTGGTATTCTAAATGAAATTCATTTTTGCTCAGCGCACCTCTTAAGGCTGTTTCTAGAAAAACTTTATCGAACGCATTTTTAGTAAGTTGATGATTATAAAACTTAAATGAGTTCCTCCCCTCGTCCTTTGCATGATACATCGCTGCATCTGCATTTTTAATCAACACAGATGGTTCTTCCCCATCCCGAGGATAGAGACTAATACCTATACTAGCGGTAATCATTATTTCATATCCATTGAGAAGGAAGGGCTCATCAAAAATTGAAATAACTTTCTCTATTGCGACTTCAGCACCTTTAATTTGGTTAATTTCTTCTATGAGAAGAATAAATTCATCGCCACCAATACGTGCAACCGTATCTATATTACGTAACGTTGCTTTAAATCGACCAGCAAGCGTCTTTAATAGCTCATCGCCTATAGGGTGACCTAAGCAATCATTAATATTTTTAAACTTATCCAGATCCATAAAAACGACTGCAACACCTTCATTATTTCGTTTGGCATGCTTTAGTGATTGCCCAAGTAAAGTATCAAACAATAAACGATTTGGAAGCCCAGTAAGAGCATCATGGTGAGCAAGAAAATTTAGTTCTTTTGAGCGCGTATCAGCTTCATGTTGTAACAAATCACGTGCAGTCGTCATTTCCATTAATTGCTTAGTCATTTGATTAAAATCTAAAGAGAGCTTGCTTATTTCATCCGTTCCTTTAATCTCAACACGAGTATCCAGCTCACCTTTCGCTACTTGTTTCATTGCTGATGTTAATTGTGTAATCGACCCACTGATGTATGCACCTAAATGAAGTGCAAATATTGTCATCAGTGCCGCCAAAATAAATAAAAGTACAACAATGCCAACAGTTACCCTATTAATTGTTTTGCTGATATCATCTTGAGCAATCAATGTGAGTCGGTGACTATTTTCAACGATAGCGTCCATTTGAACATAAAGCCTTTCAGCCAAATGTCTTCGAAGTTCCTGATTTGTTTTTGTGATCCCTGGTTCAATATCAATAAGATAAGCAAACAGTACGGATAAACTTTTAGAAGACGCCTGAATATTTTTTATAAGCGTTTTCTGTTCGACAGTAAGCAAAGGATAGTTAAATAATGTGTGACTCAATTTAGCTTGTGCGCTATTCCATTGAGCCCGGTCAATAACCCGGTTAAAAGATAAAACGCCACGTAGACCAGCCTCCAACTCACTCACTACTTCTATTATCTCATTACCAAAATGCGCTCGCTTCGACGAAGTTGTAACGGTTATGTTTGCCCAATAAACAGCAACACTCATGATCAATGCCATCGCAATCGACGTAGTCGAAATAACAAATAGTCTATTGCGAAGATTCACTACAACTAACTCCTTTAGTCGCTAGTACCTTAACTAGAACGAAACAGAATAGGGACTGACTACCATTAAAGGTTCCGGGTTCATGAACTTACGATAATCAGGTATTACTTTCTTGCTGGTAAGACCTCGACTAATCGCCCATCTCGCTTCATTCTCTAAAGAGAGTATTAACGAGCGGTTTAACGACACATCATACAAGTAATCACTCCAAATCCATTTAATAAATGCTTGATCAAGATTAAGTCGATCTTTTAATATTTGCTGTGCTTTCACTTCGTTAGCATTGATATATGCAACCGCTTGCTCTAAAGCGGCGATTACTTTGATAGATGTTTTTAAGTTATTAAGTGTGGTTTGTTTTTTAGCCAATAGATTAAAGGTAAGTTCGTATAGGTTGCTAGAAGAAAGTAAAACTGCTTCATCCCCGAGCTTTTTAATCGCTTTATAAGCAAAAGGTTCCCATACGACAATGGCATCTACCTGGTTACGCTCAAGCGCTAAAGGCATTTCATTGGCAGGCAAGTCGACGAGAATAACACTTGAAAATTTAATCCCTTCAATGGCAAGAAACATATCCAAGAAATATTCACTGGCACTCCCTTTAATAATAGCGACTTTCTTTCCCTTTAAATCTTTTGCGCTACGAATCCCCTTTGTCGACTTGGTTAACACTTTTACGTCATGATTAGACTGGACGAAGGTAGCTAAATTTTCAAAATCATTTTGTTTAAAACCATTGAACATGATGACTGAGTCTGAACTGGTCGCAAAATCAGTTGTTCCATCCATCATTAGCTGAAAACACAGATTACCACCGTTTTTTTCAATTAATTCAACGTTCAGGCCTGCTGATGAAAAATACCCTAGGGAGTCTGCGATATATATAGGTGCTGATAATGGCGTGCGTGACACCGCGATACGAATATTCGGTTTATCCTGGAGTAACGAGTTTTTCATCACCCAAAACACTGCAATCAAGATCAAAAGAGTAATTACCGTGGTAATAGCTTTAAATTGACGCATTTGAAGTACTCAAAAAACTAATAAGTTATTTGGCAGAGCATCTTTTAACTATAAACCAAAAGTAGTTAAAAACAATTAAAAATAAAGATCCTTCATTTCAAAACCTAACTCTTATTGTAATCAACTCATCATTGATAGCATCATTAGGTCAAAGCGTAGTTTTAATATTGAGAGCTTCGATAAATATCAGCAAAAATATTGCAGTTTCGGGTAATCGAATTAAATTGCATTAATTATTTTTAAATCCTGCGCCATCACATTTACATCCGGTTTGGTGTAAATAACAATACCCGTTAATTTGGGGTGCATCAGATAGATATAATTGCTATGCATTAAATCTACAGGTTCACCTGTATCCACAATGGTCTGTTTCAAATCAGCCATCGCTAAGTCCAACTCCCCCTTATCACCGATTCGTAAACCAATAAAAGAAGAATTAATTGAGGACAAATATGCGCTAAGTATTGATGCTTTATCATGTTCAGGATCAACCGTTAGTAAGGCATAATCCGCTTGATCACCTAATTTTTTCGCTAGTTTTTGATAGATGACCATTGTCATCGGGCATGAGTGCGGGCAACGTGTAAAACCAGCAGTTAAATAAACTGGACGCTCAGATAACTTTGCCCAAGAAGCCATATTTCCCTGGTGATCTTCCATGGCATAATCGCCAATCATGAACGGTGTTTGATAACCGGATATCGTGGGTTTGCTTTCTTCTTGAGGAGGGTCAGATAAAAGAAATGTAAAACCCAATACAACAAACCCTATCAGCAATATGCTGCCCACAGCTAGCTGAACACCGCGCTTTTCCATTGTATTTCCTTCTTATATTATTTTTATTAATTGTTATAGGAAAGCTAAATATACTTAATCAATACCCATTCAAAGCAATACTCTAGTACTACATTAAAGAGCGAACAAAACGTTTTTTTATCGCTCTCTACTGTAAGGTGTACTTATTCATTAATGATCAATAGAAGTAAAGATCTTTAAGCCAGAGTCTGTATTAACTAGGTTATATGACTCACGCCAAGTAGAGATCACTTTGTCCTCTGCCCCTATCATGCTCCAAGTCACCGTTGCAAAATAGTTACTTTTCCCAACCTGCTGGCATTCAAAGTCACTATATTTACAGAAAAGAACACCTGACGCTGAATGTCTATCAAGCAATCCTTGAAAATAAGCAACTGTCTCAATGGGGTCACTACATTCCCAAAGATCGCCATCAGAAGTCACCGCGGTATAGGGCGCCGTATAACGGTTAGCAATAATACCTCCATCGAAAGAAGGGAAGTCCTCAACAAAACGATCAAAGAATTCTTTTACATTATCAGACATTGTTTCAACTCTTAGTTAATCTTAGATAGTCAAAATACAACAGAGATTTATGTCAATCAAGATAATTTATAACAATTGCCGCCAGCTTAATTGGTTTCGAGACTTAGGTTATAAAATAGATAGCCTAATTTTCTACGACTCAACATTACACAGGCATCAGCAAACAACCAAGCGCTTGCTTGGCATAATGATATTAGCCATACTCCCACTACCCCTTAAAAATTTCACCTAGTTCATTTCAATTAATAATATAAATAGGGAATAACACAATGAAAAATGACATTAACTATTTCAACGAAACTCACTATCAAGTCAAAAATAGCATAGAAAAATTTGTGTCTAACGAAATCACCCCATTTATTAATGAATGGGAAGATGCATGTGAATTCCCTAGAGAAATTTATACCCAAGCTGGCAGTTTAGGTTTCTTAGGGATTGGATACCCTGAAAAATTTGGAGGCACAAGTGAAGGTGATATTTTCATGAAAATTGCGGCCAGCGAAGCTCTGATGAAAAGTACATCTGGAGGATTAGTAGCAAGCCTAGGATCCATTGATATTGGATTACCTCCTGTCCTGCTCTGGGGTTCAGATGAACTTAAAGAAAAAGTTATTCCTGCAGCAATCCGAGGAGAAAAAATATGCGCGCTAGCGATCACTGAACCCAATGCTGGTTCTGATGTAGCAAATATTCGAACACGTGCCATTAAAGAAGGAGACCACTATCGCGTCAATGGCAGTAAGATGTTTATCACAAGTGGTGTTCGAGCTGATTATTACACCGTAGCGGTTCGAACAGGTGCCGATGGCTATGGCGGAATCAGCCTCCTCTTAATTGAAAAAGGAACGCCAGGATTTACCGTTGGCCGAAAGCTTAAAAAGATGGGTTGGCATGCCAGTGATACGGCAGAGTTATTTTTTGAAGATTGCCTAGTCCCTGCAAGCAACCTGATTGGCCAAGAAAATGGCGGCTTCCTTTGTATTATGACTAACTTTATGAAGGAACGATTATTTTTGTGTGTGATGGCATATATGACGGCGCAAATCGCTTTAGATGAAGCCTTAAACTATGTTAAACAACGTGAAGCTTTCGGTCGCCCTATCGGTAAGTATCAAGTCATCCGCCATAAACTGGTCGATATGGCAACTGAGGTGGAAATTGCGAGAGAGTTCACCTACCGTGTAGCCGCAAAAATGCAGGCGAATCAAACACCTATAAAAGAAATGGCGATGGCTAAAAATTTTGCTACTGACGTTGCTGAAAAAACAACCCGGGAGGCTGTTCAAATTTTTGGAGGTATGGGATATATGCAAGAGTCTGTTGTTGAACGCTTATATCGCGACGCAAAAATCCTTTCTATTGGCGGTGGTACCACCGAAATCATGAAAGAAATGATCGCCAAACAAATGAAGCTTTAAACATTACTTGAAACTTTTTTAGCCACATAAGAGTAAATACAGCAACTGATTTAAATCGGCAGCTAATTAAAGAGTATATTTATACAGGCCTGCCTTTTATTCTGGCTATAATATACGTCTTGGCTCGATCGCCCTTATAGCCATCACTTATATATAAATATACTCTTTAAATTTTAGTATGATTATGCGAGATACTTCAGTGATTGATAAAACAACCTTACTACAAAAATCTACTGAAATTATTGATGCTGGGAAATTTCTTTATCAACAAGGTTGGTCTCCGGCAACGAGTAGTAATTATTCTTCACGCCTCGATACTCATCATATTGCAATCACTGCTTCGGGCATGCATAAAGGGGCGTTAACAAAAAATGATATTATGGTCGTTGACCTTCATGGGGTACCATACAACAGTCACCTCAAACCATCGGCTGAAACCTTATTACACACGTCTCTTTATGGACTTTTTCCTACCATTGGAAGCATTTTACATACCCACTCTATCGGAGCAACAGTATTAAGCCGATATTTGAAAGGTAAAGCGTCATTGGCTTTAAAAGGCTATGAATTGCAAAAAGCACTTTCAGGCCAAACCACACACGAAACTACGCTAGACATTCCAATTTTTGAAAACACTCAGGACATCGCTTCACTCGCAAAAAAGACAACAGTCTATTTTGAGCAAAACAAACAAGTACCTGCCTATATTATTCGTGGCCACGGTTTATATACTTGGGGAGAAGATATGAATGAATGCTTACGCCATATTGAAGCATTAGAGTTCTTGATCCAGTGCGAAATTGAACAAATTAAAATGACCAAAGGATAAACCGATGAGCACCTTAAGAATCTATGATAAGGAAAACACCAATAATCCAGTACAAACGACTGAAGACTATGCAGAAATCTCAAATACCTTGCATGATGCTGGCATTTGTTTTGAACGTTGGCCTGTACGTGAATTAACACAAACTGCCTCAAATGAAGAAATTTTGGCAGCCTATTCACCTGAAATTAAACACTTTTGCGAAGAAGAATGTAATTTCTCAACATCAGACGTTATCTGTCTAACACAGGATCACCCAGACAAAGAATCACTGCGTCAAAAATTCTTAAGCGAACATACCCACACTGAAGATGAAGTTCGATTTTTTGTTGCCGGACAAGGTGTTTTCTACCTGCATATAGACAGTAACGTTTATGTGCTTTCATGCCAGGCTGGTGATTTAGTCAGTGTGCCCAATGGCACGAAGCATTGGTTTGATATGGGACCTAATCCTAGCTTCACCTGTATTCGTCTATTTTCAAATCCTGAAGGTTGGGTCGCAGAATTTACTGGCGATATGATCTCTGACAAACTACCTCATTTTGAAGAATTAGTACCGGCAAACGACCAATAAGGCCATAATATGATTTCAACGATCGTCACTGACATAGAGGGCACTACCAGCTCAATTAGTTTTGTTCATGAAGTGCTTTTTCCCTATGCTAGCACTCACTTGGAGTCATTTGTTATTCATAACCAGGATACCCCAGATGTCCGAACACAATTAGATGAAGTAGCTGTCATTGCAGGTCTAGCTTTATCTGACACCAACGCCATCATTAAACAGTTATTACAATGGATTGCTGACGACCAAAAAATAACTCCTTTAAAAGCAATTCAAGGCATGATTTGGCATCTGGGTTATAAAAATGGCGATTTTAAAGGTCATATCTACGAAGATGCTTATCTGGCACTAACGCATTGGAAACAATCAGGGGTTAAGCTACATGTCTATTCATCTGGCTCAGTCACGGCTCAAAAACTACTATTTGGCCATACAGATTATGGTGATTTAAATGCCTTATTTAGCGGACACTTTGATACTTTAATCGGTGGTAAAAAAGAAACGAAATCATATCAAAAGATCATTGAACAACTCAAAACCCCTGCACACAAGATATTATTTCTTTCAGATGTGATTGAAGAACTTGATGCAGCCAAAGAAGCTGGTATGCATACGTGCTGGCTGATTAGAGAGGGAAATTTGCCTCTCCAATCGCAACATAAAATGGCAAAATTTTTTAGTGATATAACCTTAGATTAACATCATTTTGACTAAAACATCTCCAAGTCACCGGTCTCAATAAATTCGTCGACTGTTTGCTCACTTAGTTCGAAGTTCTCAGGCGACCAATCAAGGTTAAAAATTAATTTATGCGTAATCACTAAAGGCTCAAGCACACCATTACTATCTACAATACGGTATCGATAACATAATTGAGGTTTAGACGTACCAAAGGAGATATAACGTTTATCAGGGTTTATAAAAATAGGCACTTGCGTACGATTCGCGTCTGCACCAAGTTCGTTGCCATACCCCATAAACTCTCGCCTGATCGCCCCCCAAACTTCATTCGTTAAATTACTAATGACGGCATTAGAATCCTGATCGTTTATTTCGCTAAGAACAACCCCTGTTTTATTCGCACCAATATACTCTACGACTTGCTTCTTGCAGGCTTGCAACATCATATAACCACGACACCACTTACTTTCTAATGCAATTAAGCTATTAAAATCTTCCATTAACTTATCACGAACCAGAAACGGCTTATCGCTTTGAACTTCAACATCCGTAAAGCTATTCTTAACATATTCTTCAGAGACCGCCTGAATACCATAGACTAAATCAGCTGGATAAAAAGCATCAAAGAGCTGTTCATGCACGAATGTTTTAAGTAACTCTAAGTTTGATAGACAATATGCACCGGTAAATATCTCTTGGTACTTTTTAGGAATGCCATCTAAGTCACTCGAGTCATAACGACGTAAAAAAATAGGTAGATCAGGTCGACTAATATGTATTTGATACGATAATTCAAATGAATCAATACTACTTGAAATAGCCTCTTCAGAAATAAGTATGGCACCAAAATATATATTACTTCTCAGTACCTCATTCACGCTATCCGTTGATGCTCTAAAGCCAACCAACTGGTTTTCCTGACAAAAAACCTTCAGTACGCCATAAGCCTCTTCATTTCCGTCAAGCACAAGTACATTACTAATAAGTTCCAAAGACTGATCCATGTGACTTCCCACAGCTATATTTTTATTATTTTCTACACATGACATAAATGAATTGCCTCCAATGCGCGTCATAAGTCCTAAACAGTATAGTTAGCCAGAAAGAACTTACAATCTATTGAGTACTAGATTTAGGACTCAAATCTGTTCTTATTTTGTATCAACCAATAAGTTCAAAAAAAAAGTGTTAATTTTCTGCTCCAGTAATGTCTTCAAATGCTTATCTCTGGTCTTTTTATTCTCTTTAAAAGTAAGCCTAATGCTTATTATTCTTTAACCTTTTAATAAAGCAATAATATGTGAACTTTTGTAAAAACGGTTGGCTTTTTAGACAACCCTGACACTACACTTAGCTGGTCATCTCATGAAATAGCGGTTAATTAGGAGTTGAGTTATGAGCGTACGAACAGGTGAAACTGATAAGCGTTGGTTCAGAAACGAGCGATTCTCACATGTTAATGATGAATGGTTCTTCTCTACTAGAGAATTTACCGAAGAAGGGCCATTCTCCTCCAAGCAAGATGCCGAAATGGAGCTACTCTTATATATCCGCCATGCAAATGACTCCCTATACAAAAACACTGCCTAGATCTTCAGTTTTGTGGCTATAAACGCCACTCTTGAAAAACATCACGTCTATATCATGCTATCAATTATTAAGTAGCGTACTTAATAATTGAAGCAGGTAACACTCTGCCTAAAAGCTGAATTTAAGGTTTTTTATCCATCCTGCTTGACCACTATTTGCCAAGCTATTAGATTACCTTCTTAACTCAAACCTTTTGTGTGTCTATCTTAGGCATCCAGCTATCATTCATATTCAAGTTATTAGAGCACTTTCATGAAATATATCGATATGCCTAAATTTGGCGGCCCTGAAGTACTTACCTTAGCCGAAGGTCAAACTCCAGACATTGCAGCACATGAAGTTCTAATTCAGGTTGCTGCCGCAGGTGTAAACCGACCTGATATTATCCAGCGCTCAGGCAACTATCCTGCCCCAAAAGGTGCATCCCCAATACTAGGCTTAGAAGTCGCTGGGGAAGTGAAGGCTGTAGGCAACGAAGTAAGCACCTGGAAAGTTGGGGATCGTGTATGTGCGCTAACAAATGGTGGTGGTTATGCAGAGTTTGTTGCCGTACCGGAAGGTCAGTGTTTACCGATCCCTGACGGCTTATCAATGGTTGAAGCGGCAGCATTACCTGAAACTGCCTTTACCGTTTGGTCTAACGTCTTTGATCGGGCAAAACTTGTAGCAGGAGAAAGTTTTCTCGTACATGGAGGCTCAAGCGGCATCGGTACCACTGCTATCCAGTTTGCCCAAGCAATGGGCGCAACTGTTTTCACGACAGTAGGCAGTGTAGAGAAATGTAATGCCTGTCTCGCTCTAGGTGCTGAAATGGCACTCAATTACCACGAAGCCGATTTTCTAGAGGAACTTAAAGAAGCAACGAATGGAAAAGGCGTTGATGTTATCCTAGATATGGTGGGAGGTGATTACATTCAAAAGAACTTGAAACTCGCATCATTAGAAGGTCGAATCGTTAATATCGCATATCTTCAAGGCCCTATCGCTAAAGTGAATTTTTTACCTGTAATGCTTAAACGCTTAACCGTGAGTGGCTCCACCCTTCGTCCTCAATCGTCAGAAGTAAAAGCACAGGTTGCACAACAATTAATTAAAAACATATGGCCCTTTTACGCTGACAAATCCATAAAGCCGGTGATTGCTGAGGTTTTCCCGTTAGACAAGGTATCTGACGCCCATCGTTTAATGGAGAGTAACCAACACATAGGTAAAATAGTATTGGATCTAGGCTTATAACACGATGAAAATATCAATGGATAACGGCGACAAAAAACCTACTGAACCAATAAATATCCCTGAATATTTTAATATCGGAAACGCTTGCACAGAGCCCTGTGTACCCGAATTTTCAATGAGCCAAACCGCCGTTATTGTTGATCAGTCGCACCAGTGTACACAAACACTTAACTATGCTGAGCTTTATCAGCAGTCCAATCGCTTCGCTCATGCAATCAGCCATTTGGGTTT
>ENA-OSET01002610-OSET01002610.1-sediment-metagenome-genome-assembly--contig:-NODE-2610-length-17201-cov-2.802383_pt1 | contig 17201 bp, 18 predicted proteins | sample MGYA00237882_ERZ534229 | MGnify/ENA primary metagenome ERZ534229 (study PRJEB26408, sample SAMN06266212) | sediment metagenome | isolation source: Hudson Canyon methane seep mesocosm | place... | reverse complement strand
ATGTCAGAATCAATTCTAACCTACATAGGTAGGGGAGGTATTTGTAGGGGGTAATAATGGATAAGCCACTGAGATGGCTTAAGAAAATATAATCCCCAAAATGTCGGTCTAGAGCCCGACTTCAATCAATTTTCGCGACTGTTCTTTTTCTTTTGGTCGCGACTCCACTTCGTTCCGGGTTTCGCCCTCTCAAGAGTTTTAGATTGTGAGAGCTCAACCAAATTAATTGAAGCCGGCCACACGATTTTGTAACCAATCGCTACGCCTAAAATCTCCACGCTATATTTTGTTTCGTCGAATAAAACCGGCATGATTTCTTTGTTGGCTAATCGCCGCCGCGAACTCATACCAGTTTTTTCCAGCTTCACAGAAATCTATCACGGAATTGTAGGCGTGCTCTTTGGACAAAAGCGGAGCGACATTTGGGGGATTACCATAACGGTTATTTTTGACGGATGATTGTTGTGTACAGGCAACGACGACGAAAATAGATGACTCCCTTCGGTCGACGTTTTTATTAAAAAACCCACCCTACAAGGGGCACATATCGACCACCCAATATGTACCGAGATTCTTCGTATAGAGTCAGTATTCTAAATTTATAAAAATGATTTAAGCTATTTTATGGGGGTATGTCTGACGTCAGACACTCAACAAGGTGATATTTTTACCCTGGTACGTGAGTTATTTCTACCGTGTTTTTAACCTACGATCATAAAAATAAGGACTCCCTTCGGTCGGAGATGTACGCTTTCCTCTTACAAAACTCCCCCTCCCGGTGTCTTACTAATGGCCCGCCCACCATAAGCGCACATAACTTTAACTATCTCTCTTCTTACTTTTACACGGGCACCTTTTGTGTAGCCGTTTTTAATCTGCACCGCTGACCTCTCTCTCACTCTCCTCATTATACTCACCGATCACGGTTATCAAATGGACACATCCTGCGTCGCTGTAAACGCCCCCTTTCGAGGGGGCATTGACAACTCCTTAGGAAGTGCCCCGGAGCAAAAGCTCCGGAAACATTTGACAACCGCGCTGCGCTGAGTGCCATTCAAAGAGTGGGAGAGGGTCGATTGCCCACAAAAAAGGAGAGCGTAAGCCCTCCTCAATTGATTAACACTATGATAATAACAATATTATGCAAACACACAATATAGACATGAATCATCATCTATGTCTTGCTGAGTTCTATGATGCGATAGTAGATTCTCGCAGTGAACACAAGGGGATTTCGATTGTTGAAATAGCGCATACCTTCTTAGATATATTTGATGAAACAGAAATAGATGTATTAACCGATTATTTACATGGAAGGTATGAATAAACAACAATTAATACCACAAGAGGTAGTAGATGGATTACCAAAAATAGGGGAAACTGATGGGCAGAAAGACCCGCTTTTACAGGTTAAGTTCTTTTATCCCGATTTTGATTGGACATGGTATGTGATGGAATTTGATGGGGATGATGAGTTTTTCGGATTGGTGGATGGCTTTGAAAAAGAGCTGGGGTATTTTCGTTTATCTGAGCTTATGGGGAATAGGGGAACATTGGGTTTGGAGATTGAGCGGGATATGTTTTTTACCCCGGTTGTGCTTTCAGAGAAATTACCTTGGTGGAAAGATAAACAAAAAGACCATGTTGAAGATTAAAAATATCTATCACCTTAAAGAGGTGTTGCGTCGGGGTGAAGATAGCTTTTTAGTGGTTCATGAAACGGGGGGATTGAGCCATCCGTTTATATACTACGATAAGAGGTTTTTTGTTACCTATGACAGTATTGATGATGGGAAAGAATATACTGATGTGGCATTGCTTGATGATGAGGTTACGGGGAAAGCGTTACAGTCGGGAAGATTGTATTTGAAGGATTAGATAAGGAAGGGGGGGCTTTGCCCCCTTTTCTTTGTGTTCGGGTATACGGGTCGGCCACCGCCTCCCCACCACCTACGTTTTGAAAGAGGAAAGGTAGACGAACGACGAATATGGTCAGAGCGAAGCTCTTGCTTTTTACCCGCACGAAAATCATTTCGCACGTTTGGATAGATTGTTCGATGTCGAACAATCTCACTTTTTAATATAGTTCTACAAACTATATTCCTTACTCTTCTACTTCGTTTTTATTATCGTCTGTAAGGGGTAAAATTGAGCTGTGGTGGTGTTTAACCATGAGAAAAGTAGTATTTGTCGTGTCGACAAAAAATTTATTTTCCAGGCCCGTTTTGGACGTTTGGTGGGCACTTATTTAGGATGAAAAGATGACAACTAAAAGTGGGCAGGGTGATGAATCGAGAGTTTTTGAAGGGGTGTTTGATGATGAAAGTATCGAAGAGATAAAGCAATTATACAAAGATATACTTTCCCCACAGGATATGGCTTTATTACGTACTATCATGATAAATATTTTAAAGCATAATGTTTCGATACGAACTTTTCCTCATCCAAAAGGTTTGTGGGTCTGGTGGAATAATAAAAGTGATAAGGGTATGTTGGTGGTGTGCCGAGAATCTAATGAACGTTTAGGTCAGCCTGAGAAAAATCTCCTCGGAAAGGAAGGGGTCTATTATGATGGGCCGATTGAAACTGGTGTGCAATATCATTATTCCTTTTTTTTTAAAGCTCGAAAAAAACAGCATAAATGTATGCAATTATTCTTAGGGCCCACTAAAGAAGAATATATTCCTTTGCATGAAATATATGCAGTATGGCCTCATGTTCCAACCAAGCTAGAAGCGTTGATTGATCAGGTAAGTATTGTTAAAGCAGAAGGTGCGATTGTCGGTGGGAAAATTGATTTATTAAAAAGAACCAATGAATTGTATAAATTAAATAATCCGACTAAGTCGACAAACAAACCTAAAAAAAGTAAAGATGACTATAGTAGTTTAAATGAGGAATTAGGGGGAATTGAAAAAGAAACCCAATTGCGGCGTGAGCAAATAAGGAGAAAACTCGCAAAAGGAGGAACATATACTGAGGATGATTTTGTAGCTGATATGGAAAATATAGAGGAGACGGGTCAGCAAAGGGTGTTTCGTACAAAACAAAAATGGCAAAATAAGAAATAAAAAAAGAACCGAGTATCCGGTTCTTTTTAGTTTTTATTAGTTATGTTTATGGCTCGCCCATCGCCGCTTTATGGGCGGAGGTTGAGTATATTGTTTTAATTTCTCTTCAAGTTCAAGAATTTTATCTTGCTTCATACGAGCATCAATGTAGAGCTCTTCCGCTATGCGCTTTAAATAAAAAAGTTCTAACAAGATTTTGAACATTGGTGTTACAAAGCTAGATGTCATAATAGGCGTTTCATAATCAGCCATATATTTATTGCACATTTTTGTACTTTCTAGTTCGGCGGCATCCGCTGCCTGGACGCTAATTTTTATACCGTCTTTTTTAGATATAAATGCATAAGGCCCTTTTCTGAGGTTTTTGCTAATAACACTTAAAAGTATTGAATAAGCACCCGTAATGTGGCCTTTTGGCTTCAGCAATTCAATAGCTTCGTCGATATTTTTTTGATCCGTAAATTCACGTTGGTATTCACTTTTTGTTTTAACCATGTCCTTCTCCTATTTTTCGGGATAAAAACCTATTTGCTAAAGCAAATAAGCTTTTCACCGGAAAATAAGAGATGTGTAAATAATAAGGTACTGATATACTTAAAAACAGTACATTATATGTGGGATTTGTCAAGGGTACAGCAATGGAACCACTTAAACTGTTAGACGATAATATTATTCTCGGGTATTCAAAGCATAGGCAATATCTAGCACTGCCTGAGAAAATCCGTCAAACACATATGCACGTCGTCGGTGCAAGTGGGAGAGGGAAATCTAAATTTTTAGAGCATATGATCCGTGAAGATATTAATAATTTACGTGGTCTATGTCTTATCGACCCCCATGGTCATCTTTACCATGATATTTTGCGATTTCTTCAATCTGAAGGGTATTTAGATATATCGAAATGGCGGGATAAAATAATACTGCTTGATCCATCATCGGATGAATACAGCTTTGGGTTCAATCCACTTGATTTTGGGTCACATGATGTTTCTTTTGGTGTTGATGCCATGGTTAAGGCCTGTGCTCAGGTATGGGGTGGAGAGGATACGAATGCCACACCGCTACTTAAGCGCTGTCTGCGTGCAACCTTTCATGCACTCGTAGAGCAAAACTTGAGTTTGCTTGAATCAATAAATATCACCACATCCGGAAAAGGTGATCATATTCATGAATATTTAGCAGAAAATACTCACGATGAGGTTTTTAAAGAACAGTGGAAATTATTTGATGCTATGTCAGACCGTGAATTCCGTGAACATTTTATGAGTAGTAATAATCGGCTTCTTGAATTTCTTTCATCACCACGTATTAGACATATTATTGGACAGAGAAAAAACACCATTAATTTTAGAAAATGTATGGATGAGGGGAAAATTGTTCTCGTGAACCTTTCATCAGGTGGGAAATTATCAGATGATAATTCACGTTTATTGGGAACGCTTCTGATCAACGACCTATTTTTAAAAGCACGAGAGCGACCAAAAGGATCCAAGCCTTTTTATTTATATATTGATGAATGTGCTCTTTTTGTCAATGAAGATATTCGGCGTATTTTAGATGAAGCGAGAAAATTTGGACTTCACTTAATCTTAGCTCATCAACATTTAAATCAATTAAAAAAAGCGGGGGATGAAGTCTACAGTGCTGTTATGACTAATGCTCAAACGAAAGTTATCTTTGGAGGACTGACTCCTGATGACGCTCGAATAATGGCTGAACAAATACATATGGGTGAGATTGACCTACAAGAGGCAAAAGCTAAATTTAATAAACCAACCGTGGTCGGACATATTCGCACCTGGCTTGATACCTACTCGAAAGGAATAAGTAAAAGCAAGACCGAGGGGTTAGGGAGAGCACATACTATCGGTGAAGGAAGTGGAGTGGGTTCTTCAAGTGGTGTCGGTATTGGTATTTCGACGCCAGAGTACAGTGATACTATGGGAAATGGAATTGTTTTTACTGAAAATAATATGAGCACAGACCTTGAAAGTGTTTTTAATTCAAATATGAACGCATTCACAAAAAGTAGGGTAGATGCTGACTCGATTGGAGAATCATCTAGTGAAGGAAGACATGAAGCATTAGAACCGGTGTATCAAATTCTTCCAGGTAAAGAATTTTCTCTCGAGGAGCAGATTTACAAGTTCATGAATATTATGATCAATCAACCAACACAAAAGGCTATTTTTAAGCTCCCACTGAGGAATAGTATCTCGCTCAATACGCCAAACATTCCTGATATTTCTGAAAATGAGGTTTCCGATGACATGATTGAGGAATGTAAAATTTCTATCTTTAAAAAATCACCTTGTGTGAGTTCTAAAAGTTTCGTTAAGGTGGAAATTAAAGATCGTCGTGATGCGTTTACCTTACGCGTTGAAAGTGCGATTGGTGATTCAAATAAAGTGAAGGTGCCAAAAACTTGAGAGAGGTTTTTTGTGATTGATAAAGACAAGAATAAAAATATAAAAAACTGTCTTGAATTTTGCCCAACAGATAGAGATAGAGATATTATCCGGTATGTAGCGAAATATCGATTTCTTACTTCTGTACAACTTCGTTTAATAATTGAAGGAAGTGAGCAACAGATTGGAAGAAGGGCATCAAAATTATGTGAATATGGCTATCTTGAACGAATTAAAATTCGTTTGCATGCACAAAATGTGGGTGGTTCAGAACCGCATATATATGCCCTTGCCAATGCTGGTGCGCAGCATATATGTGAACATGATGGGACACCGAAGGGAAAGGTGAATTGGAATAAGAAGAATAAAGAGCTTAAAGATCGTAGCCATATACGCCATCAACTTCTTATATCAAACACCATGATTCATATCGAGCGTGCCTGTAGAGAATTGAATGATGTGCATTTTATTGACCAAGCTGAAATTTTAGAAAGAGCCAAGCTTGATGACGTTACCTGTAAGATACGGTGGGGTTATAAAGGGTCGAACAAGGATACAAAAATTATTCCTGATTACGTATTTGGACTGAAATGTGACTATATAAAACAAGATGAAAATATCATATATTATTATCTTGAAGCTGATTGTTCTACAGAAACACAAGTGTCTCGAACACTTTCTGGATCGTCAATTTTTAAAAAGATGTATGAATATATTGCGGCACATAGGCAGAAACTATTACAGACCAATTTTAAAAATATCTATAATTTTGTCTTATTTGTCACCTTAACCGAGACGCGGTGGAAGAATATGATCGAGGTTAATAGACATGAAGAATTAACCCATGGAAAAGGGATAGATCTATTCCTTTTTTGCGATAGTGAGAAGATAGATAAATCAAGTAATATGCTGTTACTTCCTTTAGTTCGTGGAAAGGAAGGAACTCAACAACTTGCCTGGGCATATCCTTCTGTAAAGAAAAAAATGGATCCTATTCAAAAACCCATATCAGAGAGACGGAGTTCAACGCTCCATTTGAATAATGGCAAAAAAAGAACCTAAAAAAGACTTCCGCGACGAATATTCGGATTATGAAGAAATACCTACCAGTCAAGAGTTTATTGGCCTTATACCGATTTTAGGTAAGTTAATTCAGAAAGTATTCTCAGTAATAGTTTTATGTTTACATTTTTTAAAACCACTCATAGTGGTACTCTTTATTTTCATCGTTGGCTATTTAGCTGTTACCTATACACCAACGATGTGGAAAGAAATTGAACGAAAAGTAGAAAAGGAAAAATGGAATGAATCGCCCGAAGTGTTAAAAGGTAAAGATTACCTTTTAACTACTGAATGGGGAATATGTTATCAGCAGATAGCACCAACCAAAGAAAGGAAAACGTGTTTACGCACTGATGTTGGTTTTTTTGAATACGGCTTGTCATGGAAAGCATATTTTGAAAGAGATAAAAAAGGAAAGGTAAATATTTCATTACGTGCCTATGAAGGCACCTTTGGGGGGGATTTCTTAGGGGCGAAATATCATATTCTTTTTCACCATGATCTACAAGCAAACGGTAGGCGTGTTATGGAGGCGAATGGTCGAGTTAAGCCTTTCTCTTGTAAAAACGGTGCCTGGAACTTTGTTCCAGGAAGTGAACACCGTAAAGAAATATCCTACTTAAAAGTTGACCCTAAAATTATATTTTATGGAAGAGGTTGTCCTCGACTTTATATTACCTTTTTTAAGATATAGAAGGGATTTCAGTAGATATGAAGATACGAAGCAGTAAAGGAAGAACGAAAAAGGAAAAAGACTTCCGCGACGAATATTCGGATTATGAAGAAATACCTACCAGGGAAGAGTTTATTGGTCTTTTTCCGTACTTCTGGCTAATTATTAAAAAATTAGCCTCCATTACAGCACAGATAGGAAAGGCGATTTTAAGTGTATTTTCATATGTACAACTACCCCTTATCATAATTATTGTCGCCATTTTACTTTATGTAGCCGCTGAGATTCTCCCGAAGAGATGGGCAGATTATAGGCATAGTGTCGCTGTAGCTGAACTTCAAACAAAAGATTACTTAGTTACTGCATTGCGTCGTGTGTGTTATCAAAAATATCCACTACAACATGGAAAATCAACATGCTTAACCACCCAAGGGGCTGTTCTAAGTTCTTATAGTTGGTATGCCAGTTTTAAAAGATATAACGACAATAAACTATCAATAACGGTGACGTTAAAGGTTGATCGTGATGAAAAAAAATACCCTATTGAGTTTCATAAAGCGGTCAATGGGGTTGGTATATGGAATACAAAATGGAAATTTCCTAAACCTTTTTCTTGCAGTCATGGAACATGGCGTTTTATCCCCGGAAGTGTTCATGAGAAAGCAAAATCAAAGCTTTCACTTAATCCTAAGATAAAAATTACCAGTAAAGGATGTCCTGATTATTTACTCACTTTCCCGATATGGTGGTAATTACTTATAGCTACTGGCAAATATAATCTATAGAACTAGTAATGGTGAGAGTGTTTCAACGAGCTTCAAGCCCTAAAATACAATGAATGTAACATGCAAAATCACCAATCGTTTTTCGATCTTCTCCGAGGGTCGCTCTCCAGTTATTATCCTCTCCCACCTTTTTCATATTTCTACTTAAAATATTACAAGAATCAATAAAAGCATTATGAGCTTTTGTTCTGGTTGAATCCAAACCTTTTCTTTCATCTAATGATAACAAACACCAATCAGTTCTAATCCTGGCATACCGTACAGCATACTTAAAAATATCTTCTTGGAGACTTGTTAGACTGGTTGTTTTAATCTGATTAAGTACTGTTTTTGTTTGATTAATATCCATGAAGACACCCAATTAAAAATTTTAAATTATCAGTTATACATACTATAAAACCGTTCACGATACTATTGCATTATTTTTATAATACCTTCTAAGTTTATCAAAGAAATTAAGTACAGCGTTTTTTCACAATGCACATTTAAGCTGTTAATTTGATAGTTCCATGTATTAAAATTTTTTTCATGTGTTTTTCCCATCCCTCTATCTTAGTAAGCTTAATTAATTCGTCCATATTGACAGCATTTCCTTAAGTAGTAGTCTGAAAAAAGCAGACAGTACATTGAAAATCACTCTAGCTACAAAGCTTAGGGCAACTCTTGTTTAGACAAGACGCTTGCCCTAAGCGTATTGGGGTTTGGAGAATGAAAATGAACGTAAAACTCATTACCAAAGTACAAAAAGAGACCATGCTGAAAAATGGAAAGGAACAGTATGAAGCAGGGAAGAGAGATAAATGTATCGATTTCAAACCGGTAGTAAAACTTTTTACTCCGGATGCACAATGCACCTGGTTATTATCGGAACTTCATCCAAATGACAATGATATTGCATTTGGTTTATGTGACCTCGGTATGGGATTTCCAGAACTCGGTTCAGTACGCATATCAGAGATTGAATCAGTTCGTGGAAAATTAGGGTTACCCGTTGAACGTGACCGTAGTTTTGTTTCTGAAAAAACACTTTCTGAATATACTCATGATGCCAGGGACGCGCAATATATCACTGCATAGAGGGCTTATCATGGAACAATATGATATTTTTGAATCAACACAGAATAACCAATTCGACTGTGTACAAGAAAATCAATTAAATGATGTGGAGCAAGACTACATTATTAATCTAGCTCTTGCCATTCTTACTCATCGCCATACACCAGGTAGATCACTTACCAAACCGGAAGATACCGCACACTATCTACAGATGCTTCTTGCGGAAAATAAAAGAGAAGTATTTGGTGTGTTGTTTTTAGATAATCAACATCACATACTCTCTTTTGAAAAGTTGTTTTTTGGTACGATTGATAGTGCAAGTGTTTACCCAAGAATTATTGTACAGCGAGGACTTGAATTAAATACGGCAGCTGTTATTGCAGTGCATAATCATCCTTCTGGATTAACCGAACCATCACATGCTGATAAACAAATCACACAAAAAATAAAAGAAGCTTTAGCGCTTGTAGATGTTCGTTTACTAGATCATTTTATTGTCACCACACTCGGCACCTATTCATTTGCCGAACACGGATTAATCTAACCAAAAATCACAGGTAACGGAGAGAAGAAAATGACTTCATTTAAAACGCTTAAAGAATCCGTTAGCATACAAATGGTTCTTGAATACTACAAGCTACTCGATGGCTTAGTGGAAAGAGGGGAAAGCCTCAGGGGAAACTGTCCCTTTTGTGAGTCAGACGAAGGTCATCCATTCAGTGTTAGCCTTAAAAAAAACTGCTTCAATTCTTTTTGTTGTAGTAAACATGGGAATATATTGGATTTTGTAGCAGAACGAGAACATATCTCTATCAAACAAGCAGCCGATAAACTTGCTGAGGAATTCATTATCAAGAAAGGTAAAACTAAGAAAGTAAATATACCTGAAGTTCCAGCTGAAGTCGTGGCCCCAAATACCATAGAAGAAAAACCAACACGAGAGAATAAACCACTTGAATTTACGTTAAAGGGTATAGATCCATTACATGAGATGGGAGCAACTCTCGGTATTTCAGAACAAACCGCACGCACCTTTGGTGCTGGTTTCTACACCGGACGTGGTATGTTTAAAAATCACTTTGTTATGCCTATCTATTCTTATACCGGTGACCTCCTTGCGTATACGGGTATTGATAAAGAAAACCCAACAGTTCCTATGTATCCTAAACAGTTCAACAGAGACATTGAATTGTTTAGCGCGTATTGTTTAGGTGAAAGAGAACAAACAGATAAAGCCCTGGTAATATGTCGACACCCTCTAGAAGTCCTTATTCTCAATCAAGCTGGATTCGAAGCAGTAGCGCTTATGGGGAATACAATCAACCAGGAACAAGTGAAGTTATTACTTCGTTCACCTGGAGCAGAAAGTAAACTCACACTTTTTTTATCTAAAAAAGATGCGGAGCAGGTCGTTGAAACACTCTCACCATTACTAATTCTTTTTTATATTCGTTTAGTCCAATACAATCCAAATCTAAACACTATTATTGGCTTCACTGAAGATGAAGCAAAAGAGCATTTAGTTTTATAGTCAAAGCCCCGACATCGGGGCTTTTTTATGTAAACACTAAATCTGGATCAATACTGTTTATCTTCTATGCGTAATTTTTATTACTTTGCCATCTCGGTATTTCAAAATAATCTTAAATAATTCTTTCGATCTATTATGTTGAAACGTAATGGTGGTGTCTTCTATATTATAAATAGAGCACTCACGCGTTTCACATAATCTCTTAAAATATGCCACATCTTGTTCAAAGGTTCTTTGCATATTATTTTTTTATAGGTCATCAGTAAAAAATTATTTTCTACCTATCAAAGATATAGAAAAATTTTTGTCTTTAATACTAATGTACCAAAGACAAAATCACATATTACCTCTTCCAAAACATTGACACCACCCCTACATCCGTGTCGTGCTACCCCTACAACCTAAGGTTTGTAGGGGTTACGAAAATATCTTTACTTGTTCTATGGCTCTATTGAGCCAGTTACTAGTTCCACATCTGTCGCGCTTCGCGCGCGACAAACCTCTTTTGCCCGTAGGCTCCATACTGTCGGGCTTGTCCTCGCGAAGCGCGTGGGCTGCGTCTCAAAAGAGGTTTGTCGTCCGCTCGATTTTATTTATTAATCATGTCTATTATGAGAACGTTGAAAAATAAAATCGGCACGACAGATGTGGACTTGCTCTTTACTTAATCGAGCAATTGCTTGCCAAACCATCGATTATCAGCGACCACGCGCGAAGCGGCCCGACAGTATGGAGCCTACGGGCAAAAGTCCGCAGTTCGCCTATCGGTACGTGTTCAAATAATTGACAAAAAACATATGTACGATAGTGTATAGGAACAATGGCCTATAGTTAAAACTACTGGCTCCGGAGACCTCCCTCAATAATGAGGGAGGATCGTCTTTATACTATAAAGTATCTGAAAAATACCAATTATATATGTAAGATAAATAGACAAACAAAAGATATTTGTTAGTATTCCTATGTAAGTGGCTCCGGCCTTGAGAGTAGATAACTATTCTCAAATTGATACAATTTAAGCGTGTATATACACAATATACTGGGGGTAAGTATTGACAAAAAACATACGTATGATAAGTTTTAGATACAAATCGCCTAAGGTGAAAACCACTGGCCACGGAGACCCCCCTCAGCAATGAGGGGGGATCGTCTTTATATCCACTTATACAATTCCTTTTGAACTTTTTTTAATTCAGATCTACTGACTATATCAATACTGCGTATTAATCGTACACTGCTCAAGCTTTTTATATGTGACAGCATCACGTAAGGCTTAATTATTTTATCTGTTTTTTTAATATGATATTTCACCGAGTTTAAACAAAAATGAAATCGATCATTTTTAACTGCGCTCGTTAAGGGTATGCCTATAAATAATGTTGAACTATATTTATGTATGATCAGAATTGGTCTTTCAAAAAACTCGTTTTTACCACATGCTTCATGACCAAGGTTATGCCCAATTGAACACCACCAAATCTCCCTTTCACGAAAACGAGGCCCTTTTTTGTTTTTAGCTTCTAATTCTTTCTTTTTATTGTTCCATCCATCAAAATCCTTTTCCATTACTACCAATACTACGGTTTTGGATACTTTTGTCAAAACCAAAGTTATGCACCATTGGCAAATAAAAGCTCAGGTATATACTGAAAATAACATACAACATTATACTTAGAGACCAGCTTCTACTTCACGCCGGCTCGTGTCGGATTGTGAGATATAGTATGTTTGGACAAGATACTATACTACTCGTGGGCTGGGAGCTGATCCCTGCGTATGAAAACACACGAAACAATTTTTGGTATTCATGATACCGGTTGGAATAAAACACCACTTTCTATTACACAAGCGGATCGGTTACGTCATGTCTATATCATCGGGCGAACTGGCACCGGCAAATCCACCTTAATAGAAAATCTCATACTCCAAGATATATACCAAGGTACCGGCTGTGCTTTTTTTGACCCACATGGATCCTCCGCCGAGGAGCTTATCAAACGAATACCAAAAAACCGGACTCGTGATGTTGTCTATTTCAACCCGAAAGATCTCGAGCAACCTTTTGGTATTAATCTACTTGCAGATATTGAGCCAGATACAGAACATATTGTCGCCCAAGGTATTGTCTCAGCCTTTCAAAATATCTGGTCTGATTCCTGGGGCCCACGTATGGATCGTATTTTTTACAATGCAGTAGCAGCATTACTTGATTATGGACATGGCACTATTTTAGGAATACTCCGTCTTCTTATCGACCCGGTGTATCGAAAACATATACTCACCTATGTTAAAGACCCCATCATTAAACAATTCTGGGAAAAGGAATACCCTGGCTACCCAGAACGTCTCCGTCAAGAAGCTATCGCCCCGGTTCAAAACAAAGTAGAGCGTTTTATATCCAACTCCCTCATGCGCAATATCTTCGGTCAAAAGAAAAACACCCTCAACTTTAACGATATCGTCAACAACAAAAAGATATTCATCGCCAATTTATCCAAAGCTGAAATCGGTGAACTTAACTCCAATCTTATCGGATCATTGTTAACCACACTCATACAGCTCACCGCGATGAAGCGAATTAAACTACCTAAAGAAGAGAGAACCCATTTCGCCCTCTTCATTGATGAATTTCATTCTTTCTCAACGCAATCATTTCATAGCATACTTTCTGAAAGTCGAAAATTCGGTTTATCCATCTGTGTTGGTCATCAATTTATGGCACAACTGGATAAAGCCAGTGAAGGATTAAAGTCAGCCATACTGGGTAATGCAGGAACACTTGTTGCCTTCAGACTTGGTGGGGAAGATGCAGAAGAACTACAACAAGAATTCACACCCTGGGGAGCACAAGAGTTAGCTGACACTGATAATTTTAATGCTTTCATTAAGCCATTAATTGACGGTGAAGTATACGAACCGTTTCGTATACAAATGTACCCACCCATAAGTCCTAAAACTAAAGAAGCGGGAGAAAACAGAAGAAAACACATTATCAATTTTTCCCGTGATAATTACGGTACCCCACGAAAAAAAGTAGAAGCAAAAATACAGAGCTGGATGGAAAATGATCATCCATCGAGACCTCCTCAGAAGGTTAAAAAAGTCGCGGAGGTTATTGAGAGTGAACTACCAACTAAAGATAAAGAAGAGATCGATAATCAGGCCATCTATCCTCCACCGGTAAAGAATCACACTATAGACATAAGAGGATTGGAGAGGCGAGTATCTATACTCTTAAACCTCTATACCTATGGATTACTTGATACGTGGCAACTCCACATATTAGATAGTGGGAGTTACAATTGGATGAGAAGAATACTCAAGTCTTTAACTGAAGAAGGCTACATTATTCGCCCTTCAGGTACGCACCCACGGTATAAAGATGGGAACAACCATACACTTTACGCACTGGGGAACAAAGGGGCGGATGTTCTTGAATTTGAATTAGGTATCCCGAGGCGCAAACCAGCTGGAGAAAAGATCAATTTCTCACGCAAATATGCAGATGTCACACAGTTCCATTTTAAACATACTTTGCTTATAAATGACCTGCGGGTACTGCTTGAAAAAGAAAGAAATACTAATGATCACTTTACCTACATCGACGAAGACACCTTTCTCAAACCAAAACAGAGACCGAAAAAGACCTGGTATGTGCCGGTAACCATAAATGATGACATTATCGATGTCGGTATTACCCCTGATTATATCTTTCACCTGCGAGATGACATGAATGGCACCTCCATGAATTACTTCTATGAAGCTGATTGTGGCACCGAGACTATTAATCCTACAAAAGATCAGCCGGTTTCGATTTATAAAAAGATGCTGGCTTACTTCTATACCCATGAATTAAACATTCATACCGAGCTCTGGAACATTAAAGATTTTCGAGTACCTATTGTCACCACGAGTGACAAACGGATAGAACATATGATTGAGGCGAATAAAATATTTAACAATGGGGAAGGGTCGGAACTGTTTCTGTTTACTACCAAAGATGCTTTACGGAAAGAACCTGACATTACTCATCAAAAGTGGATTAATGGGAGAGGTGAGAATGTAACCGTTCTTTAGGGGTGAACGGATAATACTATCATATTGTTATATTATAAAATACTGACTAAAATACTCAGTTGAAATGCTAGATAAATAAGCGTATATATTGTGTGAAAATAATAAAAACCAAACCTACCGAAAGATAGGGACGGAAAGTCTAGGATCCTTGTTTAAGGAAAGCCGGATTGCCGAGTCTGACTGCGTAACTGCCATATAAAAAAATTAAATTTTTTATTTAGAAAGGGTGCGACAGTGAAAAATAGAATTAATACCGGTGATGATTTTCCCGAATTTTTCAGTATTACAACAAGACAAAAATATGGTTTTAAAATTTTCAATTTTCAATTTTTCTATTCACTATTAATTTCTATATTTTTATTATTTGGGTGTATAATTTCTGAGCCAATTTTGGCAGAGGATTTACCTCTTTTGGTTTCGCCAAACATTGCAGCTCCTGGTCAAACAGTTACGGTTAATGGGGTAGGGTTTCAAGACGGAGCGCGTGCGTTGGTCTGGGGTGGACAGGATATTCTAACCAGTAATATTGATACACCTGATCAAAGTTTTGGGGTCGTAGTTTCTGGTAGTTATGCATATGTAGCTGATTTCGAAGGTGGCTTACAGATAATTGATATCACCACCCCCAGTTCTCCATCTATAGTCGGAAGTCTTAATTCAGTTCGCCCCGTCAACCTGGCAATCAACAAATATGCCTATGTTACAGATATAACGGGAATCAAAGTAGTCGATATTAGTGACCAAACTTCTCCCTTCATAATCGGTAGTCTAATCAGCCCTTCTGGTGCTGGAGCTTATGATCTCGTAATTTCAGGCAACTATGCGTATGTTACGAGCAGAGAAACTTTGCTTGTTGTTGATATCAGCGACCCAACTTCTCCCCATGTTGTAGGAAGCATTTCCACACCAGATTCTATGTTAAGTATTGTCCTCAAAGACAACTATGCTTATGTTGCAAATAGGTTCGAAGGGCTAAAAGTAATCGATATTAGTGACCCAACCTCTCCTTTTATTGCAGGACACATTGCAACCACTGGAGGAGATAGTTATGCTGTTGCAATATCAGGCGATTATGTTTATGTAAGTGATCGGGCTGGTATCAAGGTAGTCGATATTAGTGACCCCACTTTACCTACGATAGTACGTAGCATAACTATTCCGGAATTTCCTTTTACTAGTTTCCCATATGATATTGCGATTTCGGGCAACTATGCTTATGTAGCTTGCTACACCAATTTAAAAGTAATTGATATTACAAATCCTCTTTTACCATCTGTAGTTAGTAGTGTCGAAACACCTGGAGATGCTTATGGTGTAACCACTTCTGGTCAATATGTTTATGTTGCAGATGTATCGAATGGACTTTCCATATTTCCAGTGGCCATTTCATCAAATACCAATTTTGTTGATTCCGCAACCCTTGAGATTGTTTTACCCTCTCATCTACCTGACGGTACCTATGACGTTACGGTACTGAACCCTGATGGCACTATTTATAAAGGCTATAATGCAATAACAATTACAGGAACCCCTGTATTTTCCCCAGAAATTTATCTCTCTGTTGAAAATATACCTTTCGGTGAAATATCGATAGGAACTGACAGCACGGTACAAACTGTTACCCTGACAAATACAGGGAAAGCTGACCTTCAAGTTGAATCGCTACTCATTGAAGGCAGTAATTCAGGTGACTTTTCATTTGATTCAAACCTATGTAATGATGCTTTGTTAGCACTTAATGAAAGTTGTACTTTTGGTGTTAAATTCGTTCCTAATACTGTCGGGTTGCGTTCAGCACAAGTCAGTATCCTTAGTAATGTTGCAGGTTCACCCCATACTGTTGCACTGTCGGGTACAGGAATAGCGATTCCAAAAATTGAGTCAATAACACCAAATGTAAGTTTAGTAGATTCAATTATTACGATAAATGGTGTTAATTTTGGAAATACTCAAGATTCAGGGTTTGTTTTATTTGGAACTACTGAAGTGGTTATTTTATCTTGGGATGACATCAAAATTGAAACTCGAGTTCCACAATTAGATGTTGGTGTTTATAGTGTCACAGTATCCAAAAATGACCAAATAAGTGAATCAGTATCAATTTTAATTGTTCCTGAACCTATTATTACTAAAACAAAAATAAAGGAAATTTCTCCCTCTATTGCTGATTCAGGTGACCCTGTAAATATTATTGGTGAAGGATTTGGAGTAGAAAAAGGAGAATTATTTATCGGTGATAATCCCGCTGTTATAATTTTATGGACAAATAATTTTATTAGTTTTATTGTTCCGGAACTTGACTCAGGCACCTATGAACTAGAAGTTATTACAGTATTAAATGATTCAATTTTAGAAAAAATACAGATATTAAGAGCTCCAATCATTGAAACCGTGATGCCTAAAAGTAGTTCTATTAATTCAACTTTCTATATTGAAGGGTCTGGTTTTGGGGAAGAACAAGGAACAAGTAGTATTGTTGTGGGTGGAGCGGTAACAGATATCGTTTCTTGGAGTAAAAAAAGAATTGTGGCGAAGGTT
>ENA-OSET01002608-OSET01002608.1-sediment-metagenome-genome-assembly--contig:-NODE-2608-length-17203-cov-3.797618_pt1 | contig 17203 bp, 11 predicted proteins | sample MGYA00237882_ERZ534229 | MGnify/ENA primary metagenome ERZ534229 (study PRJEB26408, sample SAMN06266212) | sediment metagenome | isolation source: Hudson Canyon methane seep mesocosm | place... | reverse complement strand
TCATCGACAGTTCAAACACTCTACATTAATCTTCTGTTAACGAGCGGGCAAACGCATTGTTAATGGGTTTCATCAAATATTGGAACAAGGTTCTGGAGCCACTTTGAATGAATACATCTGCAGGCATTCCAGGCTGCAACTCCTCACCGGCAAGCTTCACCATTTCCGCTTCGGGTATCGAAACTCTCGCTAGAAAATAGGCATTACCAGAGTTTTGATCGATGATTCGATCCGCGGATAAGCTTTCCACATGACCGATTAATTCTGGAGGGGTTTTGCTAAATATTGAAAAGCGCACGACCGCTTCCTGCCCCTGCTGAACCCTATCAATGTCAGCGGGTGATACCTGTGCTTCTATGACCAATTCTTGAGATTGTGGAACAACATCGAGTATCGCTTGCCCAGCTGGAATAACCGCACCGATTGTGTGTACAGTCATACCCAACACGATTCCGTCTGAGGGCGAAACAATATCTGTTCGATTTACCCGGTCGGCCAATGCCCGTATTTGCTCTTCCAAATCAAATAGTTGTGACTGCGTTACACCGAGCTCGCCTGCTACCTGAGTCTGCAAATCTTTACCAAGCTGCAATAACTGCAATTCGGTTTCACCGACTTGAATACCTACCCGAGCAATTGCTGAAAAATTCTCCGAAATTTCTCCGTCCAATCTTACCGCATTGCGCTTTAAATCACGTAGCCGAACTTTATCGGCAAAACCTTCTTTGAAAAGCTCTTCAAATTCTTCAATTTCCTCGGCAAAGGATTCTGCTAATGCTTTTTTACTCTTTTGTAACTCTTTTAGCCCTTCACCCTGAGCATGTAATTGATCGACGCGCTGCTTTAGAACTTGCCGCTCACCATCATGGGCCAATTGTCTCGCATTAAAGATTTGGTTTTGGGCATGAATGGCTTCAACGGCTTCTGGAGCAGTAGCGGGTAGCTTTTCTAAGGGATAATTCACGGTGCTCAGGTTATCACGCTCCGCGATTAAACGTGCCTTGGTGGCAGCGCTAACATAATACTGACTTTTAGCCATGCCTAATTGCGCTTGCGACTGAGTCGTTTCTAAGGTCAAAAGCGTTTCGCCTTTTTTAACCTCCTGCCCGTCTCGAACCCGAATTTCGCTAACAATACCGCCTTCCAGATGCTGAACCGTTTGTCGGTAAGAACCAACAACCATAACACCCGGTGCAACAGCCGCGCCGGCAATTGGTGCCAATAGAGACCAACTGCCAAATGCGCCAAAACAAAGAAAGACTATGATCAAACCTGTTCTTTTAGCGGGGGCGAGGCTGTAGTCCAAATCAGACTCAATATCAGCTCGCTCGTCTTTAAAAAACGCAGCTGCACCGCCTACAAATTGAGCAAACTTACCTTTTATACCAACATTCACTTTTACAATACTCCGGTACTAACTAGATAGTGACAACTGAACTAGCAGAGGTCACTTGTGGTGCAGCTTTTTTGGGCTGAGCAGCTGCCATAATATTTTGGGTAGTATCAAAGGCTGCAACTTGACCGTCCTTTAATACAAGCACTTTGTCAGTAACAGCTAAAATACCCGGTTTATGGCTAATAATCACGACGGTCGCCGAACGCGTTGATTTTATCTTTTGCAAGGTCGCAAATAGTGCTTTTTCGCCTTCATCATCCAAATTAGAATTGGGCTCATCTAGAACTAGCACGGCGGGGTTGTCGTACATTGCACGGGCAAGCCCAATGCGTTGCCGCTGCCCACCAGACAATGCCCCGCCGCTGACACCGATCACAGTGTCATAGCCTTTTGGAAGAGCCAAAATTAATTCGTGTACGCCGACCGCCTGTGCAGCCGCAACCACTTTTTCCGGGTCGACGTTATAAAAGCGCGCAATATTCTCTGAGATCGTACCGTCGAAGAGTTCGATGTCCTGTGGCAAATACCCTATATGCTGGCCCAGCGCTTCTCGGTCCCATTGAAAGATATCAGCACCATCAAGACGGATTTTTCCAGACATCGCTGGCCAAATACCTAAAAGAGCCCTCGCAAAAGTGGATTTGCCTGCTCCGCTAGGTCCAACAATGCCAATAACCTCGCCCTTGTTAATAGTTATATTTACACCGGATAATACAGCTTGGCGTGTACCGGGAGGAGCTACCATCAAATTTTCGGCGGAAAAGTTACCCTGCGGCTCGGGCAGAGGCATTGGCTCAGTGTCGTCCGGCATTTTGCCCAGCAGTTCATCCAATCGATTAAATTGTGAACGCGCACTGACCAGTCCCTTCCAGGCCCCGATCATTTGATCGATAGGCGCTAACGCACGGCCCAACATAATAGAGCCGGCAATCATCATTCCCGGGCTAATCTCCAGGTTAATCGCCAAATAAGCGCCTAGTCCTAAAGCTAAAGACTGTAATGCCATTCTTGACACTTTTGATAATGACGCAAAAATACCCGCACGGTCACTGGCTTTCGCCTGAAGTGCTAACACCTCATTTTGGCGCCATTGCCAGCGTTCCCTGAAGGTTGCCAACATGCCCATTGATTCGATAACTTCTGCGTTACGCAAATTACTGGCGGCAGACGCCGTTCCGGCATTTGCCTCTTTACTCGCATTTTCTAGTAATTTGTGCGTACTTTTTTCATTCGCAATGGTCAATATAAACAGGTATATCGCTGCGATCAGTCCCATCAGGCCAAACAGCGGATGAAACAAATACATCACGAACAAATAGACAGGTACCCAGGGCGCATCAAAAAAAGCAAACAAGCTATTGCCGGTCAAAAATTGGCGTATGCCATTGAGATCATTAAGTGGTTGTATAGACGCGCGCCCACCGGAATAGAGTGACTGCTTAAAAGCCGCATCAAAAACCTTCTGGCCGAGAAGCTGGTCAATGTATACGCTGGCACGAACCAAAATTCGACTGCGGACCCATTCCAAGCCGCCCATTGAGGAAAACAACAAGACTGCGATTAACGTCAACATAATCAGCGTTTCAACACTGCCACTACTGACAACACGGTCATAAACCTGCAACATATATATTGCAGGAACCAACATCAAAACATTAATAAAAAAGCTAAATAGCGCTGCATAAGCGAAGTAGACTTTCGCAGAGGAGACAGCTTTACGCATCTCTCCATCTTTTGATCCAAAATTCATTCCAAATAACCCGACGTTGGTAGTGTATTAGCAATGCTCAGATATATGGTGCCGATAACTGTGATTGCAAGGGGTAAAATATTTAAGCCGGCCATAATACCATACAATTAGTAGAAAATAAGAACAGTGCTCAGTATCTGAGGCGTTATCAGCCATGTTTTGGCTTTCACTTACGACCATCTAACCTTGCCGCAGCAGACAATTTGATGATGATACTCGTTGATACGGAATTCGCGCTGCGGAAACGGGCCCGCTGCTTTAGCTTAACCACCCCTACTGCTGGCTATTTCCAAGAAGTTTATTACCGATACGCCTTACAAAAGAAGAAAAACAGGTCTGGAGAAAAGCACTCTGGTAGAATAATTGAAATTCTCTCTCCACTAAAATTGAGGCAACATTTGAACAACATTGGTACAACATTAGTACAACAACTTTAACGCGCTGAGCCCTTACGCACTGGCTTCGTCAGCCTAAGCCACCAACCTTCCAATCACAAATCTTTAAATCAGGAGAATATGAGTTAATGCCATCTGAAGAATCAATCCGCCTAGCGCAAAAAGTATACCTGGCTTGTCTTGGTCGCCCTGCCGATCCCGACAGTCTGGATTATTGGGCTATTCAATTTGACCAGCATGATGATGATGTCACTCAGCTTCTGTACGATTTTTCAAAATCGGAGGAGTTCAAGGCAACCTATAACACGTTTACGAATCAAGAAATAATCACGCAACTATTCAAACAAATGTTTGGACGGGAAGTCGATGAACCTGGACTGCGGTATTATTGCGATCAATTGTCGGCAGCAAATCTCTCACTGAGTGAGATTGCCGTCCAAATTGCCATCGGTGCCGCCGGTAGCGATGACATTGCTTTAAAGAAAAAAATCGATCTGGCCGTTTTATTCTGTGACGAGGTCATTGTCGACAATAAAATGTTTAGCAGCGAATACATTGCTGCGACCAAAAATTTCTTCTTACAGACATCTGATACGACAGACATTGATAGTTTGGCTGGTGAGCTTAAAACCCTGGTTGCAACGTTTCCAAAACGGGCCAATGCAGTTTTTCGAAGATTACCAACCCAGACAAACCAGCAAAACGTAATCACACCGAAAAAAGTCAAAAATTCGCTAATCGATAAGGCCCGACGTTTATTATCAAGAGCCAGCAAGAAGACACCAGCAAAAAGGGAAGTCATTTTCCACATTGGCGCAGACAAAACCGGGAGCACAGCCCTGCAAGTGCACCTTTTTCAAAACCGCGAACGCTTGGAGGAAAGAGGTCTTTTTGTACCGAAAAAATTCTTAGGCGTTGATAACGGCCATGCCCATTTGTTTTTACATTTTAATGAGACGAACTTAAATACGGTCGCTGATGAAATAAATCAATCTTCCTGCAGTAAGGCACTCATCAGTTGGGAGGGCATTCATTTTATCGGAACAGAAGACATCGCATTGTTGGGCCGCCATTTTAAAGACTTCGATATTCGTATCATTTATTACGTGCGCAATCAGACGGAAATTTTGCAAAGCGGTATTATGCAAGAGTTGAAAACGGACAGGCTAGATTTCGACTTTTTCGATGAGTCCAGAGTCATCGATAAACCCGACAATAGAAATTACTACGCCACCATCAAGAATTGGCAAAAAGTATTTAGAAACGCAAACATAACGATTGTCCCGTATCTACGCGATCAGCTTTTCCAGCAGAATATCGTTGCGGATATCTTATCCCGCGTGGGTGATTTTACAGACTATGATTTTGACCAGTCATCATCGACGGTCAACGAAAGCCTCGATTATTACACTTGTGTCGCGTTAAACCTGATCGATTCGATGCAAACCATGAACAAGTACGAGCGAAAAGACTTGGTTGAAGTATTACTCGATTACAAAAGGGACAAAACAGCCGAGAAATATTTTTTTACGAAGAGCGAAGTCGATGCCGTAGCTGAGCACTACAAAGAATCAAACACGAAACTACTGTCTGAATATGAGGTCTGCGGCGAAGTATTTTCCTCCGATAAGAAAGTATGGAAGGACTCGCCGAAAAAAGACGCCGTTCTTATAAAAAAACTCGCCGATATTTTATCTTATGTCGAACAGCATCGACATATTTCCATCCTTAAAGATGGCGAAGCGCATGAGTTATCGCTAAGCCCACATTTGAAAGAGGGATGGCATCGTAATGAAACGTGGGGAACGTGGTCAACAGAGCAAAGATCGACCATTGAGCTACTGATCAATCCTGAAAATATTGACGAAAGTTATGCCAAAGCCGTCATTGCGTTTAGAGGTATGTACGCAAAAACGGTGAGTCCAAAAACCCTTGTTTTATGTAATACTCGTAGCTTGGGATATATCGATTTGTCTAAAGCGAAAATAGAAATACCGATGACGGAAATCATCGGCGCTGAACGTATCTGTATTGAGTTGAAACATCCGCAGGCCGTCGTCCTTGACACACTGGACATAAACAAGGACACAAGAGAAATGGCGTACGGCATACATTCGCTCGATCTGCGAATGTATAAGGGCAGCTAGCTACAAAGAAACATCTATCGCTGTTGTTATTGTTATTGTTATTGTGTTTTTACGAGTGCCGCGTTTCGATGCCGCAATCTCTTCCAGGCCACACCTTTTATTGCGTCATTGCGAACGTTAGAGCGGCAATCTCTTCCAGGCTACACCATTTTTTTGCGTCATTGCGAACGTTAGAGCGGCAATCTCTTATTAAATGCCTAGCTACGCACAGCGCTCTGCCGTTGATGTAAGGAGATTGCCGCGCTGCGCTCGCAATGACGGAGCTTTGCGAACGTTGCGTTTCGACGCCGCAATCTCTTCCAGGCTACACCATCTTTTTGCGTCATTGCGAACGTTAGAGCGGCAATCTCTTCCAGGCTACACCATCTTTTTGCGTCATTGCGAACGTTAGAGCGGCAATCTCTTATTAAACGTCCAGCTACGCACAGCTCTCTGTAGTTGATGTAAGGAGATTGCCGCGCTGCGCTCGCAATGACGGAGCTTTGCGAACGTTGCAGCTCGACGCAGCAAAACCTTTCGAGCAGCACTCTTTTTATAAGATCACTAAGTATCGACATAATGTATCGACACCACGTCGTTTCCGTAATTTTACGGAACAGGTGCAAGAGTATGTTCAGACCAAAACATCAAGCAACAGCTCAGGGAATATGAATATTTGCCTTTGGATAAAGTGATGATAAAAGGCTCTTCAGTTCAATTTTTGCGGCATCATCACCGTGAACAATTCGAATTTCACTCGGTTTTTTCCGCATACGTTTTACAAAGTTAATGAGATCTTTCTGATCCGCGTGGGCAGAGTATCCGGACAGGGTGTGAATAGCCGCCCTGATCGAAACTTTTTCGTGATCAAGATAAACATAACCGCCGCCAGGACCATATTTCTGAATCGCTCTACCCGGCGTGCCTGCGGCTTGATAACCGACAAACAATACATCAGTTCGAGGATCCGGCAACAGAGCTTTCAAGTAATTCAGAATCCGCCCACCCGCACACATACCACTGGCGGCTATCACGATTGCAGGACGTCCCGAGCGGGCTAAATGCCCTACAATCCGCCGATGGTCATCGTGTGAATTTACCGTCAACAGATTTTCAAAAGACAGCGGGTGTCGCCCTCGGGAAACGACTCGTAGCGCTTCTTTGTCCCAAAAGGGTTTCAGCTGTCTATAAACATCGGTAAATCGACTGGCTAGAGGCGAATCAACAATGACGTCGATGTCCTTCCAAGGTGAATGCGAGTTTTCGCGGCCTTTTTTTTGTCGGGCATTAGCCACTGCGGATTTTGCATCCCGGACGGACGCAGCGTGGATTATGCCTTCCAGCTCATAGAGTAACTCCTGTGTTCGCCCAATGCTAAATGCGGGAATCAAAACAGTGCCACGATTTTTCACAGCTTTTTCGATGACTCGCTTTAAACGTTTTCGACGCTGAGCACGCCCTTCGTGCAAACGGTCGCCGTAGGTACTCTCAATCACAAGAACATCGGTGCCGTAAGGTGACTTAGGGTTAGGTAATAAAGGCGCATACGGGGCACCGAGATCCCCCGAGAACACAATTTTGCGGGTCTTTTTCCTCAGGCGTTTTATAGCTGAGGGATTTTTTGAATGATGACCAATAGAAGATTTAACTACTGCTGGCGTTCCGATCGATGTGACATCTGAAGCGGCACCAATCGCTGACCCGACTGCCACAGTGAATGGATGCTTCTTTTTGTCATGCTCATCATTTCCGTCATGTTCGTCAACGTCCTCGCGACATCGACATTCTACGTAAGCAGAGCCTAATATGTGGCCGGCAGGCTGTAAGCGTATGTCCAAACCATCAAACACATCCACCCACCGCCCATAGGGAATTGCCTTAATTCGAGAAGTGATAAGGCCAACGAATTTTGCGATAACCTCTTTGTCTCGTGTAACGCCTATTTTTAGTGCATCTTCCAATACCAAGGGTAACAGTTTAGCGCTGGGCTCACTGCAATAAATTGGCCCCCTAAAACCGGCAGCCAATAAATAGGGGATTCTGCCGACATGATCGATATGGACATGAGACGCAACCATCGCCTGAATATGATCGACGGGAAAGTCGATCGCCTGCTCGCTGGAATTAGCATCACGCCTTTGTGATACTTCATCCCCTTGAAATAGTCCGCAGTCAATGAGAAGTCCCTTGCCATTGGCTAATGTCAGTTCATGACAGGAACCGGTTACTCCATTAACTGCACCGTGATGAGAAATATCCATAACTTATACTATAAAGAAATGATGATAAGTCAAAGGGCTTTTATTATTTTTCGGTGGCTTTGCAAATTAGTGCGCCTCCAGAAATGGCGTCGTTGCGAGCGAAGCGCGGCAATCTCATAGTGCGGAGTACACATCAATACCTACAGTGGCGCGGTCTGCAGGAGATTGTCGCGTCGAAGCGTCGAACCGTACTGCTCTCAAGGACATCGGTGAAAAACACCATTTCTGGACGGGCACCAATTACTCTCGGTTTACAGAGAAGCGTCACTACACTTGTTTACCACCATGTGATCTAACTTTATGCTGTACTTTGGTTAGCAAAGAGTTTCTGTTGCCAACAACGGGAACTTAGTACCCTTCGAATGTGTGACGTCTGCCCGGTTGAGGGTTCGAACCTTAATTGTCGCAACGAAGAAAGAAATAGGAGACTTTTTATTTATCGAATATTTGCCCGCGACGGTCATTACGCCTTATGCTTAACTGCGTTCACATAAATCAATGCTGCATTCAATATCACTAAGCTGTATTCTCAAGACAACTATTCGATCGTAAGACTCAATAAAATGGATTATGGTTTTCGATAAAAACAAAAAATAAATTGGAGAATTGAAATGTCCGGACCACTCAGTGACTACCGTATTCTTGAACTAACCTCTACAGTCTCGGGACCTATGGCAACGATGGTGCTCGGAGATCAGGGAGCCGACATCATAAAAATCGAGCCCCCTTTAATGGGTGATATGGCACGATACCTGGGAAGTTCACGGGCCGGCATGGGCGCCATGTTTGCTGTTATCAATCGAAATAAACGCTCTATCGTCCTCGACTTAAAAGATGCGGCGGATATCAAAATATTAAAAAAGCTGGTAGAAAGTACAGACGTACTACTGGAAAACTATCGCCCTGGTGTGGTGAAAAAACTGGGCATCGATTACGACGAGCTAAAGAAAATTAACCCTGGCCTGATCTACGCCTCCATTTCCGGTTACGGCCAAAGCGGCCCCTATAAAAATCGTAAAGTTTACGATCCTTTGATTCAAGCCAGCACCGGCACGTCTAACGCGCAGGGCAAAGAGGGCGAGCCTGCGAATATGGCAAGCATTGTATTCGATAAAGTTACGGCACTAACAACAGCGCAGGTTATCACCGCGGCGTTATTACAACGAGAGAAAACCGGCAAGGGGCAATACCTGCCCATTTCAATGCTGGGATCAGCCCTTTATTACAGTTGGCCCGACGTTATGTGGTCCAGAACGCTACAGGGAAATGATGTCGAGCACCGAGGTGAGCTAGCAGACTATTTCCAGATTTTTAAAGCAAGCGACGGTCACGTTTCCATCATATTAATAAGCGATGACGACCTGGAGGTATTTTGCATCTGGCTCGGCTCAACATTACATCAGTTAAGTCAGTTTAAAACCGCGCTCGATCGCTTACAGAATCTCGACATTTTCAAACACGAGGTAGAAAAGTTATTGGCCGACAGAAGCGTCGAAGAAGTATGTGAGACTCTCGACTCGATGAACATACCCGTTGCCAGAGTTAACTCTCTTGATAACGTGCATGAGGATGCCCAGGTTTTACACGAAGGCACATTAATCGAAACAACACACCCGGTATTGGGTGATATGCGATACCCGCGGCCACCTTTCAATATGACCGACCAGGATCAATTTCCAAAACGTCATGCGCCCTTTCTCGGTGATCACACTAGAGAGGTTCTGTCTGAATTGAATCTTGAAGAGTCAGAGATAAAACGCCTCGAAGAGCGCGATAATGCGAATAGGGAGGTTTTCCAAAGTTTGATGCCGTGATTTTGCGGCTTAAATCAATATCTATTTGATTCTAAAAATAAGGATAAATCCAACATTGCAAGCGTTAGTAATAGATAGACGGATAGACAAGGCCATTTGATCAATTCAAGGGAATGGCGAAGAGATTGCCGCACTTCGTTCGCAATGACATGAGTTTAGTGTTAGTCGTATTAGCGTAGTATTAGTGTTGTTCACATTGATACAGCGTCGATGACGCTCGAATCAACCTAACAGATCTGACAGACTAATTGATCGGAATTCAACGCGTTAACCAAAGAGAAACTGGGTGACGCGATCCATAAAAAATGCAGTCGTTGCGAGCATAGCGAAGCAATCTTGTCGATTAAGCGCGAGGGGGAAGAGATTGCCGCACTTCGTTCGCAATGACATGACTTTAGTGTTAGTCGTATTAACGTAGAGTTGGTGCTATTCGCGTGAGGTGAATTTGGTATCGTTCGCAATGAGAACAATACGGTCCACTGAATCGGTCTAGTCATTGCGAAAATTGGCTCTCGTCATTCTACCAACGCTAGAAGTATCCACCTAAATTCAAAACACGTTTTTACTCTTCAAGTCGACAATTTTATCGGCGCTATAGCCAAGCTCTTCCAGTATTTGATCGGTGTGCTCACCTAAATCGGGGCCACGCTCGGGGCCAACCTGAGCGGAACTGGATACTTTCAGAGGATGATTAACGATGAGAGAGATATCGACCGTCTCGTCATTAAGCGGCACAACCATTTCGTTAATCATAATCTGCTCATCTTTTATCGCCTCGTCGATAAGAACCACTCTTTCCGCGGGCACGCCCATAGCACTAAAAGACGCGAGCCACTCGTCTGAGGTCTGGGTCAACAATACTTCCTGAATATAATCTGATAGAGCGCCTTTATTTTCCATCCACCCTTCTGCTGTAGAAAAACGTTCATCTTCCAACAAATGAATTAAATCGGTCGCTGCTAATAAGAGAAAGAACTCCTCTTCCGTGCGGACCATGGTGAGCTGCATGAAGCGCCCATCCTTGGTGTGATATACACGGCCAGTAACGCCGGGAACGCTATTGGTTTCTCGATAATCATCCATATTACCGCCCGCCAGCGCACCCTGCGCAATACTCGCCGCAGACCAAAGCCCGTTGGCGAGTAATGAGGTGTGTACCATCGCGCCTTCACCGGTTTGTTGCCTCTGAAAAAGGGCAGTGACAATGCTTGCGTACAAAGCAACGGCGGTAGGATGATCGCCCATGCCCGGTAAAGACTGCGAAGGCAGCGATCCGGGGCTTCGGACCAAGTCCATCAAACCACTGCGGGCCCAGTAGGCATACAAATCAAAGGCTTTCTTATCTCGATCGGGGCCCTCTTCACCAAATGCTGATAGCGAGGCATAGATCATGTTGGGGTTAAGAGGTTTCAAATCTTCGTAGGATAACTTCAGCGACCGACGTACCGGAAAGGGTTGATTGGTGATAAAAACGTCACACTCTTTAATCAAGCGGTGCAGTATTTCCATGCCTTCCGTTGTTTTTAGGTTTAGTGTAATACTACGTTTATTACGCGCATCCATATGCCAAAAAAAGTTGTTATCAGCGTCCGGTGTCGTGGGTATGTCCGATAACATTCGAAGCAAATCGCCCTCACCCGGAGGTTCCACTTTGATCACATCAGCACCAAAGTCTGCCAGTATAGTGGCCGCTACGGGTGCGGCTATGACAGTGCCGAGATCAAGAACTTTGAGACCTGAAAATACATATTCGTTCATAAATATCTACCATCAATTGTTAGTTAGTGCCCATCCAGAAATAGGCGTTTTTCAGCGATGTCTTTGCGAGAAGCGCTGCGACGCGTCAATCCATGCACCTTTGCACTCGGAACAACGAGATTGCCACGACTTCGTCTCGCAATGACGGTTTACGTGTTTGCGCTTAGTGAGCGTACGGTTTGACGCATCGATACGGTAATCTCATGGTGCGAAGTGCACATCAATACCCAAATTGGCGCGGCCTACACGAGACTGTCGGGTTAATACCCCTACCTATAACAGAGCCATACATGTTTAATCGACATTTTAAATGAACACTACAGGTACATTCTTTTTTTTACTATTGAGCTCTAGATGGATAACGTCTAGTTGAAAATCACGACTCAGAACCCAGATATTTATCAAAAACACCGTCGACAAACCCATCTATTTTCCGCTGATGCAACCACGTATTTACGTACTCTTTCAGGTGAATATCTGCCTGAAGCCAATAACCTTTTTCACTTTTTGTTAGCGTTTTTCCCGGCATGGCTGCACATAGCTTTTTATTGTGCTGGGACTGCAATCGAACTTCTATGGCGTCCGTTATCATCACGTCCGCGCGACCCTCAGCGATTTCCAAAAATATTGTCTGGTTATTCTCGAAGGTTCTTACTTTTGCTTTACCCAATCGAGACGAGGCAAACCGAAAATTCGTCCCACCTGGATTGACTATTACCCGTGTTTTTGGTCGGTCGATTTTCGATAATGTATTGTACTTATCGACGGTGCGGCACAAGCTTATCGGAGTTTTCCCGCCCGAATGGTAAGGCGCCGAGAAAAAACCTAGTCGCTGTCGCTTTAAATTAATAGATACCCCACTCATCGCCAAGTCGAATTTGTCGGCCGTAAAATCATCAGCCAGATTTGGCCAGGTTGTTGGCACAAGTACTAACCGTACGCCTAGCGAAGCTGCCAAGTCACGGGCCATTTCAATGTCGATACCGCTATACTCCCCGCTATCGCCATCAATCCACGAAAAGGGCGCGTAATCACCGGTTGTCCCCACTTTTATCTCACCGCGTCGCAGAATCGAACTAAGTCGAGTCTCATTGAGTACCTCAGGACGGCTCTCGGGAACGTCAGTCAATGGAGGTTTTTCTAGCGTTTTAATCTGTTTAAGGGCGGTAAAGAGCTTGAGTTTGGTGTGTTCACTCAGGTATTGCACATCGACCACCTGTAAAAAACGTTTTCGCAAGACATCCTGTCCTGAAATCTCTTGTCCTGAAACATCTAGTCCAGAAACATCTAGCGCAGAAAAATCTAGCGCCTCCCTCGCAAGTTCAATCTGCCGAAGTATCTGTTTCCCTAATGTTATAAGCTGCGGACGAATCGTTTTTTTCAGGTCGCGCCCGACTTGCGGACTCGAGGTGTTTTGCCAGTAATCAAACCAACCCTGCTGGATTTCTTTGGCAGCGTTTATTTGAATAGAAAAAAAAGCGCGACTCGATTGCGGTTCCAGATGGAAGTTCATAGCGTTTTTTACAGCGCTGTTAAGCACTAAGGTTTCACGAGGTAAATCTTCTACGGGTAATTTATGCTGCCACTTATAATTGGCCACTTCGTCCATAAGTGATAGACGCTGGCGCACGAGATGAAACAAGGTCTCAACCGCCGGATCGATTGCCGATTCTATTGCACCCCTGACTTTTACGTCAGAGGTATCAGATTCGGCCACAACAAATGGACTGCCAAACAGTAAACAAAACCCAAATATCAGGACTTTAACAAGCCATTGAACGATTGCCCATTGATGCGTTAGATTACTCACTTTAGACACCTACTGCTCTGCCAGCTTAACCAACATTTTGCCTTCGTTTCCTCCAGAAAACAGCCCGATAAAGGCTTCTGGTGCATTGTTAATTCCTTCGAAAACCGTTTCTTGATATTTGATTTTCCCTTCCTTCATCCACTGAGACATATCTTGACGAAACTGGGTTTGAACATCAAAGAAATCAGGTGTGACAAACCCCCTCATCATGACTCTTTTGTAAATCATGGCTGAAAGGTTTTTCGGGCCGGGAGCAATCGTCGGTCCATTGTTATACATGGATATCATGCCGCACAGCGCAATGCGGCCACGAATATTCATATGGTCCAGCGCCGCTTCCAGCTGTGGGCCTCCAACATTTTCGAAATACACGTCGATACCGTCCGGCAGAGCCTTGGCGATTTCGTCTTTGGGATTGGCCGTTTTGTAATTGAAGGCATGATCGAAACCAAAGGCCTCAATAAGGTGAGCGACTTTGGCATCGGAGCCGGCACTACCGACGACTTTGCAGCCTTTTATTTTTGCGATCTGCCCAACAAGACTTCCCACCGCTCCGGATGCCGCTGAGACAAAAACAGATTCTCCGTCTTTTAGTTCGCCGGTGACGAGAAGACCACCGTAAGCGGTTAAACCCGGCATACCCAAAATACCCAAGTAGGCCGACAATGGTGCCAATTCCGGATCAACTTTGGCAAGATCACTGCCGTCCGAGATAGTATGTTCGCGCCAGCCTTTCCAATGGCTGACGTAGTCCCCAACAGCAAACTGACTATTCGCAGACTCGACAACTTTTCCGAGCGCACCACCGTCCATGACTTCGCCCAGTTTAAAATCTTCACGCATACGTCCACGCATATAGGGGTCGACCGACATATAGATGTTTTGGACAAGAACCTGGCCTTCACTCAAAGGACTCATCTCAACCTCAGCAACTTCAAAATCACTGGATTTGGGAACCCCCTCTGGCCGAGCTTTAAGACGTACTTCGTGAGAAATTGTGCCCATCGTTTGATTCCTTTGTAAAAAGCGTCATAAGGTATTCGCTCCCCGAAAAAAAAACAAGCGTGATTCGATGATTGTCTCACTCGCAATACTTTGGAACTCGGTTTAATGGGTATGATTATCGGATCAGCGATTTTTGGCGCGAGAATCACAAAATGGCTTCTCTGGAAAATAGGCCCCCTGCGAAACCGACCCTCTCACTGGTAGAAGTCCAGCATGTTCGGAGCTATTGCTCTGGTCGACAAACCCGATTAGACGAACCTCAGGACGATAAAAAACACTAACTGACAAACAAATAAAGAATGAAGTGCAGGGCCTTCTTAACACTCCCCGAATCAATCTCAGTAACATTGCTGTGGATTTCTAACGAACATCGGCGAGACCACTCATAGCTTCACAATAAGCACTCACTACGACTTATGACCACATATGATCATAATTTGTCAATTTTAAACCTTTTTATTCACAAATAACCCTTTATTATTCAATACTTTTATTTTCCGAGAAATGAGATCCTCTATTTTCTGAAAATCAAGAGCGTTGTCGCCACAACGAATTTCACAAGGAACTATGTATGAACAATACCGCGGAAAAAAATGTCTACGAAGGCAACGATCCTTATGCCGTCCCTCTTAATGAAATCGACGTCAGCCTCCCGGAGCGATTCGAAAACAACGATTTTTGGCCATGGTTTGAACGCCTTAGAAAAGAAGACCCCGTGCACTATTGTTCAGACAGTGAGCATGGCGCGTATTGGTCAGTAACCAAATTTCAGGACATCATGTATGTAGATACTCATCACGATCTCTTTTCTTCCGAGACGGGCATTACCATAGCCAGTCAGGATGAAGATTTTGTACTGCCGATGTTTATTGCTATGGATCAACCTAAACATGACGTACAGCGTCGTACGGTCAATCCCGTGGTAGGTCCGATGAATCTGGCGAATATGGAGTCGACCATTCGCGAGCGTGTCATCACTATCATTGAAAGCCTTCCGGTTGGAGAGACTTTCGATTGGGTTGATCGAGTAGCCATCGAACTGACTACACAAATGCTAGCAACTCTGTTTGATTTTCCGTTCGAAGAACGTCGTAAACTAACGCGGTGGTCAGATATAGCCACCACAAATCTCGACGCAGGACTGATAGAGACAGAAGACGAACGCCGTGCCGAACTGATCGAATGCCTAGAATACTTCACTAATCTTTGGAACGAACGCGTCAATAAGGAGCCCACTGGCGATTTAATATCGATGCTCGCCCACGGCGAATCTACAAGAAACATGCAGCCTATGGAATACCTCGGCAACATTATCCTATTGATTGTCGGTGGTAACGACACCACTAGAAATTCCCTGACTGGCGGTGTAGTAGCTCTGAACGAAAGTCCGGACCAGTATGAAAAATTACGGAACGACCATTCGTTAATCGGCTCTATGGTCCCGGAGATCATCCGCTGGCAAACGCCACTAGCGCACATGCGCAGAATAGCGACCGAGGATACCGAACTCGGAGGCAAACAAATTAAGAAAGGTGACAAGGTTGTCATGTGGTACGTGTCCGGAAATCGGGACGAAACGGCCATTGAAAACCCCGATGATTTCATTATTGATCGCAAAAATGCTCGTCATCATTTATCCTTCGGTTTCGGCATTCATCGTTGCATGGGTAATCGATTAGCCGAAATGCAAATCCGTATCGTTTGGGAAGAGCTCATGGCGCGTTTTCATAGTGTCCAGGTAATGGGCGAACCCACCTACATCCGATCGGCGTTTGTTAAAGGTTATGCGCACCTTCCTGTTAAATTGGTGCCACTAGAATCTTGAATCAAGAACATTTAAACTCTAACGTTTTAATTACTACTATTAGTCGACACCGAGGACCCTATGCCAAAGATTACATTTATTGAACACAGTGGTGAAAAACACGAAATTGAAGCCGACACAGGCATTTCAGTGATGGAAGTTGCCATTAATAATGGCGTGCCGGGGATTGATGCGGATTGCGGTGGCGCCTGTTCTTGCGCGACTTGCCATGTCATGGTCGCAGGTGACTGGTTTGATAAGTTGCCTGAAATCGATGCGATGGAAGAATCTATGCTGGGCTTAAATACGATGCGTGAGACTAACTCTCGCCTATCGTGTCAGCTAGACAGCACCGACGAACTCGATGGTCTAGTTCTGCAACTACCTGAATTTCAAGGGTAATTTGTAAAACCTGTTCTGACAATTACCTTATCATTAAACGGTAATTGTCAGAGCTGGGCTTTAGCATCGCACCTTTCAAAACCTTGGCGATTAAAGCCTGTGTGGAAATGTGATAAATACACAGTTCTATGTCTCATTAGCAATCTAAGTTAAATTCTCAGTTTTACGCAGGCGCATTTCCGCCCCTATTGATCAGATAGGTATTGACCTGATAGTTAGGTGTTGGTCTGATAGCTGTTAGCCCGATAGCTGCCGTCCTAATAATGGTTGGGTCGCCAATCCTTCGGGATTGCTCAAGACAAACTCTGCATTCCCGCCTGCCGGTTTCATCGATAACACATTATTTTGATTTTTTGTCGGGCGAATAACCAACGTCTCCGATTTCGACCATTGCATTGAAATCTGCGACCATTAAGCTGACCACTTCCCTATTCAAATAATTTCTTAAAGCGAACCCTTATGACAAAATTATCGATTCTCGACCTCGCTCCGATAACACAAGGCAGTACTGCCCGTGAAGCCTTACACCACTCTCGCGATCTTGCCAGACACGCGGAAAAGTATGGCTTCGAGCGGTTTTGGGTAGCGGAACATCACAACATGAAAGGCATAGCGAGCGCAGCAACATCGGTCTTAATTGGCTTCATCGCGGAAGGTACTTCAACCATTCGAGTTGGATCGG
>ENA-OSET01002607-OSET01002607.1-sediment-metagenome-genome-assembly--contig:-NODE-2607-length-17211-cov-6.190323_pt1 | contig 17211 bp, 14 predicted proteins | sample MGYA00237882_ERZ534229 | MGnify/ENA primary metagenome ERZ534229 (study PRJEB26408, sample SAMN06266212) | sediment metagenome | isolation source: Hudson Canyon methane seep mesocosm | place... | reverse complement strand
ATATCACAGAGAATACATTAGCGCATGCTGAAGAAATGCTGAAAAACACCATGTAAATTGCAGCAACCCTCTCGTTCCCATGCCTCCGCGTGGGAATGCAGTTTGTGACGCTCCTGCGTCACGGAACGCAGGAGCGTTCCTTTATGAATTCCCACGGAGACCGTGGGAACTAGGTTTAAACCCATTAAATAAATTTTTTATTATTTAAAGCTGAAATATCTATTTTATAAATTTCAAAAAAGTTTTCTGGAAATTTATGCTTTGGTGATAATAGTTTTTTGAAAACACCCGGATATTTCTCAATTAAATCTTGAGAGTAACTAAATAAATGATGATTTTTGTAACTATATGGGAAATAAGGTGTTATTCCTGCCTGTGATGAAAAGAATAAAACCAAGTATTCCACCTCATGTTTTAATATTCTTTTAAATGTAAGGTTATCTGATGCGAGCAATGTAACTGTTTTCCTATTGGTCATATAAGCAGTGTAACCTATATCTGTCGCCATAATAGATGCTTTGTAGGGTATATTTAATTCTGCAAATTCTTTTATTTCTGCTGCGGCTTGATTTTTTTCTTCCCAACTTTGCTGCCATTCTTTATTCCCAAATGCTTGAAGTCGTTGAAACCCAGTTACACAAGGAATAGATAGTAAAAGAAAACAGATAATATGCGTTATTCTGTTTCGATTAAAATACGAGAATTCTAACGCTGGAAACAGAGCTACAATGGACTTAATTATTGTATGCGTCCCCAATACCCACATATAAACTAAAAAAGGCAATACTGATAACCAGTACCTAGGTATAACAGTAACGCTGCTAAAATTTCCATAAGAAACGATACTATGAATAAATAAAAATATTGAAAGACTTATGAAAAATATAAATTCAAAAAAGTTAGTTTGTTTTACCCATAACTTAAAACCTAAATAAAGAGAAACCACTGAAAAAATTATCATAGCTATAATCAAAAAAACATTAGGCTTATAGATCGCGAGATAAATATTATCTCCTAAAAATGACAAGCAGTAGGATTCAATAATCTTTGCCAGCCTAAGTGCTGGATATAACCAGTCAGAGTCCAAGATTAGGTTGTGTGTTTCTGGAGCGTACTGACGTGGACCACTAAGGCCAAAGAAAAAGTTCAAAGCCATATTGTAAGCGTCTTTGGTATAGGCTAAATAGTTTCTCCATGTCCATAAAATAAAAGGTGTTAAAGAAACACCAAATATTAATAAAGGTCTAACTGTCCTTAAATGTTTATTTTTATGGTAGAAAAAATGACTAAAAGATAAAAACAAAGTTCCGCAGATAAATAGCCCTTCCAATCTAACTAAAGCAGAAAAAGCGGCTACCACAGTAATAACTATCAATATTGAAGTTTCCTCATCTTTTAGAAACTTTTTCCATAGTACAAATGTAAGGTAAACTAAAAAAACAAATAAGATATCAGACCTTATATAATAAATATATTTAATAAATTGATTATTAACACTAAAAATAGCAATAGTTATCAGACTGGCTAAGGTATTTTTATTAAATGTTTTATAAATAAGAAACAATGTAACTACTGATATTGTTGTAAAAACAATATTGAGTATAAGCGGGCTATTTCCACATATTAATTTAATTATAGCTATAACAGAAGACGTACCTGGATAATAAAACAAGTTGGGTAGCCTGTTAAATGTATATTCTGCTGATATTAATGAATTAGCAGATGCCAAATAAATTGCTTCATCAGACCCTATTAACCAAAAATGTGGTATGTAATAAAAATAGCTTAATACAACTATAAATAGAAATAAAATTAAAGTATTTTTATAAAAAAGGTATTCTTTAGCCATTTTTTTATTTTTGTAGATTGGAAATTCAATAAGTTGAAGGGGAATCGTATAAACCTTATCTTTACAGTAGCAATACTAAAAGCAAACATAGCGTAGCTGTTCAACCCCTCTTTAGAAAAGAGGGGTTAGGGAAATTTTCATTACCTCCCCCCCCCTCAATCCTCATTTTTCAAAGGGGGAAGTGAATGATTACGGTTTGATTGTAAACAATTAAGCCGGTATAAATACAAACTATTAGTTTATTATCATAATCAATACAGCCTTTTTAATAAGAAGATATGCCCACTGAAGTTATGACATCCCCTTTTTCTTTATTTGTAGACAATAGTATACGAGTCTACTGGGTTTATTTATTTTCTGCATTAACATTAGCGGTTGTGCTGTTTGTTTTTAATAGTACAACGAAAAACGACAAACCTTTGCTTCGTCATTTACTCCCTTTAAATATCATCTTTCACCGTTCTGCGATCAATGATTATGTATTCTTTTATGCTAATTTCTTGTTCCAAGCTACTTTTGTTACCGTATATTTTTCTTCTTTATCAGTTATTGTTTCTGCTGAGGTTTTAAGTGCCTTAATTAATCATTTACCCACATTTCATGCGAGCTTTTCAACTGAAAAGGTTTACACAGGAATTTGTTTGACTATTTTTTTGGCTGCTGTTGCAGATTTTGCTGTTTTTTTAGGACATTATCTTCAGCACAAAGTGGCTTGGTTGTGGGAGTTTCATAAGGTACATCATTCTGCTGAGGTCATGACTCCCATGACTGTTTTTAGAATGCACCCCGTTGATAATATTTTAACATTTAGCTTAGTTGGTTTCTTTTCGGGCACTGCACTAGGTATGGTAATTTTTTTAACCGGTGGCGAATTTTCTTTTTACAATGTTGCTGGGACTAATTTGCTGTTAATCGCCTTTTATCTTTTTGGCTACAACTTACGTCATACTCATATATGGTTGAGCTTTGGAAGTTTTTTTAACCGTATTTTTATTAGCCCTGCTCAGCACCAAATTCATCACAGCTCATCACCCGCTCATTTTGATAAAAACTTAGGCTTTATGTTTGCCTTTTGGGATAACCTATTTGGGACACTGTATGTTCCTAGAGAGAAAGAATTGCTTGTTTTTGGTTTGGGTGAAAAAGACAATGAGTGTTTTACTAGTTTTTGGAGCCTTTATTTAATGCCTTTTATTAATGTAGCAAGTAAATTGAATAGATCTATGTTACTTCAGCCAAGGCGATATTTGTCAGTGTTCATTTTTGTAGTCATTGTTTTTCCTGCGCTATATTTAAACCAAAAAAGTAACAGCCCCGTTGACATGCCGAGTAATGTTTTTTTACAAGATATGACTTGGAACGAGGTTGATCAAGCAATTAAATCAGGTATTGATACTATCATTATTCCAACAGGTGGTACTGAACAGAATGGTCCACATATGATTTTAGGTAAGCATAATTATATTGTTAAATATACCGCTGGAAAAATTGCAGAACAAATAGGCAATGCTTTAGTTGCCCCAGTTTTAAGTTATGTACCTGAAGGTAATATTGATGTAGCTGATGGGCATATGCGTTTTTCAGGTACTTTATCTGTTTCTGATGATATTTTTGCAAGCACATTAGAGTTTACTGCTAGAAGTATGTACCAACACGGATTTAAAGTGATTGCTTTTATTGGGGATAGCGGAGGGAACCAAGCAATGCAGGCATTTGTTGCCAATAAATTAAATGCTGAGTGGTCAAGTGAGGATGTAAAAGTGGTACATATTGGCGACTATTATAAACAAAATGGACAGGTTGCTTATTTACTAGCTCAGGGGTTTTCAGCTGTACAAATTGGTGGACATGCGGGCATTCGAGATAGCTCTGAATTATTAGCTGTTCATCCAGAAGGTATAAGGAAGTCCTTACTTAAAGATCATTCCAGCTTGATTTTTTCTGAGGTTGGAGCAGATGGAGATGCGAGTAAAGCGAATATCGTTACTGGACGACTACTATTAGCCCTTAAAATAAATGCTGCGGTTAAACAGTTAAAGGGTCGGCTTAATTAGAACCATTAATCCCTTCTTCTAGTACACTTAATAAGGTTCGACCTTGTTCTTCCCAACTGGGTACATACAAATCAGGAATGACCGCATTATCTAATTGATTCACTATAGAATCGATTAAACTCTGCACATTCCCTACTTGATACAAGCAACTTGGCGATGACCTTAACAACTCACCCAACACACCAATATTAGCCGTTACAAAAGGCGTTTTACAAACCATTAACTCATAGGTTTTTTGAGGAAATGCATAACGACCAAACGGAGTATCAATCATACAAAGAACCGCAACATCTAAGGCGCTATAAAATGCCGGCATCTGATCATGAGCAATACGACCAAGATAGATAATATTTTTGTGATCAGGCGGAGGCATCTTAGCATCAATATCCCCTGCAAGAATCAAATATAAGGAAGGGTCATTAGAAACTAATTTTAAAAAAGCGTCATATAATAATTTGATGCCTCTATTCCGCCCTAAAGAACCCGCTGCACCGATCAATCGTCCAGACTTAGGCAAACCATATTTTTCTATAAACTCCAATGAATCAACTCTAAAAAAACAATTAGGGTCAATAGTACTTTCTAGTGCAGCAACGGTTACACCTGGCGCTATCTGTTTCACATATTTAGCTAAATGAGTACTTACCGCTGTTATAGCGTTCGCTTTTTTTAAAGCCAGTCGATACAAGCTTTTAATACCCGGTACTTTCGCCTCTTTAAAACTTTCATAGTTATCATAAAGGTCTGCAATATAAGGCGTAGCAGTTAAAATAGAAAACAATCGGGTAAGGATAATATGTGGCGCATCGGAACTGCCTATTAAAACGTCAGGCTTTAATGTCTTTATCAACTTATATGTACGAAACAAATAATAAGGTAAACCCAATATATAAAAAGGTCCTGAATTAAAACCATACCATTTTAAAGACCCTTGTCCATTTAAATCATGATCAAACTGACCAGTTGATGAGCCATAGTAACTTAAACAAACAGCAGAGACCTCATTGCCTTGCTTAGCTAACTGATAGGGAAACTCAAAAAGTCGAGCATATTGATCTACAATGACATCATTCCCCATATAAGTCCTTTTACATAAAAAAACCACCCGCATTATTTATGCTCCTTCATCATGCAGATATTGAATCAGTCAAGTTATTAGCTAATTTCAATGCGGCAGCAACCACCTGATCCATATTATAGTAGCGGTATTGAGCTAATCGACCGACAAAATACACATTCTCTTCCTTTTCAGCTAATGCTTTATATTGTTGATACAAAGCTTCATTGCTAGGCCTAGGGATTGGATAATACGGATCTCCCTCATCGCAAGCATACTCTTTAACAATAGAGGTCCCATTGTCCGTGACCTGCCCCGTTAAATGTTTAAATTCCGTAATACGAGTATAGTCAAATTCATTGGGATAATTAACAGTTCCCACCTTTTGCAATTGTTCATTATCCGCAATATGCTGATGCTCAAATTGTAAAGAACGATAAGGTAATCGGCCATAACAATGCTTGAAGTATGCATCAATTGGCCCCGTGTAAATCAAAAAATCCGGATCAAACTCATCTTTTTTCTGTAAATAATCACAATTTAACTTTATCGAAATAAGTGGATGATCCAACATTGCTTCAAACATTTTACTATAGCCATTTAAAGGCATCGCCTGATATTGATCAGTAAAATAACGATCATCTTGATTACATCGAACCGGAATTCTAGATGTTACACCGGCACTCAACTGTGAAGGTTCAAGTCCCCACTGTTTTTTTGTGTATCCATAAAAAAACTTTTGATATAAATCCTCACCGACTGAATTTAACACCACCTCTTCACTGTTTTTTGGATTTTCAAATGGAATCCTATTTTCCTCAAAAAACTGCTTAACCCCTGCTTCATTTAAATCCAGTCCATACAACTTATTAACCGTATCCTGATTAATTGGAATCGGATAATGTTGCCCATCCAAATAGGCTAAAACCTTATGTTCATAATCTCGCCATTTCGTAAAACGTGACAAAAAATCAAACACAGACTTGGCATTAGTATGAAATATATGCGGGCCATAACGGTGAACTAAAACACCATGCTCATCCACTTCGTCAAAAGCATTCCCTGCGATATGACTACGCTTGTCAATGATACTGACGTTAAAACCAGCTTCGGCCAAATTTCTTGCTAGCGTACAGCCGGCAAAACCAGCTCCGACAATTAAAAAATGTTTTTTCACAACTAACCTCAACTCACCTTAAATAATCGCCAAACTAAATATAAAATTAACGCAGAATAATTTAACATACCTATTAATAAACCACAGGTTACAAGGATGTATTTACGCCGTGTCTTGAGGGGCTAAGTGGAAGCAACCTGTGGTAGGTAAATAGCCATGTAATTTAATTTCAAAGAGAATACCTGCCAAGTCTATTCGTTAAGCCATGAAAAATTGCAAAATAATAAGCTCTTGCTTGCCCCCACTTATCTGAATCACTACAAAGGCAAACTAATAACCTAAAAATGATGCTAGGTAAGGTATGAGTCCATAAACGAATACCGTAATACCGACGCGCAATAACAATTTTATTGCGGATATTATAGTAAGAACGTCCTGGCGCTTGTACAAGCATAGTAAAGTGATAGCCTAAAACATTAATTACTTTTCTTGGTGGCACTGGATGTTTCAAGCGGCTATCACTACATAAAAAAACAGTACCGCCATGCCCTCTAATATTTAGGCAATAATCAAAATCATCCCCAGAAATAAAGAAACTTTCATCCGGAAAACCTACCTTTTCAACAAGTTGCCGATTAATTAAAAACCCCAAAAAAGGATGAAAATAAACAGCAGTATGCTGATCAGTTAAATGCTCAATAGCATTAATTCGTTTATCTGACATAGAGTCAACAGGCCAACACAACTGGGAATCATTATGTCCCGTGACAACCGAACCATAGACACATTGCTTATTTAACGGGGTTTTAAATAAGTTTTCTAACGCATCCGATTCAGCTAAAGCATCATCATCCATCATCCAAACCCATTCCATGCCTTGTTCCAATGCAAGCCTCATACCGTGGACAAAACCACCTGCCCCTCCCGTATTTTCAGGTAAAAAATGGTATTTAATTAAAGAATTGTTTAAAAACCCAAGGGCTTGTAGAGCACTCTGCGTTCCATCAGTTGAAGCATTATCAATAATAAAAATCTGGTCTGGCAGCTTTGTTTGATTTAACAATGACGTTAAACAGTCTATAAGTAAGTCTTTGCGATTAAAAGTTACAATAACCGCTGCAATTGAGTTCATTCCATACCTGCTATATTTAATGTTATCTTGGTAATATCAGTGAATAATAAAAGTCTTCTGTTTTAGATAGCATCTGACTTAATGTAAATTTACTAAGCAATTCATGGTAAGCATTATTTCCCAACAACACCCTTTTTTCCTTATTTTTTAACAAAGTGATTAAACTTTCAGCCAATTGTTCACATGATTCTTGTGGTACTAATAAACCTGAAACATCATGAGAAACAACCTCAGATATGCCGCCAACATCAAAGCAAACCACTGGCTTAGAATGTCTCATAGCCTCAAGAGCCGTTATACAAAAAGACTCATACCGAGAAGGGATAACACATATATCACAACATTGAAAATTCATTTCCCTATCTTCAAAAGAGATAGATCCAAGATATTCAATACTATCAAAAACCTTAGAATCAGTTTCACTAACTACCCAGTTATAAAAAGACTGCCCCTCTCTATAAGGCATATCTTCACCAGCCGCAATTAACCTAGCATTTGGAACAGCAGAGACAACCATCGGCCATGATTTAACTAACAAATCGAATCCCTTTCTATCCTCCATCCTCCCCAAAAAAAATACGCTTAACTTATTATCATTATTTAAAACACAAGGCTCTACAACTGACTCACTCTCAACAGACAAGCCGTGCAAAATAACACAATGTGCCAAATCACTTGAAAAACCATATGCTTGGCGGCAAATATCAAGATTTGCCTGCGTATTACCAATTATCGCATCAGATAATCGAGCTTGAAGTCCTTCAATATATTCAGTAAATCGATAATAGTTCCGTAATTTGATATATACCGCTTTTGGTGATGACAATCGATTAACAAATTTAGGCAAAGGACAAGGTAATTTCAATAACAAAGCAGCCAACCCAATCACACCGTCATTCGGGTACTCAACAATATCAAATGGTTTAAAAACATGCCTTTTTTTCAAAAGACTTCTTGTCTTAAACGACATTCTCACAACACCTAAAAAAGGCATTCTTTTAGACCACAAAGTTTTAGAATTTAATACCCAAAAAACCTTAAAACCATTTCGTTCTTCATAAGCACAACGAGACTTATAACATATTGAAAAGACCTCGACATCATGACCATTATTTGCCAACTGTAGCGCTAGATCCTCAATATACTGGGCAATACCGCTATACACATCGGGCGCAAAATAAGGCGTTAAAAGAGCAATACGCATTAACTTAAATTCCTAAAACTATAACAAAATATTATCTACTTAATCATATGCTTTAGCAGATGACTTGTTGATTGTTTCCAATCAGGCCAAGAAAATGAATTAAGTTCACTAACTGCATCTGCATCAACATCTTGATCCTTAACAATCAAATTAACTAAAGATTCCTGCTCGTCCAAAGAAAAATATTGACAACAATCCCCTGCCACCTCATGAAAAACAGGAATATCACTCGCAAAAACAGGACAGCCTAAAGATAAAGCTTCAATCAAAGGCAGTCCAAATCCCTCAACTATAGAAGGATAAATACAGGCTTTCGCATTCCGGTATGCATACAGCAACTCATTATCATCAAGATCTTCAAACCAAAACAACTGCTTTCCGTAATACGGATGGGAAACAATACGTTCAACCATTTTTTCAGATTTCCAACCATATTTACCTATGATACATAGCTTAACATTAGGCGCTTTATGCCAAATCAAATCAAATGCATCTAACAAATACTGATGGTTCTTTCTAGGCTCCAAAGTACTGACAGCAATATACGCGTCATTTGTTGCAGAAGAAACAAAAGACCTCACACTACGATCACTATTGACCAGATCAATTGAAAACCCAGGATAATTCACTACCAACTCAGAAGAACAACCAATATGACTTCTCAAAAAATACGCTTTAAGCTTTGTTTTTGTGTATTCGGAATCAAAAAACAATGTATCTGAATACGCCAGAACAGTCTCAATGTGATGAGAAAATGCAGCAGAAAGCTTATTATCACAGTAATCAGGGTGGTCAATAGCTATTATATCATGTAGCAATACCATGATTTTTGCCCCTACTGATTTTACTGCGACAAACTGTTGCTTTAAATCATATACCCACCAGGATGGGCCTGGAATAAAATAGACATCCCCTTTCTCTAATTTAAGCGAGTTACCACGACAAAAAACAACCAGTACCGACAAAAAACACATCAAAGGTAATATAAGAACTAAAACAGGTAACAACAAATAACGTATCTTGTCCCAATATCTTTCCAAAAGAACCGCTATAGCAGGAAAAACTGCTTTAGAAACCAATCGCAAACGCTTAGGCTCCAAACAACTTAAATAGACTTTCTCAAAATAGCCTAATTTCCAAAGACCATCATCTTTATCCTTATGCACCCGCCGCAAACCAGCATGTTTACCAAGATAGGCAACCGGTATAACGGTTACACCAAATGACTCACTCAACTCGATTGCCGAACGGATAATATTCCTCTCAACCCTTTGAATACCCGTATTTGAATTTGCATAGCACAGATCGGTACAATCAATATAAATAGCTGTCATATAAATTAAATTTCCGTTACGAAATGTACTGATTATTAGTTTATTTGTTGTATCGCCTGATTAATAACTTTTGCATATTTTTCAGCGATCACATTCCAATCATAATTCTTAGCCAAAGCCCTAGCAGCCAAGCCATGTTTTTTCCTCAGTTCTGGCGTTTCAATATACTTAATACAAGCACTCACCAACTCATCCACACTTTTCTGCTCCACCAATAAGCCAGTCTCATTGTCATGAACTATATCGGAAATCCCCCCAGATCGACTAGCAATACAAGGAATACCACTTGCAGCAGACTCTATAATTACCGTTGGCAACCCTTCAGCATCTCCATTTTTCGCAGTAATAGAAGGAACACATAAAACGTCTGCAGATGCATAGATTTTTTTCAGCTCATTATGATTAACACCGCCTAAAAAATTAATTTTCTGACTAAGATCAAGCGCTTTAACATAATCTTGTAATTGTTTCTTTAAAGGTCCATCTCCTACAACAAGCAAAGAACATTGCCGTTGCTTCATTATTGGTGTAGCAAATGCTTCAATTAAGAATTTAAGACCCTTTTTTTCCGCAATTCTGCCAACAAATAAAAAAACAGGCAATGCCAAGCCAATTTCTTCATGCCAATTTTCATACCTATATTTTGGATTAAAATGCTCAAAATCAGCACCCATAGAAACCACATCTATTTTTAACGCATCACTAAGCCTAAGCTTTTTCTTAATCGTAGTCTTTATCTCACTTGACACAACAGTCAAAGCAGATGAACCATTAACAACCCATCGAAACATTTTTAAAAAAACAGGGTGATTAAAAGAATGAATATCACCACCATGTGAAGTGACAACATAGGGAGGTGCGTCTTTTTTTAAAGAAATAAATGATTGAATAATACCTTGGGGCATAAGCCAGTGCGCATGAACAACATCGTATCGATGATCAGATAACTCTTTTATCACCGCCCAAAACAAACCAGCCATCATCATCGGAACCAAAGGCCAGTAATAAGGCTTGGCTTGTAACCTGGGAATTATAGCGCCAGGATAAGCCAGCTTCTCCATTTTGCGTAATGGAGCATACCTGTATCTAATAACACTCACCCCCGCCATTTTTTCTTCAAGCAAAGCATCAGGGTCAGCAGGTACTAAAACGGTTACATCAAAATAACGAGTCAGTTTTCTACATAAATCAAAAACAAAACGAGCTTCCGTATCTCCTTCAAAACGAGGAAATGTAGATGCCGTGACTAACAACCTTTTTTTTGATTCACAAGCAAGCAAAGCTAAGACCTGTCTTTATTTGGATCATTTTCACCGTCACCCTTTAGCTCCATCCGCCTAACTTTTTCCAAAGTCATTTCTATTAATTGCCGGTTAAAGTTTTGCAAATCAGCCACTAAAGCAACCAGATAAGTAACCAGCCCCATTAACAAAAACACGCCACCTAAGACCAGCGATTGTATATGCCCCTCCCCTGCGCCTGCAAAATAGAACGACATAAATCTTATAACAGGGACAAGCCCAATAATAGTAAATACTGAACCAATATAAAAGAAAAAGTGTAAGGGTTTGTACATTGCATACATACGCAACATTATAGTTGCCTGCCTTTGAACAAATTTAAACGGATGAGAAAATAAACGAGAAGGCCGTGTTTTTGGATTCGTCCTCACCGGCACAGAACTCACTACCATATGCTTTATTCCCGCCTGAATAATCATTTCAGTAGTATAAGTGTAAGACGATACAATATTTAAGCGAATCGCAGCCTCTCGAGAAATAGCCCTAAAACCACTCACTGCATCGGGCACATCAACACCAGACAACTGCCTTACAACAAAACTGCCCCATCGCTGTAAAACTTTTTTAAGTACAGAAAAATGCGGTATCTTTGCAGTTTCCCTATCGCCAATGGCAATATCAGCTTGCTTATTTAACACCGGAAAAATTAATTTCTCAATATCCCTACCATCGTATTGATTATCTCCATCGGTGTTAACAATGATATCTGCTCCATGCTGCAAACAAGCATCCACCCCTTTTCTAAAAGAACGGGCAAGTCCCATATTCTTTTTATTCTTTACTATGTAGTCAACACCCAATTCTTTAGCAACATTCACAGTATCATCAGTACTGCAATCATCAATAACCAAGACCTTAATTTCATCAATACCAGAAATCTTACGAGGAAGCGCATCAAACGTATGGGGCAACGTATGTTCTTCATTAAAACAAGGAATTTGTATAATTAATTTAATTTTTTTCTGTTGATTCTTCATTATATGTATAACTAAACGTTAACGTTAAAGCAAAAAAAGTAAATTTCCAACAAATCATCCACTCTTTAACAAACTCATTTTTAAGTATCCCCTGTATTTTTTTTTGTCTTTATAGCAATTAAAGATTATACTCAATCTAGCTGTTATTAAGATGGCTTAATTTAAATATAGGTGATCATTTACCCTAATTTAAAAAACAACCCAGCAAAAGATTAAATTTACACTAAAGCAAGTCTTTTGTTGCGTACAGAACCATTTTTACATCATTATCCAATCAGCATTATTGATGGTTGTGTGATTGATTTTATTTTTAACTTAAACATTAGACTTTCTTAAAAACATGAAAAAATTTAACATAATGAAGAAACAAAAAGGGGCAACAATGGTTGAATACGCAATCATGGTTGCACTAATTGCTGTTGTGTCAATACTAGTTATCACATCATTAGGTGAAAATGTTAAAACGACATTTAGTACTGTTGACAGTGCATTGACTAGTGCAAACGGTTAAGTAAAACCCATTATTTTAACTGGTTATGTTAGAGGCTATGTGAAAAACATCTCACATAGCTTCTTAGTAACACCCTATCTAAATACCAATAAAAATGGCTGAACAGGCACTTTCACGGCATTCATTCGTCCCTCGCCCAAGAAACATTAAGGAAACAGGCCTTTCGCATGAGTTCATAGAAAACCTAGTATGCAAACATCTCCACACTAATGGTGTAGCAGACTTACACCAACTCTCCGGCACCATCGCACTATCAGGCACCATTCTAGAAACCGTACTAGAAACCTTAAGAAAAGCAAACAAAGTCGAAATACTGGCAGCCACACACTCCAGCACCGGCACAAGGTACAACCTAACTGACAAAGGTCGTATCGAAGCAATAGATGCTTTAAACAAAAGTGGTTACACAGGGCCCGCCCCCGTCACTATAGAACAATACAGAATGATTGTTAGGGCACAATCTGTTCAAAACTGCCATATCACAAAAGATGCTGTTCAAGAAGCGTTTAAAGATACAACCGTTGACCCACACTTACTAGATCAACTTGGACCGGCTATGCACTCTGGTCGAGCCATTATGATATATGGCCTTCCCGGCACAGGAAAAACCTATATCTGTAAACGGCTTACACGCTTACTGGGTGAATCAATTTACATCCCTTATGCAATATCAGTCGGCGAAAGCATAGTACAACTGTATGACCCCGTCATTCATAAACCTATGAATGCTGATGATACCAGCCCAAGCGCCCATCTAAACCAGGGATACGACCCGCGATTTATTCTATGCTACCGTCCCGTTGCCATCAGCGGCGGTGAATTAACACTTAATATGCTGGAAGTCGATCACGATAAAAACACCCGACTCTCTCAAGCGCCATTACAACTAAAAGCCAACAACGGCATGTATATAATTGATGATTTGGGCAGACAACGAGTCCCTGTTGTTGATCTATTCAACCGCTGGATTGTTCCGCTAGAAGAAAAACACGATTACCTAAGCCTAGACACCGGAAAACGCTTTCAGGTCCCTTTTGATGTCATTTTATTATTTTCTGCTAATATTAATCCTACAGACTTGGCTGACGATGCTTTTTTAAGGCGTATTGGTTATAAAATAAAATTTGCACCGGTTGCAGAGCAGGAGTATAAAGAGATATGGGAATTATACGCGGATGATCTCAATATTGATTGCCCCGCAGAATTACTGGACCAGCTTTTCGAACGATACAAACAAGAAAACCGTCCCTTATTACCATGCCACCCAAGAGACTTATTAGGTTTGGTTAGCGATCAGTGTCAATATGCGGGGGATAAAGGCCTTGCAACAGCAGCAAGACTTAACCAAGCCTGGAACACTTACTTTATTAACTTAGACAATGCAAGGGTAGACTAATGAACAGCCGCTTTTCAATCATGCTAATAATTGCATTAGTACTCGCCGGGGGTGCCGCCTGGATGGCAAACCGCTGGGTAGAATCTCAAACAAGCCTCAATGTAGTCACTCCTGACAACAACACTGTTGCCGTTGTTGTCGCTGCGGGCAACATTCCATTTGGAACACGAATAGAAGCCACCCATATTAAATTACTGGAATGGCCGAAAGACAGCGTACCTGCAGAAGCATTCACAGAACTACAACCTGTTGTAGGAAAAGTCTCAGAAAGAACATTTATTACTAACGAAATGTTGTTAAAACCACAAATTAAAGAACACTTAGGTGGCAGCACATTATCCTCATTGATTACCGAAGGCAAAAGAGCCATGAGTGTCCGGGTTAATGACGTTGTTGGTGTTGCTGGTTTTATTCTTCCAGGTAATACAGTTGATATTATTCATGCTAAAGGTAAGGGCGTAAACACATACACGCTACTTCGCAATATTAAAGTGTTAGCAATAGACCAGATAGCATCAACTGAACACGATAAACCTGCCGTAGTGAGAGCGCTAACCGTTGAAGTGACACCAAAAGAATCTGAAACACTGGTTAAAGCGATGAAGACAGGATCTTTACAATTTACCTTGCGTAACCCACTGGATGACGAAGAGCTAATTAAAGAAAAAGAAGAAATCAAGCCTAAAACCAAAAAAAGACGAGTTAGACGCTCTGCACCTGCACCACAGCCAACTGTAGATATTCTACCTTGGGGTGGAGGCACGGTTCATAAATGTAAAGCTAAGGTTTGTTAACTGACCAAACAAACAACATAACTACAAATATTGAACCCGATTTTACGGGTTCAATAAATTTATTAAAAACAATTTCGTTAAGAACGCAGGGATAAGAAACCATGCTAAATACCAAACTCAAACAAATAGTCCTACCCCTGTTTTTACTGGGAGTTAGTTTTCCCGCTACCGCAGGCGTTACCAGCAAGCAGGTTAAACACATCACCTACCAGGTACCTATAAACAAATCAATTTTAGTGGAACTTGATAAAAAAGTTGGCGACCTGTACAAAGGGAACGAAGGAATTGCCAACATGAGGCTTTTCCCACCCAATCAAATATTGCTTCGTGGGCACTCTTTAGGCACAACCAGCGCCATAATCAAAGACAAATATCATAAAGTTTTTATGGTTCTTGATATTGAAGTCACCCATAACCTTGAGTCTTTAAAACAAAAGCTCTACGAACTATTACCTAACGAAAATATACAAGTTCGCTCCGCACAGCAAAACATCATTTTAAGTGGAGAAGTCTCCAATATTGTTAAGATGAATGCGGCAATGCAACTAGCACAAGGTTACTCTTCACAACAAAGAGGTGGTGGCGGTTCTTCTGGTGGCGGAGGCTCTTCTAGTGGTGGCAGATCTAGTGGAGGGTCTTCTAGAGGAGGAAGCAGTAATGGTGTCATTAATCTAATGCATGTAGGTGGCGGCCAACAAGTCATGATTGATGTTAAAATTGCAGAAGTCAGCCGCACTTTAGGCAGAAATTTAGCAATAACATCAGCAGCAAGTCAGACAGATACCGCTGATGGAAACTTTGTATGGACTGCCCTTTCAGCAGGAGCAGGGTTATTTACAGGCTCTTACGTTCTGGGTGAAACATTATTTCAATGGTCATTAGACTTTGAAAAAGACACTGGATTGGCAACTATTTTAGCAAAGCCCAACTTAACCACCTTAAGTGGCAGAAAAGCATCCTTTCGTTCTGGTGGTGAGTTTCCTTATGCTTCAGACTGTGATCTTGGCAACTGTAATGTTGCTTTCAAGCAATTTGGTGTTGGGGTTGAGTTTATCCCCGTCGTATTAGATTCCAACAGAATCAGTCTAAACACAACCGTATCAGTGAGCTCTTTAACCAATGAAGCCAACGAAGTAACTGGCGGAACAGATGATACACCTAGCTTAAGCATACGTGAAGCACAAACCACAATAGAACTTGCAGACGGACAAACCATGTCGATTGCAGGTCTGCTGAGCAAAGATTCTGAAACAAACCAGCAACACACACCAGGATTTGCAGACCTTCCACTGATTGGCACTTTATTTAGAAACAGGGATTCAGCAAAAGAAGAAAAAGAACTGATTATTCTTGTAACACCCCATTTAGCGAGACCAATCCCTCAAGATCAAATTCGCTTACCAACTGAGACCTATGTAGAACCCGATGATATGGACTTTTATGTATTAGGTAAAATGGAATCAAGAAAAGCCAAAACAATAACACCAGCGGCTGGCGGAATTAATGGCCAATTCGGACACCAACTTAATGAGGGGAGCCTGTAATGAAAAATAATAAATGTTTGAACTTATTGGCCGTTTCGGCACTCTTATTGACAGCTTGTAATGATAGTAACTACCGACCAACACAAGTAGACAATAACTTCGGGTCTGCTTATAAACAAATCACTCAAGCACAAATATTAAACCCGGATGCAGCACTAAACCCGCCTTTAAATCCGCCTAAAAATATGGACGGTCAAGCAGGGGAAGCGACAATGCAAAGTTATCGTGACGCCTTTTCTACAACGCAAGAATCGCAATCCGTTGAAATCTCTTCAGGTGACAGTGGTGGCGGTTCTAGTAGTAGCAACAATTAAAATAGTAACACTTCCATCACAGGAGTATTAAAATGGCTAATAAATTCACTCCTTTAAAAAAACAACGAGGTGCGGTAATTGTTCTTACCGCTCTGAGTCTTTTAGTTATTTTAGGCATGGCTGGGCTCGCTATCGATTCTGGTCATTCCTATATTAACAAATCACGCCTACAAAATGCCGTTGATGCCGCATCGCTTAGCGCAGTAATTAGTATCCTTGAAGACATTCAAGCCGAACCTGGACTTGTTATACAAACGGCTAATGCAATTAAAGATGCCAGAAACACCTATTTAGCCAATGTAAAGTCAGCTGGAAATGCTGAGCTAGAGGCAACTGATGTGGACATCTGCTTTTCAACATCACTACACTCTTTTCCCTGTGTATCATCTATCTCCCCAGGCAGCTCCGATATTTTTGCTAGAGCCACCGCAGTTGATCCACAAAACAGTAATAACCCTGCTATTCCTCTGCAAATGTTTATTATACAAATATTGGGGATTGATAATAAATCAGTAGCCGCGGTATCAGTTGCAGGCACACAGGCAACTCCTCCTGCAAGCATAGCTGAAATTCAGTGCAATATTAGTCCATTGTTTGTTTGCGGCGGTGGATCTGCTGAAGAAATGC
>ENA-OSET01002605-OSET01002605.1-sediment-metagenome-genome-assembly--contig:-NODE-2605-length-17215-cov-10.871689_pt1 | contig 17215 bp, 16 predicted proteins | sample MGYA00237882_ERZ534229 | MGnify/ENA primary metagenome ERZ534229 (study PRJEB26408, sample SAMN06266212) | sediment metagenome | isolation source: Hudson Canyon methane seep mesocosm | place... | reverse complement strand
CCACCTTGCAGATCCAACAGGTGGTGTCGATGCTTTGAAAAATAAAAATAATGAAAGTAGTAGAAGACTTAGACTGAAGTACGTAGATATGGCAAAAGGTATATTTCAACAAAAAGATTTCTTTCTTCAGATTTGGAGTCGTTAACTTTAGACCTACCCAGATAACTGATCGTGCATAAAGTCCACTTCGCCAACCAGTGATTTGGTAATCCCCCCATTATTAATCTGACTCTTATACACAAATAATTTTTTATTATAATTGAACTTTTTGCATTTTTGATGATCAGAACATTAACATTAAATAATCATCAAGACTTTAAAAATGCTTATAAAAGATACCGAAGAATGGGCAAATAATTTATTTTCTCACGCCAAGCTAGGGGATAAAAGACGTACTAAACGATTAGTCAAACTTAGCCATTTAATGGCGAGCAATACAGGCAGTTCAATTGTTAAAGCATCGGGAACACAAGCAGCAATTGAAGGCTCTTATCGTTTTATTCGAAATGATGCAATTGAAGCTGATGACATTGCCACTGCTGGTTTTTCTTCTCTTTTATCAGAGTTGAAATCATCTAAAAACATACTCGCATTAGAAGATACTTCGACATTGAGCTACCGTCATAATGTTACCAAAGAATTAGGTTTTACTGGTGCAAGTAAAAAATGTAAGGCTAAAGGCATGTTAGTCCACTCTGTTCTGATGGTAGATGCTCAAACAGAGCAACACCGTTGGTGTCGAAAAGATGAAGATTTTGGCACTAAACATCAACGAAAACAGCGTGAATATAAAACAAAAGAAAGTTATAAGTGGCAACGTTCTTCTGAAGCAATGACTGCTAGATATGCCAGTGTCATGGATAATATTATCAGTGTTTGTGATCGAGAATCAGATATTTTTGACTACATAGCTTATAAAGAGAAACACCAGCAACGGTTTGTTGTACGGGCGAAGCACGAGCGGATAGTTACGGGTGACGGAGATAAACTAACGCCCTATATAAACCAACGGTAATCCCCCCATTATTAATGGACTTGGATTCAACCGGTCATTGCAACACATCAATAAAGCCACAATAATAAGGTTGGTGTGATGTCAGACTTAATGAATGAACAAAAGAAAGCTATCATTTGGAGACTCTGGAAGAAAGGCTCCCCAATGATTAATATTGCTAGAATGATAAATAAGGCACCTGCCACAATTTTTTCTTACTTAAGATATCATGGTGGTATTGAGCCCTATATAAAGCGTAGAGCTGCTAGAAGCCTTACGTTGGGGGAACGAGAGGAAATATCAAGAGGAATTGTCGGCAACCGAAGTGCTAGAGAGATTGCTAATCAACTTGGCCGGAGCCATTCTACAATCAGTAGGGAAATCACTAATAATGGTGGCCGTTTAAAATATAGGGCAACAATCGCTGACAGTCAGGCTTGGAAACGAGCTAAAAGACCCAAGCCTTATTTATTAGCAGAGAAACTTGCTCTCAAAGAAACTGTTACCGTTAAATTATCAAAAAATTGGTCACCAGAACAAATATCTGGCTGGTTAAAATTAACGTACCCTGATAATGACTCAATGCACGTGTCACATGAAACAATCTACAAAAGTTTATTCATACAAACACGAGGTCTTTTCAAAAAAAAGATGCGTAACCACTTGCGCACTAAACGAAAGTTTCGTCACTCAAAACATCATAAGGTAGGTACCCGAGGGAGAATTGTCGATGGGGCTTCGATACGTGAACGCCCATCATTTATCGAAGAACGTTCCGTAGCTGGACATTGGGAAGGAGACCTTATTGTTGGCTCTCAAAATAGTTATATAGCAACCGTAGTCGAGCGGCAATCTCGGTTCACAGTCTTAGTTAAAGTTGACGGGAAAAGTACGGAAAGCGTTGTTAGCAACCTTTCAGAACAAATGAGTTACTTGCCAAATTTTCTCAAACAAAGCCTCACTTGGGATAGAGGTACTGAATTATCGAGTCATAAAAACTTTTCACTGGCAACAGGAATGAATGTATATTTTTGTGATCCATCAAGTCCTTGGCAGCGTGGTACAAATGAAAATACAAATGGTTTATTAAGGCAATACTTTCCCAAAAGAAGCTGCTTGTCAGGATATTCTCAAGACGAGCTGAATGAAATTGCTTCAGAATTAAATAATCGACCTCGGAAAACATTAAAATTCTTAACGCCGGTAGAGAAACTTGAAAGAGTGTTGCAATGACCGGTTGAATCCAAGGAGATCAGAAGTAGATCTTTTTCTCTGTGTTAATTTCAATTTCTGAATAGGTGTAATACCACCAATTCCCATGTTAGGTCGTTCGTTATTGTAAGTCCACAACCATTGCGTCGCTCTGCTATGTAATTCTTCAATATCTTGATAAATATACTGGCTTAGCCAGTCATACCTTACGGTTCGGTTAAACCGTGAGATATAAGCATTTTGTTGTGGGTTGCCAGGTTGTATGTAGTGCCCCACTAATTTCGGACACGCCATTAACATAAGCATTACTGGAGCGCATCTTACATCACTCACATATTATTCAAATTAAAGGAGATAGTGTTGATTCCCCATCATTATTTATACTCATTATGCGGGCAACTCCGCCTCTTGACTAGAAATGAGCATTTGCCATTGAATGTTTTCTTCAGACATAATTTGTGTCGATAGTTTAACGTAATGCTTTAGCTGCTCGTAACTCTTATAGTTATCTTCTTGGATCTCAAGCTCCTGTAAATTATTTAAGATGATTTTTAATTTATCAGCAGTTTGATGAGACTTATTTGATACTCTACTCCATTCCAACTTAGTCAAAATCCCATGAAAACCAGCAGCAAGAGCAGGTAATGCCGCAGTTAGAATTAAAAGCCATTCCACATAAACCAAAAGGTGAGCCACAACACCTACCACTGTCATAACGAATAAAAATAGTGATAAGCTATGAAGTCGATGATGTAGTTTATGATTATCAGAGGCTGTTTTTTCATGGTAGTCAATTTGATCTTCAAGAACATTCTTTAATAAGTTTACCTTTATTTCCATCTGTTCACTAGCCACAAAAATCGAACCATCTTGTTTGTTTGGTAACCCTTGTTGTTTATTAAAATAATTCAGTTTATTTAATGATAACTGACCACCTGATTGTTTAACATAAGTCGAATTGTATAATATATTAGGAAGATGGAGTACTGTCATTGCAATACGTAAATAGCGTAACTGCTCTGCCAAAAATCTTTTTTCGAGCCATTTCTGGTGCCATTGTTGTTTTCGCGCAATGAAGAGAATAAAAATAATCAGGGTAATAAAAAGTAACTCTAAATATCCCCATAAATGACTTTCTTCAGTGACCCATAAATGAATCTCTCCTGCCACCGCAGAAAAAACTGCAAATGTAGATAGCAAATAAAGTAGGATGACCGAATCTCTATGTCGATTTGCATAGTGATTAGCGGCCATATCATTAACCTCAAAGGCATTATCGACTTTTTGAGGTTTGACTATGATTTTTTCAATAGACTCATCAATCTTATCCGCATAAGGAGTAAGATTTTCCCAATTAAGAGATTTCCATATTTTACGAAAATTTAGCAGCAATATTCCTGTAAAAAGGTTGAACCATATTCCAGCAAAGGAGTGACTGTCATTTTCACTAGGCCTTTCGAGTCCTATTGACGCGCCTCCAAGCTTTGATAACTTCAAACCCTCAATTGATATATCACGAAATAATGATTGAATATAAATGGATGAAAAAACGGGTTGCTCTAGCTGGTAGCAAACTTGATGAGTAAACACACTACTGTCAACAACCCTGATTTTTAACTCCTGATTAGATGTATCCACCCAAACAACTGGGATATTTGCTTTAAGTGCCGCATGAAGTGTGGCGAATGTGCCGCCCTGAATGCCGTCATTGCCATCCCAAAAAGAAATTACAATATCCGCATAACCCACAGCCAAATGGTTTCGTTCTTTTTTTAACGCTTCCATGCTGCCATCATCAGGCGTGTTCTTGACCAAACATGCTTTCCTACTGACCCCTTTTTGCAATGCCGGATAATTAGATTCAAATTGCTTAATACATTCTTCTGTAGGAGATAAAATATGCGTATCAATTTCAAGTTCAGCCGCCGCCTTAAGAGCTAACAGGTCAACGCCATCAACAGCGCCTGTCAATACCCTTAATGAATCACAATCATTTTGAAATAAGGCTAAGATGTTATCAAGCGCTTGTGAAACCTGTTCTGTTGAGATTCCTAACCGCTGTTGATTATGCCCAGAAAAAAGTATTGTTTTAATTGTCATACTAATGCCTCATCATTTTTTATTACAAAATACGAAGATAAATTATTTAATTACGATACTTAATCATTATTCATGAATAGTCTTTTGAAAAATATCATGCTTTTCATTCCTAAATCATGTAAAGAAGTCAGATGGCGATGAATCCAACGCTTAAGAGACGCTTGATACTCTTGCAGTTGTATTTTCCGTGCTTTTTGCTGCGCTTTATCGTTTTGATTGAGAATGGCATAGGTAACTGCTAGATTGTAAAGTGGCTCAATGTGGAGTGTCAACACTATTTCGTACCTAGACTCAGTTCAATTTGAACAATCTCATCTAGCCTAATTTGTTCCAACTGGTTGGGTGATAAGTAAAAACCTGCGCAGTACGACATGGATAACGATGTGTTAGCGAGTGATGTTGTGCCAGCCCTCAGTAAGTGTAGGGTCGTTGTTTTGACGTAATCGTAGCGTTAGCGAAGGTGAAGACAAAATAAAAGACATCCCGACGCACCGTCAGTCATTTGAGGGAGTGATACGTAGCCAGCGCCGAGTTTACGAAGGAGTGGCGAAGTGTCACGAACGCAGGACGTCTGAGGCGCCGAAGGCATTCATGGTCGCATTACATTTTTGCCGCTTGCTTGGGCTGGGATGCCCAAAACAAGCTATACGCAAAAATTGCGACTCCCCGGTTCACAAGTCGTTATTCTGGACATAAAAAAAGCCCCTACAAAATAAATTTATAGGGGCTTTTTATTGTTATTCCTTCATGGACTATTTGTCAGAATGAATATCCATTTGTGGGTATGGAATTGAAATACCTTCTTTATCAAACGTTAATTTAATTTGTTCAATTAAATCAGAACGTACACCCCAATAGTCACTGCTCTTTACCCATGGGCGGACATTAAAGTTAACGCTACTATCCGCTAGTTCAGCAACAGCAACTGCTGGTGCGGGGTCAGCTAAAATTAATTCATGTGCAGTTAAAATCTCTTCCATTATTTTTTTTGCTTTTAACATGTCATCGTCATAACCAATACCGAACACCATATCAATACGGCGAGTGTCACGGGCAGAAAAGTTGGTAATAGCGCCTGCATAAATTTGACCGTTAGGGATGATGATTTCACGGTTATCACCTGTTTTCATGATCGTGCTGAAAACACTGATTTTTTCAACAACACCTGTTACGCCACCTGCTTCAATAAAGTCACCTAGTTTAAATGGGCGGAAAATAATCATCATTACGCCAGCAGCGAAGTTTTGTAATGAATCTTTCAGTGCTAAACCAACCGCAAGGCCGGCGGCACCGAGCAGAGCAATAAATGAGGTTGTATCAACACCGAGTTGATCTAAAGCCGCAATCAAAACAAATAACATTAAGACTGCATTAGCGATAGCGCCTGCAAAGTTAACTAAAATCGGGTCGAAATCAGCTCGAACCATTAGCTTGCGGACTAATTTAATTACCCACTTTACGACGACTCGACCAATAAAAAGGATGGCGGCTGCAATTGCAAAATTGAGTAACCATTGTCCTATTAAACTTGTTTCAGCTTCCATTTTTAAATCCTATTTTCTAATGTTTTAATAATATCGTGGACCAATTGAGGGCCTTGGTAAATGAATCCGCTGTATATTTGGACAAGACTTGCACCTGCCTCTATTTTTTTCACAGCATCATCACCCGACATAATCCCACCTGCGGCGATAATCGGCAAGTCTTCGGGTAGTGCTAGCCTAAATTGGCGAACTATTTCTGTTGATTTTTCAAACACGGGTCGGCCACTTAATCCCCCTGCTTCACTGCCAAATTGGAGGTCCGTTACCCCTTCGCGTGACATGGTGGTGTTGGTTGCAATAACAGCATCAATTTCAAATTGACGGAAGGCCTTTGATAGCTCTTCAACTTCACTGATTTCCAGGTCAGGGGCAACTTTTACGGCCATAGGAACATAACGGCCATATTGCTGTTGGAGTTGTGCTTGTTGTTCTTTTAATGCGCCTAGCAATTGATTTAGAGACTCTCCAAATTGGAGTGTTCTTAGTCCTGGTGTATTAGGAGAAGAGATATTGATGGTGATGTAGTCTGCATGGGAATAGACCTTGTTAAGGCCAATTAAGTAATCATCAACAGCCTTTTCAACTGGAGTATCAAAATTCTTACCGATATTGATGCCAACAACAGCATTTGTCTGTGCAATTTTTACTTGTTCTACCAGATGCTCAACGCCTAAATTATTAAAGCCCATACGATTTATAATCGCTTCTGCTTCTGGAAGTCTAAATAAACGAGGTTGTGGATTACCCTCTTGTGGCCTAGGTGTCACTGTGCCAATTTCAATAAAGCCAAAGCCAACACTCGCTAAAGCATTAATATAGTCGCCATTTTTATCCAGACCAGCCGCTAGTCCGACAGCGTTGGGAAAGGTTAAGCCCATCAGGTTGACTGGGGTCGCAGCTACTTGAGGGTAAAGTAGTGATGACAAGCCCGTCATTTCGAGTGCGTTTAGTCCTTTTAAACCTAAATGATGTGCTTTTTCGGCATCAAGTTGGAACATTAGCTTACGCATTAATTGATAAAACATTATTCAGTTACCATTGTGATGTGATACCCGCTGAATTTACGGATATTTAATACGCCAGTATCAAGAAGAAGATACTGGCCTTTAATACCTTGTAAGACGCCACTTATTTCTGGTGTCTTATCAAAGTTATGTGATTTTACTTTTTCTGGATAGCTTTGAACTGGATAGGTGATTTCCAAAGCCTGATCGTCTAATAATGGTGTGATTGCTTGTTCACCAAAACGTTGTTGAAGCACTGATAACTCATCCTGACAGAGTGTTAATAGTTCATCACGTTTAGCAATTAAATCGACGGGCTCATTGAAACCTTTTAGCATTTTCCGCCAATCTGTTCGATCTGAAACATGCGATTTAAACATAACTTCAACAAGGCCAGATTGATAACGTGTTTTAACTCTGAAAATAGGGAGTGCTTGAATTGCTCCTTGGTCTATCCAGCGAGTAGGCATTTGATTTACACGGGTAATACCGACTTTTACCCCTGAACTATTTGCAAGGTAAACAATATGATCCTGCATGCAAAATGACTCACCCCATTCCGGTTCTCGGCAGGTGCCTGCATCATAGTGGCAGGTTTCCGGCTTCATAATGCACAGGTCACATCGAGCTAAAGATTGTGAGCAAGGAAAACAAAACCCACCGCTGTAACTTTTTTTAGTTACGCGATCACAGGCTTGGCAGTGTATTTCACCAGCGAACGTTAGCTGTATGTTTTGCCCTATCAGAGGATTCATATCGATATGTTGAGAATCTAAGACCATTTGGTAGTTTGCTAGCGAAGTGTCGCTTTGCAAGCTTGTCGCCATTTTAGATAATTGCCCGTGAAATTGAGTCACATTTCAAATCCTATAATTATTGTTATGGCATAGTTTATCTTATTCGTAATATTATTTTGTAAACAGACAATGTGTTTCACCTTTATAATAGGCCGTTATGCTGAAATTAATTATCAAAGTTATCTCGCCTGCATTGCTGTTGTTAATGACAGCATGTACAAATCCATTTATAAAAGTCGAAAATATTGAGCCCGAAGCCGGCTCGCAAGCACAGCAAGAAATTACGCCTAGATCAACATGGCAAGATGCTTATGGTGAGCCGCAAGATAGTGAAGTTAACACCTTATCTGAGCAAACTATTGAAGAGGTAGCGCCAGAGAATATTACGCCGGCACCTATTACCGACCTCTGGCAGCGTATTCGCAATGGTTATGCCATTCCTTACCCAAGTATGCACTCGGCAACGGAGAAGCAATTAGCTTGGTTTGTTAAACATCCAGATTATGTTGACCGTGTTGTTGAGCGTGCAAGGCCTTATCTTCATCATATTGTTGATGAGTTAGAGCAGCGTGATATGCCGCTTGAGATTGCATTACTTCCTGTGGTGGAAAGTGGTTTCCAGCCTTTTGCTTATTCGCATGGTCGCGCAGCAGGCTTATGGCAGTTTATTCCTGGAACAGGTAAGGTCTATGGCTTAGACCAGAACTGGTGGTATGACGGACGTCGAGACGTGATTGAATCTACCCGCGCGGCATTAGATTACCTACAAAAATTACATAATGATTTTGGTGATTGGCAGCTAGCTTTAGCTGCATATAATTCTGGTGAAGGTACTGTTGGCCGTGCTATTAAACGCAATAAAAAGGCGGGAAAAGCAACAGATTTTTGGTCATTGAGCTTACCAAAAGAGACATCGGCTTATGTACCCAAGTTGATGGCTATAGCCCAGCTAATCAATCAACCAGAACAGTATGAAATTACCTTGAGCTCTATTGATAACTCACCTTTCTTAACGGTGGTGGAAGTGGGTTCTCAAATTGATTTGGCATTAGCGGCAAAATTAGCCGAGATGACAACGGATGAAATGTATCAACTGAATCCTGGCTTTAACCGTTGGGCAACACGACCAGAGGGGCCACACCGTTTAGTTGTTCCTCTTGAAAAGGCGGCTTTGTTTCAACAAGCATTAGCAGACTTGCCAATGGATGAGCGAGTTCAGTGGACACGGCATAAGATTAAGGGCGGCGAGTCTCTGGGTGGTATTGCAAAGCATTATAAAACGACAGTGTCGGTTATAAAGGAAGCCAATGGTTTGGGTGGTAATAACATTCGTGAGGGGCGACACTTATTGATTCCGATTGCATCTGGCAAACCAAGTAGCTATCCATTAACACAAAGTCAGCGCTTAGCAACGCGACAGAATAAATCGCGTAGTGGAAGCAAAAAGATTCATACGGTTAAGGCGGGCGATACATGGTGGGATATTGCTAGGGCCTATAATGTGGGGGTGAGAAAGCTGACCAGTTGGAATGGCAAGGCACCGGGTGATACATTACACTTAGGTCAAAAACTGGTTATATGGACCAAGGAAAAATCAGCATCGTCAAATAAAAAAGTGAGAACTGTAAACTATAAGATACGAAGTGGTGACTCACTTTGGAAAATATCACAGAAGTTTAATGTGAGTATTGCTCAGGTTCGAGAATGGAATGGCTTGAGTGAGCGTACACTTTTGAAGCCGGGGCAGAATTTAACACTGTATGTTGATGTAACAAAGCAGCACGGAAGTATTTAACAATGTTACATATCGCATTATATGAACCCGAAATACCACCTAACACCGGGAATATTATCCGTTTATGTGCAAATGCAGGTGCTCAATTACACTTAATTGAACCAATGGGGTTTGTTCTAGATGACAAGCGGCTCCGTCGAGCTGGTTTGGACTACCATGAGTTTGCAGAAATGAAGGTGCATGCTGATTTTTCAGCTTTTCAGGCGTGGTTAGGTGAGCGACGATTATTTGCTTGCACTACAAAGGCGAAGCAAAACCATAATCAACCACATTATCAAGATGAAGATGTGTTGCTGTTTGGCCCTGAGTCTCGCGGTTTACCTGTATCGGTCTTAGACTCTATTGCTGACGATCAGAAAATACGTATTCCGATGCAGGAAAATAGCCGTAGTTTAAATTTATCGAATGCGACCGCTATTATTTTGTATGAAGCTTGGCGACAGCTTGATTATATCTAGACTGCGAACTCTATCAGTTTTACCTACATTAACCTGATTTTTTCAAGAACTTAGTCAATAATACAATCCGAGTACCATTTACTCTACCTTCAATTTGCTCAGGGTTATCTGTTAGAGAGATATTTTTTACCATCGTGCCACGTTTTGCAGTGAAGTTAGCCCCTTTTACATCGAGATCTTTTATTAAAGTGACACTGTCACCAGCAAGTAAAGCGGCACCATTACTATCTTTATGATCGCTTGGAAGGTCGTTGTCATCTGACTCTGTGGCTTGTGCCCACTGTTGCACTTCTTCTTCAAGATACATCATATCCACTAAGTCTTGTGCCCACGCCTCACCTTGTGCTGACAAGCGTTTTAGTAAACGCCAGGCCATTACTTGAACAGCATCTACCGGTTTCCACATCGCGTCATTTAAACAACGCCAATGATTTGCATCCATTGTCTCTGGAGCATCAATTTGATCTTGGCATACTTGACAGGTCAAGATGGCTTGCTCTGCACTACCATCAGGTGTTGGTGGCACTTCATAAACATGAAGATCAGTATTAGCACTGCACAGCTCGCAAGCTGAATCACTACGCTGAAGAAGGGTTTTCTCTATGCTCATGCCACCAGCCTCTAAGTGTTGTTCAATCGTTAATTATCTCATAACTGATCAATGTGTTGCTTGTTTAAATACATGTATGCAAGTGATATTATGTACTTATCTTGAGACGTGTTTTATTAAAAAGGCTATTAGTTATGAAGCTAGGAACAGTGATCAATATTGTGCTGCATACTGTATTGGCTGTCGCCATTATTATAGTGTTTCTTCCCGCGTTAAAAACGGGAAATGATGGCTATCAGGGAGCTAAAGTTGCTACGCCTCAGAAAACTATAGAGGTTGAGTCCACACTGACTATTACAGGTGTAGCTGATGAGGAAAAAACAACGATGTCTGAACCTGTGATAAGTGCAGAAAATGAAGATGAATCTACACTTTATAACGTTGTTGATGGGAATAAACTGGATGAGAATAGTTATGCTGGTTTTAAGCTATACCGTAACTGGTGTGCAAGGTGTCATGGTGCTTATGGGCAAGGTATGGCTGGACCCAATTTAGCAGATAGCCTGAAGGCTATCTCAGAAAGAGAATTTTTTAAGGTAGTAGAAAATGGTAAGTCTGGAAGAATTGGAAGTATGCCTCTATGGAAAACCAATGTGAAAGTAATGGCGGGGCGTGATCAACTTTATGCTTATTTGATGGCGCGCTCTGATGGTGCCATTGGTGAAGTGAAACCACAAAAGCAATAGTTCATTCCATTCATTCAAGGTTAGGGACTATTAGTGACCTCTTTTATAAGGTCACTTTTTATCAGGTAAAATGACATGACAGAAAAAACACTTATTAAAGGTAAGGACCTTGATTTAGAAACAAGCATTGCGACGATGCAGGCTAAGCTAAAATCATTTGGTTTTGATATTGAGCAGGCGTCTTGGCTTAACCCTGTTAGCAATGTTTATTCTGTTCATATTCGAGATAAAAGCTGTCCTTTAATGTTTACCAATGGCAAAGGGAGTTCGGAAAAATCTTGTCTTGCAAGTGCTTTAGGTGAGTACTTTGAGCGTTTAAGTTGTAACTATTTCTTTGCAGATTTTTATCTGGGCGAGCAGCATAGTCAGAATGACTTTGTACATTATCCTAATGAAAAATGGTTTTCTAGTTCAGCAACGGGGATGCCTGAAGGTTTAATGGATGCATCCTTATGGTCCTATTTTGATCCAGAGAATGAACTCAGTCCGGATAAATTATTTGATATTAATTCTGGTACCGGTGAGCGAGGAATTTGTGCTGCACCCTATCATCGCTTGCGAGATAGTCAAACACTCTATATCCCGATAAATATTATTGCTAATATCTTTGTTAGCAATGGTATGTCAGCAGGTAATAGTAAGAATGAAGCGCGTGTTCAGGGTTTGTCTGAAGTATTTGAACGTTATGTGAAAAACAAGATTATTGCTGAGGGTATTTGTTTACCAGAAGTACCTAAAGAAGTTATTAATCGTTACCCACTTATTAAGCAGGCGATAACAGAACTCGAAGGGCATGGTTATACGCTTAAAGTTGCTGATGCATCTTTAGGTGGAAAATATCCTGTGATGAGTGTCACCCTGATTAACCCTAAAGATGGATCTGTATTTGCTTCATTCGGTGCTCACCCAAGCTTCGAAGTTGCTTTAGAAAGAACGGTAACTGAGTTATTACAAGGCCGAAACCTTGATCAATTGGATGTGTTCCACCCGCCAACGTTTGATATTGAAGAGGTTGCCTCACCACAAAACTTAGAAATGCATTTTATTGATTCAAGTGGTTTTATTTCGAATGGTTTTTTTCGTAAAACCCCCGATTATGAGTTTAATGACTGGGATCATGATAGTGAAACGTGTGATGAATTTACCTATTTGAGCAATAAGGTCCATGATATGGACTTTGATATTTATATTTCTGACTATGAGCATTTAGATGTTTATGCCTGCCGTATTTTGGTGCCGGGAATGTCTGATATTTATCCTGTTGATGAGCTGGTTTGGGAAAATAATAATGAAGGTGCCTTATTTAGAGAAGACTTTCTAACCTTAAAGCAGGGTAATGAAGTTCAGTGGCGAGGTATCCTAGATCGTTTGGATGAGGGTGGCTACAATGATCAAACCTTGGCTACACAGTTTATTGGCCTCGCACCTGATCCTGATACCTTATGGACTAGCGTGCGTCTAGGAGAGATTAAAGCGCTGTTATGCCTTGCCTTGCAAGATGAAGAGGCGATTGAGTGGATTGATTGGTGCTTATCACTTGATCAGGCTGATGAAGCAACACGTCGTCATAATCTATGTCTCAAAGCTTTGTTAGAAATTAAGTGGGATGACCAGCGTGACTATGCGGAATATCAGGGAGGACTAGAGCTGATGTATGGGATACAGACTGTCGCAGAGGGATTGAAAATTGTTGAAGGTGAGACTGTTTTTCACAATTTACATTGTCCGGGGCTGAGTTTAGATGGGTTTGAGCGACATACAAAATTGCTTGAAGGCTACGGTAAACTTCAGGTAGCAAAAAGGAATAATTGGAAGTAGATACTTACTACGCCATTTTTGTTTGAGCCGATTTTTATTTATCTAAAAATAACGCTAACACTTTAATTTTTTTTACTGTATTCTTTCTCGCTTCTTCAGCTTATCGGGTTTATTCATAACCTTTGCTTGAAGTGGTGTGGAGCGGTAGTTCAGCTGGTTAGAATGCTGGCCTGTCACGCCGGAGGTCGCGGGTTCGAGTCCCGTCCGCTCCGCCAATTTTTCTTTGTTAAATCTCTTTTATAAGTTTAACATTTCATCACGTGTGATGATGTTAATCAATGGTTCTTGTTTTGAGGCCAACTTATCTTCCAGAGTGTTATATCCCCAGTCTGCAAAATACAATTTTACGCTTTTTAAGCGAGTATCATTAATAACGTTGATGAGTGTTGGTAAGCGATCTTCAATGAAGAAGATATCATGATCGGGGTGTGAGCTTAATAAGTCAGCCAATACTTGTTGTTTACTCAGCTGACGGTCAAGACCATAAATTCGCTCAGCTGGAAAAGTAATATTATTGGCCTGTAATATTTTAGCCACAAAACGTTCTTGTTTTGTGGTGATTATGGTCATGTTTCTGTTATCAATTTGACGTAATTTATCTGCAATGCCTGTAAATAAGGGATTCATTTCGATCCACTCATTCAAATTGTCAGAAATCCAAGAGTCACGCGTTTCACCAAACCGCTGTTTGAGTCGTGCTATATCAATTTCATCGCGACGAATTAGCTGGCGAATATGTGTTTCGAAATGTGAAAGTAATGCGTCGGCACTCACACCTTCAAAGAGGTGGCGCATAATGAGTGCGGCTTCATAACCTGTTTCCATAACGGGTCTAACCTGACGAAATAAATCAATCATGTTGGTGGGTACTTCTGCAGGCATGTCTGTCCATACCTTGCATGCGACCTTCCAGCCCGTTAGTCCAGTTTCTATCGCACTATCGCAAATCACCCCATCAAAATCTAAGGCGTATAGTTTTGTTTTTGACATGATTATTATTTCAGCAGGCAGTGTTTAGCATAGTCGGCTGCTTGGTTAGCGCTCCAGTCTCCGGTTGGTTTATTTTTCATGTCGCTACACCATTGTTCGCTACCGATTTCTGGGCTACATGCGGTTATGGAGACGGCAAGAAGTGCGATTGCTAAAATGCTTATGATGCGGTTAATTGATGTCATATATTCTTTCCTATCGTGTTACACGTGTGTTGCCATTGACAGACATTACACGGACTCTGTCGCCTACATAAAAGGGTTGATTTGGATCATGGGCTTGAACAGTAGAAATGATATTGTCACTGTCAGCCATACGAATAACAAGCTCTACACCTTGAGACTTTGTTATTGCTTCTTCGGCAGCACTGCCGGCCATACCTCCAGCCACAGCTCCGACGATCGCAGCAATTGTGGAGCCTGTTCCATCGCCAATACTACTCGCAGCAATGCCGCCAACAGCCGCCCCAGCTGCAGTACCTATAGGTGTTTTTGTTCCTTCAATAACAACTAAGCGTACTTCTTCTACCGTTCCGTATTTTACGGTTTGAACTTGTCTGGCATCGTCTCGAGAGTAGGTGTCGCCTTGTAGATTACTGGCACAACCTGTAACAGCTAGGCTGGCAATAAAGCTGATGGCAATTATTTTTTTCATTTTGTTTTCCTCATATTGCATTGGGCTGTTTTCAGCGAGAGGTTATTTTTAACCAAACACCTTTATTCCTTTGAAAATGGTATGGCGGACTTGATTGTTAAATAACCAGCCAGTAAATGGACTGTTTTTTCCGGTACTAATAAATTCATTAGGCTGACATTCATAATAAGCATTTGGATCGATAATGCAAAGATCAGCCTGTGCGCCTACTTGAATTTGTCCTGCTTCAATTCCGAGAATAGTTGCTGGGTGATAAGTCAGGTTGGCAATTGCTTGTTGCAAGCTAATTTCATCATCATTGACTAATTTAAGCGTTAAGGGCAATAAGGTTTCTAGCCCTGAAATACCGGGTGTTGTTTCTGCAAATGGGCCTAGTTTTGCATCTTGATCTAGAGGTTTATGATTAGAGCATATAGCAGAAATCACACCCTCTCGTAAGCCTTGCTGTAATTGTTCGCGGTCACGAATACTACGAAGTGGCGGCATGACATGGCAAAGGCTATCGTAGTTACCAATATCATGTTCAGTTAGATGTAGGTGATGAATACTGACATCGGCACTCACGCTTAAGCCTTTGTGTTGTGCTTCCCTAATTAAATCTACCGATTTGCCAGCTGTTATATTGTGGAAGTGAGCGCTAACACCTGTTTGTTCAATGAGTAGTAGATCTCGGCTTACTGCAATTGTTTCTGCTGTTTCAGGAATACCTGTTAGTCCTAGTCGAGCACTGACTGCACCTTCGTGAGCACAGCCTTGAGATTGTAACCATGGATCGGAAGGGTTTATAAAAATTGTCAGGTTTAAGCTGGCTGCATATTCCATTGCTCGTCGTAGGATTAAGCTATTTGTGATGGGCGTTCTGCCATTGCTAAAGCCAATACATCCGGCCGTTTTCAAGGCCGCCATTTCAGTTAATAATTCACCCTTTAAGCCTTGAGTTAAAGCGCCAATGGGATAAACCATTGCTCGAGCCGCTTTTTTTGCTCGCTCTTCTATTAGTTCAACAGCCGCGGGAGTATCAATAAGGGGATCGGTATCGGGAGGAACACAAAGAGATGTGATACCTCCAGCCGCTGCCGCTCGTGTTTCACTATCGATAGTTGCAGTGTGTTCTTGCCCCGACTCTCTTAGTCGAGCGCTCATATCAATAAGGCCTGGACAGACAATGAGTCCAGTTGCATCAATAGATTGCTCTACATTGAAGTTACTAGGCTGCTCTCCCACTGCGACTATTTTTTCATCTGCAATAAATATATCGAATTCGCCATCAAGTTGACTAGCTGGGTTTATGACGCGACCATTTTTTATATGAAGGTTCATGCGTGGGTCTCGACTTCTGATTGTGATCCTAATGCCATGGACATGACTGCCATACGAACAGCAATACCATGTGTGACTTGTTCTAATATGACCGATTGTGATCCGTCAGCAACGGTTGATGCAATTTCAACACCGCGGTTAATAGGACCGGGGTGCATCACAATGGCATCAGGGTTAGCAATGCTGAGCTTGTCTTCTGTTAGTCCATAGCAGTGGAAGTATTCTCGTGCGCTTGGCAATAGAGCCCCTTCCATACGCTCGTGTTGAAGTCGAAGCGTAATAATTACATCGACATCTTTCAAGCCGGCTTCCATATCGTGATAAACATGAACGCCAAGCGTTCTGCAGTCAGAGGGTAGTAATGTTTTGGGGCCGATGACTCGAATTTCACCTACACCTAATGTGGCAAGGGCCTGAATTTGAGAACGAGCAACACGGGAGTGCAATATGTCACCAATAATGGCTACTCGTAGATCTGGAAAATGTTGTTTATGGCGGCGAATGGTAAACATGTCCAACATGGCCTGCGTTGGATGGGCATGACAACCATCGCCAGCATTAATGACACTTACATGAGGAGCGACATGTTGGGCTATAAATTCGGCTGCACCACTTTGGTTATGGCGAACAACAAACATATCGCAGTGCATCGCTTCAAGATTATGTAGGGTGTCTAGCAAGCTCTCGCCCTTTGATGTGGCTGAGGTGCTTATGTTTAAGTTCATCACATCAGCAGATAAACGTTTGGCTGCTAATTCAAAAGTGGTGCGAGTACGCGTACTGTTTTCAAAGAACAAATTTACGATTGTTTTTCCACGTAATAAGGGGACTTTTTTAACTTGTTGATGTGAAATGCTGGAAAATTGCTCAGCACGGTCCATTATCTCAGTTAATAAAGGTCGCTTCAGTCCTTCGATAGTTAAAAAGTGGCGTAAATGACCATTTTCAGTGAGTTGATTATTGGTCATTCATTTGCTCCATTTGTTGTTATCTCAAGTTGCAGGTCGGTGTGATTAGTGAGCTTGATATGCTGATTAGCTTCTAGGCTGATAGAGTGCCCGATAATATCAGCATGAATAGGTAGCTCATGACCATTTCGTTCAATTAACACAGCTAAAGTGACACTTGCTGGACGACCGTAATCAAAAATTTCATTTAATGCTGCACGTACGGTTCGTCCACTGTGAAGTACATCATCAACTAATAATAAATGGCGATCATCAATGCTGAAAG
>ENA-OSET01002603-OSET01002603.1-sediment-metagenome-genome-assembly--contig:-NODE-2603-length-17232-cov-7.264121_pt1 | contig 17232 bp, 11 predicted proteins | sample MGYA00237882_ERZ534229 | MGnify/ENA primary metagenome ERZ534229 (study PRJEB26408, sample SAMN06266212) | sediment metagenome | isolation source: Hudson Canyon methane seep mesocosm | place... | reverse complement strand
TAAAAAAAACAGATTGCTGTAGGTTAGCTTAATATGAGAATCAATTATTTCTCAGATATACATCTAGAATTTGGCCCTGCCGATTTACCTGATAACGATGCGGATATTATTGTTGCAGCGGGTGATATAGGTATTTATGATCAGGGTATAGAGTGGCTATTGTCCACAAAAAAACCAGTGATTTATATAGCAGGAAATCATGAATTTTATACGCGTGAATACCATGACACCCTGCGTATGTTGCGGGATAAGTGTGCCAATACTAATATTACTTTTTTAGAAAATAATACCATTAAGTTTAATGGCGTACGTTTTATTGGCTGTTCATTATGGGCGGATTTATTTATTGAAGGCCAAGATACTGCTGATGCTTTATGCCTGAGTTTGAATGATTTTAGAAAAATACGCTACGCTGATGGCATGTATAATCCTCAGCAATTTACCGCTTTACATGCCCACTCAAAAACATGGCTAGAAAAAGAGCTGGCCAAGCCTTTTGACGGTCAAACCGTAGTCATAACACACCATGCTCCAACTCAATGGAGTTGGTATGATTCCCCCAATGCCATTAAAAAACTAGCCTATTGTAATGACTTGAAATCACTGTTTCATGAGTATGATATTGCCGTGTGGTTTCATGGGCATACACATAGTATCGGTGATTACCGGATAGCCGGTGCACGTATTTTATCCAATACGCGCGGTTATGTAGGGCGAAGAGTCGTCGATGACTTTGATATGAATAAAATCGTGGCTATTTAAGCGAGGCTGAGTCGAAGATATTGTGTCGGGAAAACCTTTTTAATTTTTATAATACAAGCGCGGAGATATATCATGAAACTAGCTTATAGCCCAATTGCGATAGCTTTATTGTTTGTAATGCAAACTACTCAAGCTGATCTTGTTAGTGATGGTGAATTAATTATGGATGGGGCACAAAAGGTATATCCTGAGTTTTTTCCTTCAAAAGAAAAAACTCAGGTATTAGAGCCTTGGCGATTTCGTTTCTATCCACAAACAGGAATTTATGTGGGGGTTAATCAGCAAGATTTAGGCGTTTATCTTTTAGGTGGTATTTTAGGAGATTCACCTATTTACGTTAATAATTCAGATGCTGTTTTGGCTATGATAAACAGTCAATTAAGCGCGAATAAAAATGATAATCTTATTTGTGAAACTAGCTCAGCGCCAGATGGATTTATTTATGAGCAAAGTGACAATACAGTTAACATAACAACCAATGGACAGTGTATTAAGCTACCAGATAATCCAAATTATTGTGATGTTAATCCTGAAACGGATGACGTTGGCGCACCAGTCGCAACTAATATCCATGTTTTAACTAAATCAGATATAGCCCATTTCGAATTGCAAGGGCTCTCATTCTCTGGAATTGATGACATTGCTAGGCAAGCAGCAAATACTAGTACTTGTATTATTCATGCGCCTGCTGAATTTTTGAATTACACGGTTAATACGGATATATGTTTGGATATAACAGATACATTAAGTGGTTATGGTCTACCTATATTAGGACGAGTGACAACTCATTTGGTGAGTTCTTCGTTTAGTACGCAGGTGAGTGATTGCTTTGTAACAGATGCTGATGCTATTACTAATATAGTGACTAAAGAGCTGTGGACGAAAGACTTAGTAGGAGGTGGTTTTACAAAAATTAATTAGCTATTAGTCTTTAGAGGTAGGGCTTATGCAGGTGCGGTAGCTAACGTTGTATAACGACAGTGCTTTTCCCTACAGAAGTAACGGCACCAGTACAATATGGCGCACGAATTAAGGCAGTGGCTCAATACCAGTTGAGAGAATTTGGCAGTAATTACGGTGTACAGGTTTCTTTAACCGGTGTTTTGAAAGTTATGGTGAAATTGGTATCGGTATGTTGTCAAGCGTGGAATACGTTTGCGAAATACTTCAAGGCTGTTCATCGTTTGTACTCACGGTAGTGGGTATTATTAGAATAAGTATTTATTAGGGCCGGATAACTAAGGCTGTGCAAATAAAGACTAACCTTCAGCCATAAAGTAAAAAAGGGCTTCCATTGCTGGAAGCCCTTTTGTGTTGCTATGAATGGTAAGTTTAACTTAGAAGTTAAATGTCCATTCTTCAGTCCAGTCACTAACTGAATCTTTGAAAGCACCAACATAAGTGACTTTATCAAAGAATGGATCGCTAACCATCATTCCGCTTGTAGGAAGAGGTGATCCAGCGCCTGGCAAATAACCATTTAGTTTAGGGTCATCAGTTGAGTTCCCCATTTGGCTATTGAACCACTCGCTTGTTAAGAAAGCTGCTTCAGGTTCATCAGCGAAGTTGCTTGCGCAATCAACAAATGAATGAGCAATAGTCAATAAGCCAGATAGTGCGCCTGGTGTACCAGCAACCTGGTATGTTGCTTCGCCATCAATCCTTAAGCAGTCACTGCCAAATCCAGAGAAAACAGAGTTCCAGATGTTAGCGCCTGTACCACGACGTAATAGAGCGCCTTGAGAACCTGCTGCAGAACCGATTAAAGTCATGTTAGCTAAAGTAGGCTTAGAGCGCGGTTGAATATCAGGGTTGTCGCCATTGTTATCCGCTTCGATACCACGGTCACCATCATCAGCAGCTTGCTGAATAAGAATATGTTGAGCTTTTCCCGTCCAACCTAGCCCCCAGTCAAGACTGTCATCATTGATGCCAGTTAGTACCATGTGCTTCATTTGAGCGGTACCACCAAACATTTCAACACCATCATCTAAGCCAGCGTGAACCTGTACGTAATCAATTAAAGTACCTGAACCAACAGCGTTTAGTGTAAGTCCATTTAACTCTTCATTAGGTCGTACAGCAAAACCAGCAAATAGAATTTGTGTGTACTTTAATACACCACTGCTATCTTCAGGTTGGTTGCCGCCAAAAATTTCAGAAGTAATCGCTTCGAAAGGAATTTCACATAATTCAACGCCTTCGTTACAACCATTAACAGGTGCGTTACCAGAGATAACTAGGCCACCCCATTCGCCGGCTGATTCTTGTAGTGGGCCTGACATAACGACTGGGCTATCTGGTGTTCCTTCTGACATGATTTTAGAGTCACGCCTAATCCATAAGAAGTCAGCGCCTTGTTGGCCGAAGACATGAGTGCCAGGGTCAATCGTTAAAGTAGCGCTATTCTTTTTATCGCCACCGATATACACGCCACCCGATAGAATCCACTGGGTATTGCTTGTTAAGGTAATATCTTTATTGAATTCGCCACTTAATATACATGACCCTTCGACAGGGCCAGCAGTTGCAAAGTCAGGGCATCCTTCGAAAGCATTGTTGGCAAGCTGGTCAATTTTGAAGCGAGTAGGGCTAGAGTTGGGGATGTATCTTAATCTTGCGTAATACTCTGTACCAGCGACAGAAATAGCAGGGATATGTACTGCAGTAGTTGATGGGTCGTAAGTATTACGGTGCCCGCTAATTCCATTAGCAGGCTGTAGTGACGTTAGTACAAATTCTCCGTTTGTAAATTGTAGCTCAGCATTATAAGACGCTTTACTTCCATCTAGTACTTCAATGGCAGGAAGGCTAAGTATTTGAGTGTTAAGGTCATAGCTAGCGGTATCAGCAGCAAAGCTATTGAAAGATGCGGTGCCAAGTAGCCCGGCAACGACTGCTGCTAGCTTGGTGTTAGAAATATTCAAAGACATAATAGGTATTACCTCGGTAATATAATAATAAAAAATAAGATGAAACATGATTAGAATAAAATCTATTTATTACAATAATATGACAGTTATTAAAAATAAAAATATTTTAGGTGTTAATAATATCGTATAAATGATGTCATGATATTGTCATTTAACTGTCATGAAGCTGTCATATTAAAAGGATATAGTGTTGATTTTATTTAATTGCTTATTACCTTGTATATAGTATTTTTACTTAAATTATTATAGTTAAGTAAATAGAGTATATACTTATTATGTTGAATAACTCGGTAATTAATAGTAATTGTACTTAGGCCGAAACTTTAAATTTTAATCATGAGTATGTTTGTAAAAATATTAAGAAAATATTGCCTGGTTTTTTTGTGCCTGAGCACAATAGCCAATGCTGAAGAGCATGAAGGGCTTGCTAGCTCTTTAGCTAAGGTTCGTGGAGACGTGGAAGAATTGCAAATCCAGTTAGATCTTGCGAAAGAAAACCACCGAAATCAGATGTCGGCCTTGGCCTCCCAGTTGTCTGACTTAGGGGTTGAAGAGCGACGCCAAAAAATAAGTATTGAAAAATTACAGCAGTCTTTAGAGAAGATTCAGCAAGATTCGCAAAAAAATTCAGCATCAAGTGATGCTTTAAAACCTGTTTTAACTGAGTTGATAACTCAATATCGTATTTATGTAAGAAATGGATTTCCATTTAAAATTGATGATCGATTAAGTGATATTGATAAGTTGGATAATCAAATTAATAATAATTTAATTGATGCAAAAAAAGCAGTTAACAGAATGTGGGCATTTATTGAAGATGAAATACGATTAAGTAAAGAAAATGGAATATATCAGCAAACGATTGATTTAAGTGGTGAGCTTGTATTGGCTGATATTGCTAAGCTGGGTACGGCATTAATGTATTTTCAGACTGGAGATAAGCGTGTCGGTGTAGCTAGTCGTGCAGAAGGTGGTGACTGGCAATATATTGAGACAACTAAAAATAAGGAAATTGAGCAAATTGCGCTTTTATTTGATTCCTTGAAAAAACAAATTCGCCAAGGTTATTTTGAATTACCCAATCCATTGAAATCATAATGAAAAAATTACTATTACTTCTGCCTCTATTATTTGTAAATAACGCTTATTCTGCTGAAGCAGTTAATGCTTCAGTAAGCAGTGCTAATGCAAACCAAACAAAGGCTAAAGCAGAGTTGCCTAAACCGGTTGATTTAAAAACGGCTTATAAACGTGAATATGCTTTTTTAGATGCGCAAAAAAGAGAGCTCACTAAGCGTCTTGGGGAGTTTAAAGCAAAAGCAAAGCGTGATGAGCGAAAATTACTGAATAAAATTGATGGACTGGAGCGTGGTTCAGTGAGTCGATCTAATACCATTGAGCAGGTTAGCTCTCAGTTGAATGATGCGGAGCTAAAAAATAGCGCGGGTATGGATCGAAATGAAGCGCTGCAAATGACTTACTCTCAAGCTGAGTCAACGCTTAAAAAATATAACATTGAAACGGATACAAAAGTAAATTATACCTTGGGAACTGATTCAGAAAAGGTGCAATTCTTATTTGATAATGCTTTAAAGTTGGTTGAGAACTTGGGTAAGCAACACAAAAATGAAGGCAAGTTTTTTTTGACTAGCGGTAAAGAAGTGCAAGGAGATATTGTTCAGATAGGTAATGTTGCGGCTTTTGGAGTAAGTCCTGAAGGAAGTGGTGCTTTAGTTCCAGCAGGTGGAAGTCACTTGAAATTATGGCGTGAGCCAGCTGCTGATGTAGCGATGGCCCTAAGTAATGGCGAGCAACCAGAGCAATTGAAGGTGTTTTTGTTTGAGTCTCGTGAAAAAGCGATTGAAGAGACGCCCGAAAAAACTTGGTTGAGTGTGATTGAGTCAGGTGGAATTATCGGTTGGATAATTGTTGGCTTAGGTGGCCTTGCTGTTTTATTGATTTTTGTTCGTATTTACTTGTTATTTAATAATAGCTCAGACACGCAGAAAATTACTACGAGTATTACAGAGCAGTTAAATTCTGGAAATATCACAGACGCGAAGAAGCTTTGCCAGTCGGGTAGTTGTGCTATCAGTCGAGTAATGGAGTCAACTTTACGACATATTAAGGATGACCGTGATCATATGGAGGATATTATTTCCGAAGCAATATTACAGGAATCTTCCGTTTTAAATAAGTTTGGAACATCAATTCTGGTGATTGCTTCGGTTTCTCCCTTGCTTGGTCTATTAGGTACTGTAACCGGAATGATTTCAACTTTTGATATTATTACTGAGTTTGGTACAGGGGACCCTAAGTTGTTATCAGGAGGTATCTCTATTGCCTTGGTAACAACAGAGTTAGGTTTAATTGTTGCTATTCCTACCTTATTATTTGGTTCTTTATTATCAGCTTGGTCTGAAAATATAAAAATTGATATGGAAGTGGCCGCCTTACGTATTACGAATATTATGTTGACAGGTCAAGAGGGTACTCAGGCCGTTAGCCAAGAGTCACAGCATACTGTAACTCAAACGGCCTGATTATCATGAATCTGAATGATATTTTCCTCTCCATTAAAGAGCTATTTGACTCGGGGGGCTTTGTTATGCCGCCTCTGTTGCTATGCACTATGTTGCTTTGGTACGGTTTAGGGTATCGGTATTGGACTTTAAGAGAAAAGCGACGCCTAGGTGTGCGCGATATGTTGTTACATTACCAGAGGGATCCAGGTTCGCCTGCCAAGTATATTCTTGATAGTGCAATTAAACAGGGTGTAGCGCTTAAACAACGAGGCATTAAAAATTTACGGCGTCATCTAGATAGCGAATTTGCAGATTATGAGAAAGAAATACGTAAGTTTTCTATTTTGATCAAGATTATCGTGATGATATCACCGCTGCTAGGCCTACTAGGAACGGTGTCTGGGATGATTGAAACCTTTGATTCACTTGCCTCCATGGCATTGTTTACTCAATCGGGTGGTATTGCTGGTGGTATATCTCAGGCATTATTTACCACTCAGATGGGATTGGCTGTTGCGATTCCTGGGGTGTTAGTGCAGAGCGTACTTAATAGGAAACAATATAATTTAGAAGCCGATTTGGCACAGGTTAAAGATTTACTTTGTAGTCAATCATAATTAGCAAGTTATTAGAGAAATATTATTATGCGCAGAAGACAACCAGCTCAGCTAGATACAAATATTGATATTGGCCCTTTAATTGATATCGTTTTCATTTTATTGATTTTTTTTATGGTGACAACCACTTTTGTTAAAGATATGACTTTAGAATTGGAGCGCCCTAGTGCTAGCAGCTCTACTATGGCATCTAGCAAAGCAATCCGCTTATTTGTAGATAAGGTAGGTGATGTTTATCTTGATGGTGAGCCTATTCGGGTCTGGCTTATTCAAAGTAAATTACGTGACTTATTAAGCACTTCAACACAGAAGTCTATTCTGGTTGTGATTGATGAAGGGGTTCCTTCAGGTAAATTAGTTGAGGTTGTTGATCAAGCTCGTTTGGCTGGCGCAACAAGTGTTGGTGTCGCAACTGAAAAAGAAGCTGGTTAAAACTTATTGGTATGAAGTTTACTAAAAACGGGGCGGCTATCGTCTCAATGATTATCGGTCCCATTTTGGTCTTTGGTTTAGTGTTAGTTATGAACCGTTATGCCTCAGATGTAGATCAGGTGAAAGAGCCTAAAAGCACTCAGCTTGATATTGTTAAACATATTAAGCCTAAGCCTAAAAAGAAAACTAAAAAAGTTAAACCAAAGCGAGTGAGAAAAACAGCACGAGCACCTGCTCCTTTTAAAGGTTTAGGTTCTTCTTTATCTGGTATTGATCTTGGTTTACCTGGTTTTGGTGATGGTGGCATGGATGACTTAAATAGTGGCTTACTCGGTAAAACAGGCTCATCTGTCATGACGGAAGATTTGGTTGACGTAGCACCAAAGCCAAAAAGTCGTGGGGCTTTCAAGTATCCAGCTTCCGCCAAGAAAAAAGGCATCAAAGGCTACGTTGTTTTGTCTATTTTGATTGATGAAAATGGCAGGGTAGATGAAGTTCAAGTGCTTGAGTCTAGTCCAGCTGGGGTTTTTGATGAAGCCGCCTTGCAAGGGATTAATTTATGGCGCTTTGAACCCGCTAAATACGAGGGGAAAAAGGTTAAAGTCTGGGCGAAACAAAAAATCCGTTTTGATTTATCTTAACTTTGTTACTTAGCCATAGCTTCTTCTGCTATCGAATATTAGATTCATTTGTAATTTATGAAAAATATAAAACACATACTTATATTGCTATGTCTGGCTTCTTCGCTATTAGCCGTGAATGTTAGTTGGGCGAAAAAAGCACCAAAAACGGATTTTATCTCTCTTGCTGCAACAATGCTTAAGGATGGTCATTTTGATCGAGCCTTACTGGCTTTGCAGAGCGTTGATTTAGAAGATGAAGAAACAGATTTCATTCGATTCTATACATTGCAGGGTTTAGCTTATATGAACCTGAATGATATGGTCGCGGCTAAAGATAGTATGACTCAGGCGATTAAAAGTGGTCAGCAGGATCCTGTTATTTATATCTACTTGGCTCAGGTTAATTATTCTTTAAAAGCGTATCCGGGCGTTATAGCTGCAGTTGACCGGGCAGGGGAAATCATACGTGAGTACCCAGCTATGCTAGAAATGAAAGCTCAATCACATTGGCATTTAAAGCAAGCCGATGCCGCGATAGATACTTTAAATACAGCACAGCAAATGATAAGTAATGATTATCGTTTTATGCGGCGCAAAGTATTTTACTTGATGGAATTAAAGCTGTATCAGCAAGCAGCTTTATTAGGTCAGCAATATCTTAATAAATCGGATGGCAAAGCGAGTGATTTTATTGCCATAGGAAATGCCTTACGTCTTAGCAAGGAGTATCAGCAAACCTTAAATATTATGGAAGCTGCAAGACTCAAGTTTTCAGGTAATGTCACTATCGCTAAAGTATTAGCTCATACATATATTGATATGGGTAAACTCAATTCGGGTGCTTTTATTCTTGAGCAAGCGGCTCAATATGACCCTACTTTATTGGCTGAGTCATCCGAAGTTTATCGACGAGCAGGCCGATATTATAAGGCTTTGATTATGACCAGTAGTATTCGAGACGTTAAAGTAAAGTTAAAACAAAGGCTTGCGATTTATTTAGCCTTAAAGCGCTATGAGCAAGCTGCGAATATGAAAAAAAGTTTGTATCGAAATGGGCTGCTAGAGGATGAAAATATTCGTTATGCATTGGCATATGCTTATTTTTCCAGTGGTCAGTTTGAGGCCGCTAGCAGTCAGATTGACTTCTTGAAAGAAGTCGAGTTATTCAAAAAAGGGGTTGAACTGCGCCGTATGATGGCTAGTTGCTCCGAAGAGCCTTGGCAATGTACCTAATTAATGTAAGCCAATTAACCTGACTCGCTTGGTATTTAATAGTGTAGGCAGCTAAATACATAAATTACTGGTCAATATAGTTCCTAATCCTGCTGGGTTGGGATGAAGTAAGAAAAATAAAAGCAAGGATCTATTTTTATTTTTTCGGCAGTCTCTCCTCTGGAGGTGGCTTTTAAATTTATGTAGATATCTATTGGCTTAAGAGAGTTCTACTTAGTTACTCTGCATGTTTTCCTAAATTTTCTAACATAGAAAAACCTTTCACTCATTTAGCACAACCAAAAACCCAAACAATGAAACTACTGTATCGTTCGACTGTTTTTTATTTACTTTTAGCATTGAGCAGTGCCATAGCTATGGCAGGCGAACAAGCCGATATTTCTATCTTTCTGTTTTTAAAGGGAAAGCCGGTTAGTGATGCAGATTTATTAATTGACGGTAAATCTTTTGGTCATTTTAGTGAAAATGGCAGTTTATTTGCAACATTACCTCCAGGCAATTATCAAATGACGATTAATCGCCAAGATAAATCATTTGGTTTCGCCTTGCCACTCAGGCCTCAGGAGGATGTTAGGGTTATACTTTCTTTTCCAGAGTTTAAAGGCAAGCCTGTTTTAATTATGGAAAGTAATATTGCCCCTTCTGTAGCCAATGCCGCACCTAAAAAGGTGGAAAAAGCTAAGCTAGGTGATGGTTTAATTTCAGCAACAGTGATTTCAGCTGAAACAAAAAAACCTATTAAAGATGTGCAATTGTTTTTAAGTGGCTTGAGTGAGCGTTTCAGAACAAATAAACAAGGACAGCTGCAGGCGAAAGTTCCTGTTGGTGAATATAGTATTTCATTGTTGCACTCTGCTTTTAACACGCAAACTAAAAATCAAGTAACAATTACCAAAGATAAGACGACAGATCTTAGCTTCAAGTTAACACCGGCGGGTGTTGAGCTGGCTGAATATGTTGTATTAGAGCCTTTTCTTGCTGGGACAGTTGCCTCTGTTATTGAAGAGCAAAGAACGGCTGCTGCTGTAACTACTGTTTTGGGTTCAGAGCAAATGAGCCGTAATGGTGACTCTGATGTTGCCAGTGCATTAAAGCGTGCCTCAGGTTTGACAGTGGTTGGCGGAAAATTTGTCTTTATTCGTGGTCTTGGGGAGCGTTATTCTTCGACATTGGTTAATGGTGCTGCTGTCCCTAGTCCTGACCCAACTCGACGCGTTGTACCATTGGATTTATTTCCGACCAGTTTTTTAGATAATGTCATGGTACAAAAGTCTTACTCAGTCGATAGGCCGGGGGAGTTTGCAGGGGGTACTTTAGAGATGAGGACTAAAGCCATTCCTGAGGATTTCTTCTTCAAGTTTTCTGGGCAAATGGGCTTTATTACTGGGACGAGTTTCGATAAGGGTTTACGTTATGAGGGAGGGGATTCTGACTGGCTTGCTTATGATGATGGTACGCGAGCATTGCCTGATTCTATTTCGGAGGCCACGTCTGACGGCTCAACTTTAAAGCCGCAAACCCCTTTTAATCCCGAGGGTTTTACTAAGGAAGAGCTGCAAACATTTGGTCAGGATTTATCAGATGTATGGGATGTAGAGCCAAAAACCATAGGGCCTGATGGGCGTATAGAGGCTTCAATTGGTGATGTACTCAATGTGGGTGATTTTCAGTTTGGTTATACTTCGGCTATGCGCTGGAAACAACAGTGGAATAATCAAGATGAACAAAGGAAGGAGTTCTCTTCTTCAGGTAGTGATGGTTCGGGTGGTCTTATTATGACGGAAGACACCGAACTGAACCGTACCATTCGAGATGCGCAGCTTGATGCCTATTTGGGGCTTGAAGCTAAATACGATGAAGATCACAGACTCTACTATAACCTTATGTTTTTACGTCAAGCGATCGACGAAGTAAGGCTTGAACAAGGTTTTACCGATGCTGAAGTAAATGATGTGCGCAGAACGCAATTAAGGTTTGTCACTAATGAGTTGTTTATGCACCAAATAGGGGGAGAGCATTTATTTGAACCCCTCAATAAGCTGAAAGTTGATTGGTTATATACCAATGCAACCGCAGGGCGTGAAGAGCCTAAAACACGTGATTACCGTTATGATGAAAATGATGATGGCAGTTATTCATTTTCGCGCCGTGCCGATAGCAATCAAATTACATACGGTGAGTTAACCGATAAAGATCAAAGCTGGCGGATGGATGCTAAACTCCCTTTTGAGTTTGATAATAATTTTGGAATCTCGTTAAACAGTGGTTTTATTCATCAGAAAAAAGAACGTGAATCTTCCATACGGCGTTATACCTATATTCCTGTAGGGTCTGATGCTCGTGATCCTGCTGTGCTTTCGCAGGCTTCTTTAGAGGATATTTTGCAGCCTGAGTATATTACTCCGAATGGCTTTCAACTTAGAGAATCCACTCGCTCAACAGATAACTACAATGCTGGTCAGACATTAATTTCATATTACGGTCAGTTAGATATGAACTTCTTTGATAATGTTCGGCTTACTGGGGGCTTGCGCTGGGAAGATAATGAGCAATTTGTAGAGACCTTCAGTGTTACAGGGTCTAATCGCGAATCAGTTAGGTCTGAAGTTGATAGAACAGATATGCTGCCTGCGGTTGCTGCGACTTGGTTTATCACGGATAAACAACAGTTGCGTGCTGGTTTTAGTCAGACCATTTCTCGTCCAGATTTTAGAGAGTTATCGCCTGCGCCATTTACCGACCCAGACACGGGTGATGAAGTGATTGGTAACCCTAATTTAAAGCAAACTGATATTACTAACTGGGATTTGCGTTGGGAGTATTATATGTCTGCTAGTGAAAACTTCTCGCTTGGCTTTTTCTATAAAGACTTTATGAATCCGATTGAGAAAGTGACTTTGCCGGGTTCTGCGGGCTTATTGACATTCCAGAATGCAGATGCTTCAACCCTTTTAGGGATTGAAGTTGAAGTTTTGAAAAATTTGGACTTTATTGATCCAAGTATGGAAGAGTTTTATGTCGGTAGTAACTATACTTGGTCTCAGTCTACTGTTGAGTTGAGTACAGATGCGCAAACCTCGACTAATCGCCCTTTACAAGGGCATTCTCCACATATTTTTAATTTACAGTTTGGCTATGACAATCCTGACTGGGGGACACGTGCAACTTTATTGTATAACTTTGTAGCTGAAAGTATTGTTTCTGTCGGCTTACTAGGTGCGCCCGATAAATATTTACAACCCATTAATCAATTAGACTTAATTGCTAATCAAGATATAAATGATTGGTTGTCCATGCAGATAAAAATGAAAAATTTGATCGATCCTTTAGTGCTGGTTAAGCAAGGCGATGAGGTGACACGTAGCTACCGACGCGGGCGTGAGTTTACTCTGGGTGTTACGCTGAATTTTTAAGTATGGAAGCGGGGCTTAGCGAAGTGATGATTTTTAGACCGTAGTAGGCGACAGGGCTGTGTCGCCAATCCGAAGTGGCTTTTGTGCGTAGTTGAGGCGGACGCAGGACGAACTGGGGCATATATGAATCGCTCCGTAGTGAATGCACGCTGGCGACAGGAGTCCCAAAGTGCCATGAACTAGGATGGCGCCAGTCAAGTTTTTATTTGAATCTAAGGCATATTATGCGTAAATATGTCATACTTAATACTACTAATCAGAAAATTTAAAAATTGGGACACCGTGTCAGCCTACGCTTAAAATCAGGGAAACGGAGCTTAGCGAAGTGATGATTTTTAGTCCGCAGTAGGCGACAGGGAAATTCGCCAATCCGAGTGAGCTGGAAGCTCGCTCGGGAGGCAAGTAGTTATCCCGATAGCCGTCAAGCCATTGAGGTAGCTTTAACGTAGCGGCTTTTGCGCGAAGTTGAAGTGAACGCAGGGCGTACTGGGGCTTATATGAATCGCTCCGTATGTGAATGAATATTTGGCGACAGGAGTCCCAAGTATTTCATGAGGTAGGATGGCGCGCCAAGATAATTAAAGACAAAATAAAGGATTAAAATGTACAAATTTTTATACTCAGCCAGTCTAATATTACTGTTATTTTTTCTAGTTTCTAAAAACTCAACAGCAGCAACGTTCACTGTTACTGATTCTACAGACTGTGGTCCTAATACAATTGTTGCAGCTATTCTCTTAGCTAACTCAACCCCAGGAAAGGATACTATTAATTTTGCTCCTGGAATTAAAACGATAACCTTTCCAAACTGTCGAGGTTCTGCACTTGATGATTCTTCAGATGATTATTATTTATGGATTAGTGAGAGTGTTGATATTATTGCACCTATTGATGTTGACCCTTCTTTATCAGGTGATCAAAAACTTACCATTAATGGGGAGCAGGTTTGGATAGATAATGCTGGCGGGGTAAATACATTGAATTGCCCTGGTTCTGGTTTTGCTTTTAATGCAAGAAAACCACCAGGGCTATTACGAATTGGTACGCCATACATTGATAATAGTGGTATTGCTGTTACGGTAGAAAATATAAAAGCGACACGGATGAGAACTTTTTCACTTGTTTTTAAAGGTGCTGGTTTATCCGTTATTAATAGTGAACTAACTGATAATGCCGACAATACTCAATGTATAAATTCACTTATCAGGATTAGGGATGATACGAAGCTTATTATTGATGGAACACATATTACAAAAAACCAACACCTTTCAGTCGCAAGAACATGGGATTTTGGAGGGATGATCTTGGAGGCTGGTGATAATTCAGTCGTAGAGATAAACAACTCGCTCTTTGAAAATAATGTGGGCATGGGCTCAATAATGACATCAGGTAAACTTACAGTTGTTAGCTCACTGTTTCATGAAACAGGAGGGATAATGTCTCTTCTGGGCGATGTGACTCTTGTTAATTCGGCATTTTCATCCTTCTCTTCAGATATATATGAAGGAATTTATGCATCAGGTGGTAAATTTTATATAGAAGCATCTACATTTAATGGTCTAGGTTATACAAGTGCAACACCGCCTACTATTGGCACACCACCTGATATTGAAAAAGCAAGCTTACTTCGTTTTCGTAATGGCACAGATATTACTATTGACAGCACCGTCATACATACACCTTTTTATGCATTACAAACTTTACCCATAGTCTATGTTGGCCCTACTTCAACACTATCAGTAAATCAAAGTTACTCCAGTGATGGTTCACTAATAGGTTCAATATCTGCTCCTCCTGTAGGAATAAATGATAATATTCCTTTTGCTCCCTGGGCTATTACGCCACTTATAGGAGGCCCCCTTATTGATCAAATTGCCAATCCACTCATCGATCCTATCTCAGGTAATCCAATCATTCTTGATGTTTTTGAAAATCCAAGAGTTAATGGAGTCAGCCGAGATATAGGCGCAGTTGAACTGTATGATGCCCCTGTACTTTCTGCAAGTGGCATTGACTCTGCAGCCGTGTTACTTTGGTCAAAACCAAATGCAGCAGGCGCTACTATTAATGAATATATCATTAATTATCGAGAGACAGGCAGTCCAGCATGGATAGCATGGACTCGACACGACACACAACTTCTTGAAATTGTACGACACCTTACTAATGGTACTTCTTATGATTTTCGTGTTGCGGCTAAAACAAATATTGGTCAGCTTCCCTGGAGCAATGTAGCTACTGCAACACCTGTAGGTTCTACGCATCTCAGTACTGCTCACACTTCCCTATCTGCATCTACACTGCATTTTGGAAATATTCCAGTGGGAAATAATAGTTCCCAAACATTAACAATAACCAATTCTGGTAATACCAATTTGGGTATAAAGCTTATAACTTCTGATAATACAGTTTTTACTGTTTTTAATGATAATTGTTCACATCAGGCTGTGGCACCAGGAAACAGCTGTACTTTAGATATTCATTTTACACCAGCAATGCAGGGAGCTGTAAATGGACATATTTTAATTCCCTCTAACGCCTCTACATCTCTAGATAAGGTTGGAGTCTCTGGTATTGGTGATGTAGCCAGTACATTCCTATCCACTGCCCATTTGTCTTTTGGTAATCAGATAATAAACACAAGCAGTACATCACAAGCTGTCACTATAACAAACAGTGGTGTTGCTCCATTAACCATTACTAGTCTTACTTCAAATAGTGGTGAGTTTGTCATCAGCAATAATAATTGTGTTGGTATAATTAATATTGGTAACCAATGTACCTTTGATGTGACTTTTACCCCAACACATATTCATGGCCGAAGTAGTACTATCAGTCTAATATCTTCTGCTGCTTCCTCCCCTGATAGTATTGCATTAGATGGAAATGGTGTAAGTGCTTATGCTTTAACAGCAAATACCGGCTCAATTTATTTTAATAACCAACAAATTAATACTACAAGCCAAGCTAAGCAAATAATACTCACTAATAGCGGGACAAGTTCTTTATCTTTTTCGGGAATAACTATACCTACTGGTTTTATTGTTACTCAGGACAACTGTACTGGACAAACTATTATTAGTGGTCATTCATGTACAGTATTAGTTGCTTTTACGCCAAATCAGCTTGGATTTATTAATGGAAGTTTACTGATAAGTAGCAATCATCCCGATAACTCTCATACCATATTATTATATGGCACGGGGGTTATTATTGCTCAAGCAACACCAATCCCAGTAAATTCAATTTTAGGTTTATTTATTTTGAGTATTGGTATGCTGCTATGTTCTTTTTATTTTATTCACTACCGTACAGGGGTTAAATAACTAAAAGACCGATCTGTTTCTAGTCGCCACTGAATCCCTTTATATATGATGGGTACAGGCGAAATATCGATTTTAAAATAAATGACAAGAAAATCTATAATTCCTTGATTGTTAATCAGTTATTAAGTGTAAAGAAATTCATGTTTTTAACATGTCAGAAAATACCTTATGAAAATAGAAAGTTGCTTACTCCTCTCTTAAAACGCAATATATCTGCTCAATAGCCTTATGAAAATCTTTTAGCCCGCTTCATTTTTCATGGTGTATTTTTTAGCCTGAAACTAAGCTAGTAAAATGATCAAGTGCTAGTTGTGTTGCTGTAGGGTAATTAACTTTTCCTGTGGCTAGTACGGGGAGTTTTTCTACGGTGATGAACTTTTTGGGTAGGCTGATACTGGCTACACCCGTTGCTTTTTGCATTAGCTCTTTGTTAGTGACATTTTCTTGCGTAGTAATAAGGACTAATTGTTCGCCTTTTTTCTCATCAGGAATGCTGACGACTATATGTTGTGTATCAGGCCAAATGTCTGTAATGAGTTGTTCGGTTGCGGTTAAAGATACCATTTCGCCACTGATTTTGGCGAAACGCTTACTGCGGCCTTTAATGGTGACATAGTTCTCTTCATCGACATGGGCAATATCACCAGTGTCATACCAACCTAGCCCATAGATTGAGCTAGGAGGGACTAATTTACCTGGGTTGTCTGCAAGCAAATAGCCTTGCATTATGTTTTCGCCATAAAGGTGTAGTTTTCCAGCGCCTTCAATACCGGGAATGTATTCTAGTTTATATTGCATATTGGGTAGTAAACGGCCCACGGTTCCTGCTTTATAAAACATGGGAGTATTAACGGCAGCAACGGGAGATGTTTCAGTCGCTCCATAGCCTTCTAAAATACGAATACCAAATTTATCAGCCCAAAGTTTGCGCGTATTGTCATGTAATTTTTCAGCGCCAGCAACGACATACCGGATATTGTAAAAGTCATACGCGTGGGCTTTTTTACCATAAGCTGCTAAGAAGGTATTGGTGCCAAACATGATGGTGGCATTAATATCGTAAGCGATTTCAGGGATGATGCTGTAGTGCAAAGGCGAGGGGTAAAAGAAGGTGGTCATGCCACTCATAATCGGTAACATGGTGCCGACGGTAAAGCCAAAGGAATGAAACATGGGTAAAAAATTTAGCACAGTATCCTGAGCATTAAAATTGATACGCGCGGCCACTTGTTTGTGATTAGCTAAGATATTTTTGTGCGACAAAACAACGCCTTTAGGGGCGCCTTCTGAGCCTGAGGTAAACAGAACTACTGCGGGGCTATCAGGATTATGCTGACCACGTGGATACCATATGTGTATTGTTTTTGC
>ENA-OSET01002600-OSET01002600.1-sediment-metagenome-genome-assembly--contig:-NODE-2600-length-17252-cov-5.962969_pt1 | contig 17252 bp, 18 predicted proteins | sample MGYA00237882_ERZ534229 | MGnify/ENA primary metagenome ERZ534229 (study PRJEB26408, sample SAMN06266212) | sediment metagenome | isolation source: Hudson Canyon methane seep mesocosm | place... | reverse complement strand
CATACTCAATATTGGGTCACCTTCACTCTGCACGTTTTGGGATATGACTCATATTTAAGTCAAGGTGACTATTTTATGTTGAGTCACAAATTCCCCACTTATTTCACAGAAATAAGCTTTTACACAAGTGTGAGTGAGGTGTCCGTTATATATATTGCGATTTAAGCAATATATATAACTAAATTAAAAGGGTTTCTACTGTGAGCCAGTGGAATTAGGTTTAAGGATTTGATAGTTCAATTGCTTCAAGTTGAATTTCAGCTTCTTTAATTAATCGCGATAATTCATTTTCAACATGTTGATTTATATCGAAGCAATATCCTGATTTTTCAGCTCTACTTTCTATATCATTTAATCGTTCCTCAATTCCATTTGTAACGTTGAACAATATATGCGTTTTCTTTGCTGTTGTTATTTTCTCAAATAATGGTTTGGTCATAATGATTTCCTAAACTTCGTCAAAAGATAAATTATTGGTATGTGATTCGTTTTCATCGATTTCGTCCAGCAATAATTGATAATCTATTTTAGGAAATAAACTATTCTTATTTTGAAGTTTTAATATTGGAATTTTTATTTTAGTCCAGCCCACACCTGCAAATTTTATATAACCATTAAGATCGATTAGTAATGAAATTTCACTCGGTAAAACAGCACGTTTTGTTTCAATTATCTTTTGCGTACTATTACCATTTTTTGAATAACTACTCTGCTCGCGTTGAATTTCTTTATCTCCAATGGATCGACTGAGATAATCTGAAGTTTCTGGATCAGGAGTTCTTAAGACTACAGCATGACCAATACTTCCCATTATTGATGTTGCTTCATCACGCCCGTAAATGCTATATAACTGTGAGATGCTTTGAACTGCCATAACAGGTACTAAACCATATTTTCTGCCTCTTGAAACGGCCTGGCTAAGCGAACCTATTTTTCCATTTGAAGCTAACTCATCTAATATAAGCCAAAGGCGTCGAGATGCATCAGGTCTTAAATTTAATGCTTCTCTTGTTAATATCTCAATCCAAGCGGTTCTCAAGGGCAATGTTGCTTTTGACGAAAATTCATCATATATGATCCACAACTTTTGATTAGTTGTTAGTTCAGATGTAATCCACTTCCTTATGCTAAATGAATTCTTATCTGCAGCTGGATTTAATAGTTCTAAGCAAGTTAAATGTTGACTCAGTATGCTCATAACATTGCTGAGCATCTTTTCACTTCCTTTTTCAAAAAGACGTTGAGCTGATGAGCCTCGGCAGAGCCTTTCAAGCTCTTCAATTGGTGCTCTTTTAATAAAGTGAATTAAATGCCTATTTTGAGTTCTGTCATGTTCCCAGCACCACCTAATAAATATTGAGAAAACTGTCCGAGCATAAGTATTCCAAGTCTCACTTTCGCCATTTCCTGTGGGGATAAATGCTGATGCTAGCATTTCACAATCAGTTAATTTTTGGACTTCTGCAATGACAGAGAAGTTAATTACACCTTCGTGAGTTACCGATAAAATTAAATCCCCTTTCTTGCCAATCTTTTCAAATATCTCTCCATTAATGTCAACTACAACCGCTCGATCTACACGAAGGGCTAAATCTTTCAAAATTCTTAATAATACTTGGGTTTTTCCACTTCCGGGCTCCCCATACAAACCAATGGGTCTAGTTTCCAGTTTTTGAGGAATAATAAATCGACCAATTTTTACCGGAATTTTTGCTTTGCCTTTTTTATGAAGATGCCTTCTCATTTCTTCTTTTGTTTTGATACTAGTTCCGCGTAAAATTTTATTCCGAGAACAATTAAATAATAAAATAACGAATACACTCCATGTGGTCACAAAAGCCAAGAAATAACTAAACCAAGCTTCTATGGTCAAATCACTTTTAATTAATTCGGTATCAATAACTCCAGCTGTTTTATATAAATATTCATCTATTCTCACAAAGCTAAATAAATCTAAAATAGCTCTGGAAAGAGTTAAATCTGAGTAAAATACAGATAAAATAAACAAGACTATAAAAATAACTGCTTCGAATTTTGATCTAGTGTATGCCCATATAAAAATTGGTAGCGTCATTAAAATAAAAACTAGTTGAGTGAGTGAAATAGGGTCAATTAATATATTCATAAAGCCTCCCATTATTCATCACTCTGATTTAAAAACTGTTCTATGCTTTCGGGAGTCCAACCTATTAGCCTTTTCCCAAGTTTAATAGGTTTTGGAAGAGTCGAATTTTTTGTCCATCTCCATATTGTCACTGGATTTACCCCTAGCTGTTCGGAAAGCTGCTTAGGTCTAATTATTTTTGAAGTAGTGGTCATATTTTTTCCTTTAGTTTCGGCTCAAAGTTGAGTTTCAACAAAAGTAAAGGATAAAATCAAAGAAAAAAAGCAAAAGGTGAGTATACTTTAAAACAGTTATGTTATTGTTATTGCATGCGATTACAAAATTATTTTGCAATACTTTATTTAAAGAATAGTTACTTTTAAATAAACTTTAGTCTAGGAAAATACACCAACAAAAGTCTATAGGTTATGTGCAACGAACTGAAGTTTAAAATATCAAATACAATTAAATATACTATTGAACTTGAAGCTGACAATATTCAAATAAATATTTTAATTGAATATGAGACACGCTATGTGCTATCTAATCTAGGGCTCATTTGTAATCACTCTACTAAAGCTAAATACGACAATGGTTCGGTTATTACCGGCTTTGAGTGTACAAGAGTGGGAAATGATAAAGTAAACACTACAATATTTGATTTTATGATAAATGAGGAGCACCAATGTAAAGGTCTAGGTACATTTATTTTAGCAAAACTACATTTATTCACCCCTGACCTAATTACAAAAAATTTGACCATTTCAGGTAAATTAACAACAGACGATAATAGTCCACAGCGAAATGCTTTATATAGAAATCTAATTGGAAGCTCACGACTTGCAATTGATAAAGATGGCGACGGCAACTTTGAAGGTGCTTTTAATGATTTGTCTGATCGATATAAGGATAAAATCAATATAATCGACATATCTTTTGAAAGCTGTGGAGAATAACTTACCCCATCCCCTTTTTTAGTATCAATTTAAAGCTTATCAATATAATCAGACCATTTTTGTAACCATATTTTGCACTCACTTTCATATTTATGAAGATCATAAGTACCCTCAATACCAGTACGAGCATGACCTAAAGCCGCTTCTGCTACTTCACTAGGACAACCTAAGCGGGATAAGCCAGTCCTAACTGTTCGGCGTAAATCATGCGGAACCCAATGGTCAATATCAATCATGCGTTCGTCACGTCTCATATGCCATGCTTGCTCTGTTAAGGATTTTTGCTGTATTGGAAGTCCTGTTTTAATAGAGGGAAATAAATATTTCCCTGTCATAAGTTTTAACTGCTGAAGAAAATTAACAGCTTGTTGAGGTAATTGAACGTAACGCTCAACTTCTGTTTTAGTCGCTTTCAAGTGCCAAATAGCTTTATTAAGATCTATGTCATCCCACTCAGCAGCACATATTTCTCCTGTTCGACAGGCAGTCCAAAGCGTAAATCGAAAAATATTTTTTTGAGTTGGCGTAAAAGAAGAACCTGGGAGCCACTGTAGAAACTTTGTTAACTCTTTATCTGATAAAACTCGTTGACCACGCTTTGATGTAAGTCGAACCTTTGCCTGTCGTAAACTGTTTTTGGCTAGTAATGCAGGATTGGCAAATTCATCATCGAACTTTTCCAAACCAATAGAATACTCGTAAGCGGCTGTCAATTCTCGTAAAACATTACCCGCTTGAACATTTGAGCCACGTTCAACAATTTCCATGATCATAATAACAATATCTTTTCGTGTGACTTCATCGGCAGAGCGTTCGCCTAAAACAAATACAGCATCGCCATATAATGTTCTTCGCGTTTCATCTTGGCCTTTTTTTATTCTTGCCCCTGCTATTTTTTTACCATCAACAACCCTATCTTCAATGTATTGTCTTAAATAAAGCTCAACCACATCAGTAACGGTCATTTTTTCTGATAATTTTTTCTTTTTCTCTAACTCTTCTTGCTTCGCTTGCTTTAATTCAAGAGCAGGACAACGTTCTGCCCTTCTAATATCTTTGAACTCTTTCAATTTAACTCTAGCTTCAGCGAGTGAAATTGAAGGAAAGCGCCCTATTTGAATTTGGGTTAATTTATTAGTTACAGGACTGGTATAGCGATAAAAGAATGATTTAGTACCAGCGTTAGCACAAGTGACCCTCAAGCCTCTATTTTCGCCGACATCAGCAAGATCTTTATCATTAGGCTTCATGCTGCTAATAACAGCAGAAGTTAAAGTTTTGGTTTGATGATTCATAACTAGCTCTATGTTTCTATCCAAAGTATTATTAGCAATAATAAGTATCACTTTACGTAATAAGTGTAGGTTTTTCTTATTATAAAACTATAGCAAGAAAAACCTACACTTACACCTACACTTAATCGTGCAATTTCATGACTATTCAAGAGAATTCATGAGCTTTCATTAAATAGCACCGATTAGATAAAAGTGAGCAAAATCAAATTACAATATATAAAAAGTGCAATAAAAACATGACAGATTTATCATCACACACACCTATGATGCGCCAATACTTAACAATTAAAGCTGAGTTTCCTCATATTTTAATTTTTTATCGTATGGGAGATTTCTACGAGTTATTTTTTGATGATGCTAAAAAAGCGTCCGACTTACTTGATATATCATTAACTGCAAGGGGAAAGACAGGCGGTAATGCAATACCAATGGCAGGTGTTCCCTATCATGCTGTTGAAAATTACCTGGCTAAATTAGTGCAACTCGGTGAATCTGTTGCAATTTGTGAACAAATTGGTGATCCCGCTACGAGTAAAGGCCCCGTTGAACGTAAAGTTGTAAGGATCATAACGCCAGGAACAGTTAGTGATGAAGCTTTATTACTTGATAGACATGACAATTTAATTGTTGCTGTAAGTGAAGGAAACCATAAATCTTCTCAAGGATTCGGTCTATCTTATCTCGATATGACCAGTGGCCGATTTGTTTTAACAGAGCCAAATACTATTGAGCAATTACAAGCAGAATTACAGCGTTTGTCTCCTGCTGAATTACTCTATAGCGAAACTTTTTCTGAGCCTGAGTTACTCAAAAAGTATCAAGGTTTAAGACGAAGAGCTGAATGGGAGTTTGATTTAGATACAGCCATTAATTTACTCAACACCCAATTTGGCACTAAAGAATTATCAGGATTTGGTGTTAATGATAAATCGTTAGGGTTGATGGCTGCTGGCTGTTTATTCCAATACGTTAAGGAATGTCAGCGAAGTGCCCTGCCTCATATTAGAGCAATTATTTGTGAGTCTTCAGCGTCGGGGGTAATTTTAGATGCAGCAACTCGCCGCAATTTAGAACTTACTCAAAACCTTCAAGGTGGCTTCGAAAACACACTAGCATCTGTACTTGATAAATCAGCGACACCAATGGGTTCAAGACTACTAAAGCGTTGGTTACATTTTCCATTACGTGATTTAAGTGTATTGTCAGCTCGTCAAAATGCGACCAGCGAATTATTGTCGCAAGATTTAACAAATGAATTATTTGCCCAACTTAAATCTTTTGGGGACATTGAACGAATCGTATCTCGTATTGCACTTCGTTCTGCGCGTCCACGAGATTTCGCTCGGTTACGCAATGCTTTAGGTCAATTACCTGTGCTTCAGGACCAATTACAAGTTTGCGAACAACAGCATATCGCCCAATTAGCGTCACAAACATTTCCGATACCAGAGCTACACGCTTTATTACAGCATGCTTTAGTTGAAAACCCACCTGTACTCATTCGTGATGGTGGTGTGATAGCCAAAGGTTACCATGAAGAACTTGATGTATTACGCGACTTAAGTGATGGCGCCACTGAATTTCTTGCTCAGCTTGAAGCCCGTGAAAAAGAACGTACAGGCATTAGCTCATTAAAAGTAGGCTACAACCGAGTTCATGGTTTCTTCATAGAAATTAGTCTTAGTGCAGCCAATGATGTGCCCGATGACTATGTTCGTCGACAAACATTAAAAAACAACGAACGTTTTATCACTAATGAACTAAAGCAGCATGAAGAGAAAGTGCTCAGTGCGCAAAGTAAATTTCTCGCATTAGAAAAACGTTTGTATGATGAACTGTTTGATTTAGTGTTACCTGAATTAGAAAAACTGCAATTACTTGCTCAAGGGGTTGCAGAATTAGATGTTTTAAATACTTTTGCTGAACGGGCAGAAAGCCTAAATTACGTAAAACCAAACTTAACAAACAACAATAGTATTGAAATTAATGCAGGTCGCCATCCTGTCGTTGAATTAATGACTAATGAACCTTTTATCGCAAATCCTGTGACGTTAAACGATGAACGAAAAATGCTCATAATTACTGGCCCTAATATGGGTGGTAAATCAACCTATATGCGCCAAACGGCCCTTATAGTTCTGTTAGCCCATATTGGTTGTTATGTTCCAGCAGACTCAGCAGACATTAGCATGGTCGATCGTATATTTACACGAATTGGGGCATCGGATGATCTTGCTAGTGGACGTTCAACCTTTATGGTTGAGATGACAGAAACAGCGAATATTCTACATAATGCTACAGATAAAAGCTTAGTACTATTGGATGAAATTGGTCGTGGCACAAGTACGTATGATGGATTATCTTTAGCTTGGGCTTGCGCTGAGATGCTTGCAATTAAAACCAAAGCTTTTACTTTATTTGCCAGCCATTATTTTGAATTAACACTACTCGCAGAGCAAATACCTGCTTTGGTTAATGTACATCTAGATGCTGTAGAGCATGGTGATACCATTGTCTTTATGCATACCGTGCAAGAAGGATCAGCAAGCAAGAGTTTTGGTTTACAAGTAGCTCAACTTGCTGGTGTACCAAAACCGGTTATTCAAAGAGCAAAACAACGTCTAGCTGAACTTGAAAAACAACAAGCCCCATCTATTATCAATGTTGAACAACAACAACCCTTTGAGCAACTTTCTTTTGTTGATAATAATCACCCTGTTCTCGAGTCATTATCATCAATCGATGTAAATGATCTAACGCCAAAACAGGCATTAGATTTATTGTTCGAATTTAAAAGTAAAATTTAGCTATTAACACTAGACCAATAAAAACCAGCAATTGCTGGTTTTTTATTTTTTTGTGTTAACTATAATAACTAAGCTTGAAACAAGGCTTCTATTGATAAATCTTGTTGGCTTAAAATATCACGTAAACGCTTAAGGGCTTCAACTTGAATTTGACGAACACGCTCACGTGTTAAACCAATTTCAACACCAACATCTTCTAATGTTGCTGCTTCATAACCTAATAAACCAAAGCGGCGGGCGAGTACTTCACGCTGTTTAGAGTTCAGTTCATTTAACCAATGGATGATATTATTTTTAATATCTGATGTTTGCAGGCTACCTTCTGGACCACCGCTTTTATCATCAGGAATAACATCTAACAATACTTTATCGTTTTCACCACCGAAAGGTGAATCTACTGATGTCATACGTTCATTTAAACGTAGCATTTTAGTAACGTTTGCTACAGGCACATTAAGTGTTTCTGCAATGTCTTCTGCAGTTGGTTCGTGATCGAGTTTTTGAACTAATTCTCGTGATGTTCGTAAGTAAATATTAAGTTCTTTTACTACATGGATAGGGAGACGGATTGTGCGTGTTTGATTCATAATGGCACGTTCAATCGTTTGACGAATCCACCATGTTGCATAAGTTGAAAAGCGGAAACCGCGTTCAGGATCAAATTTTTCTACTGCGCGTATTAAGCCAAGATTACCTTCTTCGATAAGGTCTAATAAAGGCAAACCACGATTATTATAACGACGGGATATTTTAACAACTAAACGCAGGTTACTTTCTATCATGCGTTTTCTTGATGGTTCATCACCTTTAAGTGCGAGGCGTGAAAAGTAAACTTCTTCTTCTGCGCTTAGTAGCGGAGAAAAACCTATTTCACTTAAATATAACTGTGTGGCATCTAAATTTGACGGAGCATCTTCTCTATCCTTAGAGGAATCTTTAGCTGTCTCTTTCTTATCTACAACTGTATTTACTAATTCTTTTTCTATTCCCATGCTGTATCTCCCAATACTTAGTAAACTCAACTATCACTGATTAAATATTCACGTAAAACTCCGATTTATTATTATTATAATTTCTATTATTTTGACAGGTATTTCATAGGATTTACTGATTTTCCGCGAAAGCGAACTTCAAAATGAAGCATGACTCTTTCAGCGTCTGTATCACCCATTTTTGCGATTATTTGACCCGCTTTTACCAACTGCTGCTCTTTGACTAAGATGCTATCGTTATGAGCGTAAGCGCTGAGGTAATCATCGTTATGTTTTACAATAATTAACTGCCCATATCCTCGCAATGCATCACCGGCGTATACCACTTGCCCATCAGCTGTCGATTTAACCGAATCACCGCGAACACCTGCGATGTTTATGCCTTTATTACCTTGTTTTGCTGTGGAAAATCCTTCAATGACTTTTCCTTTAACAGGCCACAACCAATTCCTTATTTTTTGGGAAAAACTTGTGCCATTTGCAGAGGTTTTGTTGTTCACTTTTTGCCCTCTTACTTTTTTACCATACGCCTGCTTTTTATCTGATGCAACAGGTTTTTTTATCCTTATTTGTTTCTTAGTTTGTTGCTTTTCATTGTGAGCTACATTACTAGTGGCTTGAGTGGAATTTTTGACTAAAAATAATTTTTGTCCGGGGTATATTTTGTAGGGTGATACAAGTTTATTAAACGTTGCTAAGCTGTTAATATCGACATTAGCTCGCCATGATATAGAATATAAAGTTTCACCTTTTTTGACTATATATTCACGTCCCTTCAAACTACTTTTAACACGTTTACTTAAAGGAACTGATCCTTGAACATCCACAACAGGAGCTGGCTTATGGTTAGAAGAACACCCAACCAAGAACAAACTCAGCACAAAAAAAGCGACAGTCGCTAATCTTTTACATGGCGGAGTAATATTATTTGTAGACTTTAGAATCAAAAAACATACCTAATTTTTGTGAATATTTATTTATTTAACGTAATACAAAATAGGCGACAATGATCAGGCCAACAATTATCCAGCCTAATATGTCTACCCATTGTCTTATTTTTTGCTCCATTGGTGCACCGCCCCAACGAATAATGCCTGCAACAAGGAAGAAACGCATACCACGTCCAATAGCTGAAGCAATAAAAAATGGTATAAAAGCCATTTGTAAGAAACCCGCACTCACTGTGAATAACTTATACGGAATAGGTGAAAATCCAGCGATAAATACCACCCAAATTCCATAGTGTTCAAACCACAAAACGACAGCATCGAAAGCTTCCTGTTTACCCATAGCTGTTATTGCCGGTTGAATCCAAGGTTCAAACATAAAGTAACCTAACAAATAACCTACCGAGCCTCCAAGAATAGAAGCTATAGTGGTTAACGTTGCATATGACCATGCTTTTTCTGGTTTCGCCAACACCATTGGCGCCAAAAGAACATCAGGGGGAATAGGGAAAAATATCGATTCAGCAAAGGTTAATGCTGCTAGCATTCTTGGTGCAAATTTATGTTCAGCCCAACGAAGCGTCCATTCATAAATTTTTGTAAATATTTTCAATTAACTAATACCTTTTGTACTTTAAAGAAACCAATACAAGAATACTTTATTGGTTTAAAAATTTAGTGAGCCGTAACAAGATTCATAGGCTAAGAACAATTCAACGTGATTAAATTAAGTCGCCAGGAACAAGCGGAACAAACTTAACCATTTCAATTTGCTTTTCATTATACTCATCACCACAACGAGTAATAACCTTCAGTATTTGGGTGTCAGAGCCAACAGGGATAACTAAACGCCCACCTTCAGCTAATTGTTCCAATAATGCTTTGGGTACTTCTGTTGGCGCTGCTGTGACGATAATAGCTTGAAAAGGCGATTTACTACTCCACCCTTTCCAACCATCGCCATGTTTCATTGAAACATTATGTAAATCCATTGACTGTAAGCGACGTTTCGCTTGCCATTGCAGTGCTTTAATTCGCTCTACCGAGAAAATTTTTGGAACAAGCTGGGCAAGAATAGACGTTTGATAACCAGACCCCGTACCTATTTCTAAAATACTTTCAGGCACGCCATCAGCTAATAATAATTCTGACATTTTCGCGACAATATACGGCTGCGAAATAGTTTGCCCTTGCCCAATTGGCAAAGCGGTATTATCGTATGCTTTGTGAGCTAAAATCTCAGGCACAAAAATATGACGAGGTGACTGAGCAATAGCTTGAAGCACTCGTTGATCACGAATACCTTCACCATGTAGTTTTTGCGCTAAAATTTCACCACTACGACGTGATTTACCGCTAACACGGCTCCCTACCCTTACATTCATAACATGCTCTTTTTATTTTTCTTATTCTTAAAATTGAAACTTCAACGCGACTAAATAGATAAATCGTCAACCCAACGAGTCATTGGTTCCAAACTACTATGTGCAGTCATATCGACGGTCAGTGGTGTTATAGAAGCATAACCATTGGCAACAGCATAAAAGTCAGTGCCTTCACCACCGTCTCGTGCTTCACCCAAGCGACTATACCAATATACATCACGTTGCCAAGGATCTTGTGTTTTTTCCATCATATCTGCTTGATGACGTTTACCTAAGCGAGTAACCTTTACACCTTTTAATTCATGCAAAGGTATATCAGGCACGTTAATATTTATAATTTGATCAGAGGGTAACGGATGCGATTGTAGACGCTGAATAAATTTCGCAGTTACTACCGCAGCTGTTTGATAGTTCAGTTCACTTTTCCCGACGATTGAGACCGCGATTGCTGGCATGCCCATATGTCGCCCCTCGGTTGCCGCAGCAACGGTTCCCGAATATAGCGTATCATCTCCAAGATTAGCACCACAATTAATACCCGCAACAACGAGATCTGGCGTCATAAACTGGCTTACACCAAGATGAACAGAGTCTGAGGGCGTTCCATTCACGGCAATATAACCGTTATCTAGCGTATGTGTTCGCAGCGGATTTAATAACGTTAAGGAATTACTAGCACCACTACAATTGCGGTCTGGTGCAACCACCATAACTTCTGCTATTTTAGCTAACTCTTCATGTAAGACTTTTATACCTAAAGCATGAACGCCATCATCATTACTTAATAATATTTTCATAAGTTTAATTTACCGCTCGTTCGGTCATATCTTGATAACTTATAAGTTCACGTAAAATTGTTGTCGCATAACAACCTGAGGGTAAAAAAAAGTTCAGCGTAACGGTATCATCTTCTGATTTTATTTTACCTTCAGTCAATGATAATCGAATTCTTCGTCGCTCTTGCTTCAAACCAAATTTAGCTAGACCTTCACAAAATTCAGAATAATCATCAGCAACCTTTTGCTCCAACGTTTGTGATTCACCTTGCGACATCAAATCACCAGCGCCCCAAAGAGAAGCGGTAAGATCGATATCTTTTTCTTCAAAACGTTGCTTTATTTTATCGTCAACAGCATCCGCTAAAAAAACTGATTGTGTGCCCGCCAGCATGAAAACATCGCCAATATTTAAAGCTTCAAACTGATTGTTTTCGATGCGTTTGCTGATTATTTGGTTAAATATTTCTGAGCGGGCTGCAGACAAATAGATACCGCGCTTTTTTTTATCTTTTACTTTCTTTCCTTGAAATAACTCCATGGCTCTTTCAAGGTTGCCACCGTTAATGCCAAAACGTTGTTCGCCAAAGTAATTAGGTACGCCAAACTGACTAACGGCCGCCCACCTGCGTAATACGTCATCGGGATTATCCACATTACGTAAAACCAATTCAAAACTATTACCGGATAATGCACCAATACGTAATTTCTTGTTGTGGCGTTTAACTGAAAGTACTTCAACGCCTTCAATAATTAAATCATTTAAGTCATAAATGGCTTTACCAGGAAGATGAATACCAAACCATTGCTCTGTCACCGCAAATCGGTCCTTCATGCCGGCATAAGAAACTAGCGCTTCTTTTACTTTGAAATACTTAGCTAATTCTCGAGCGACAACAATAGTATTAGCACCCGTTTTTCTAATATGAACAAATAGATGTTCTCCTTCACCACAAGGTTCAAAAGGCAATCGTTCGAATACTTTAAAGTCTGACATTGCACAACGTAATTGCCCTGTTGATTTAGGCTCGGTGTATAAATAATTTAATGGCTTACTCATTTTATTGATTTTTCTCTATAATATTTTCAGGCGATTTTTCTAGTAAAACAACAGCATGTACAGACACACCTTCTTTGCGTCCGGTATATCCTAATTTTTCAGTTGTTGTTGCTTTTACATTTACTTGATCAAGATCTGCCTGTAAGTCTTCACATAGACAAGTTCGCATCGCTAATAAATGAGGAGCTATTTTGGGTGCTTGGGCCACGATCGTGATATCAGCATTACCCAGTTGATAACCTTTATGAACCATCAAATCAACGACATGACGTAATAAAATTCGGCTCGAAATATTTTCATATTGACCGTCAGTATCAGGAAAGTGATTCCCTATATCAGCTAAACAGAGAGCCCCTAATATTGCGTCACATAATGCATGAATAGCTACATCGCCATCAGAATGAGCGATAAACCCTTGCGGATAATCTATTTCTATACCCGCTAATACAATAGGTCCATTACCACCAAATTTATGTACATCAAAACCGTGACCTATTCTCATTCTGTTTCCTGTAATTGTTGTTTCTGTTTACGTAAGAAAAATGCGGCTAATGCCAAATCATCAGGATGAGTGATTTTTACATTTTCACTGCTTGCTGAAACTAAAAGGCTGGGTATGTTAGCCAGCTCAATTGCTGATGATTCATCGGTGAGTCCCGAACTTTTGCTAAGGCCATTAATTATTGCTTCTTTTAATTCATTCACTTGATACATTTGTGGCGTCAGTGCATGCCACAAATTTTCTCGCTCAACCGTTTTAGATACCTGATTTACAGCGAAGTCGCTACTACTGGATGAACGCTTCATTGTATCGCGAACGGGCGCTGCTAATAAGCCACCTGTTTGCTTTTCTATACATTGCGTAATTAAAGCTGAGATATCATCGTGTGTAACACAAGGACGAGCTGCATCATGTACTAAGACCCATGGGTAAACTAGTGAGTCAATCCTCTTCAAACCAGCAAGCACCGAATCAACACGATCTTTACCGCCAATAACTGTTTCAATATGTTTGTTATTTACCAAGGATGTACGAGAGTAATATTCATCACCTTCACTCAGTGCGATAATGACTTTATTTATCAAGGGGTGACTTAATAAACGTTCAACGGTGTGTTCTAGAATGGTTTCATTATCAATGGTCAGATATTGCTTTGGACAATTAGCCAACATACGTTTACCCGCGCCTGCGGCAGGAACTACGGCAATAAATTGATGAGTAAGCACTATAGGCTTATTAGACATGTAATTATTATTCCTGATCTATTTGCATGGTATTTTTTTCTGATGGGATCAAGCGAAAGAAGGTTTCGCCTTCTTTTATCATCCCTAATTCATTTCGAGCTCGTTCTTCAATAGCTTCAACGCCTGATTTTAAATCATCAGTATCCGCATATAATAATTTATTACGCTGCTTGAGTTTATCGTTGTCTACTATTTGACGTTGAACTTCACTTTCTAATGCTAGATAGTCAGGCACACTATTTTTACCGAACCAGAGTCGATATTGTAATAACATGATAAAAACCACTAATAGAAGTGTTATTGCGCGCATAAAAACCTAAAGTAAGTCTAAATTAAGACTTAAAATTTATCTATTGTAACGTTAGCGTAACGAACCATTATAAATGGGTGTTTGCTGGTGTAAACATTATTATCAAAATTAGCTATTTTTTAAATTAAATAGCTAAAGGCTGCTTAAAGTTACGCCAGTTTATCGCACACGACAATAGCAATTCACGCAAAGTGGGGATCACTGGATTTGCTCGATGCCCATTTAACCAGCAATGACCACTGCAAGCTGAAGTCATTACTTTCTTATTAGGTTTGAGTAATTGCTGATTTGTTATATTTTTTTCATTGTCAGATAAATAAAACCAACCATGAGCATTCGTTCGAAATCGTTGTTGTTCAATATCAATTCGCTCAATAGAATCTAATAAAATAGTTGAGTCAGTCGCAATAGGTACGACCAAACCATGGTTCAATTTCATTGATAAATACCAGTCATTTACTGATTCTTTCTCTTGACCACTTAACGGTATTTTTGAGCCTTGTTTAGCTGACCAACTGGCATTTTGAATGTCAAGTTCTAATGGTGTTTCTACCTGTAACATTGAATATGCGGTTCGTTTGATATAATGAGGTAAGCTTTTTAATCGTCCTTGAATAGCTTCAGTTGATGCTTTAGGGGATTCACTCAATAGACGAAGTTCTCTTTCATATAGCGCATTACAAAGCTCAGCAAAATCAGCTGATTGATAGTCCCCTTGCCATAATGAAGTTTGTTCATTCATGAATAATTGTGTGCTTTTTAATACGTTAATGCGTAGAATTCGACCTGAAGTTAAGCATAACCTATTGTGTGAAAAAGATAAAATAAAGCGATATACACGCTCTATATAGTTCATTTACCTATTGGTTCAATAAAACTTCTCATAAAACAACACAAAATTCATGGATATCATATGTTTGAACAAGTAGAAAGTACCACCAAAAAAGTAGAAGAATCCATATCTCTAGCCCCTGCTGATTTATTGCGACAAGAAATAGATCAAGTGAGTTATGTTTATAATATCATTGTAGATTTTTTTGCTAATTACACCTTTCAATTAATTGGCGCATTCATCATTTTTGCGCTGGGTTATATGCTCGCAGGGAAAATATCTAAGGTAGTTTTGAACCTCTGTACGAAACACAAACTTGATATCACGTTAAGTCAGTTTTTAGCCAGTACAACGAAAATGCTCATAGTAATAATGATAACCGTTATCTCGCTAAGCAAACTAGGTATTAGCGTTACACCGTTTATCGCTGCGATTGGTGCTGTATCTCTTGGTGCGGGTTTAGCTTTACAAGGTTTATTGGCAAACTATGCGGCTGGATTTAACATTATTATTATTCGTCCATTCGTTGTTGGCGATACCATCACCGTTCAAGGTGTTACAGGAATAGTGAAAGAAGTTTTACTTGCTTATACGATTATTCATGATCAAGATAATGTTTGCATTACGATCCCAAATAAACACATTGTGGGTGAAATATTACACAATTCAAAACATGACTCATTGCTAGAGTTAACGGTGGGTGTTTCCTATAAAGAAGACCCTATAGCAGTTATCTCTATTTTAGAGAAAGTGATAGATAAGCTTAATATTGTAGGAGAAGCACGCTTACCACAAATTGGTATCGAAGAGTTTGGTGACAGTTCCATTAATATATCTATACGTTTATGGACACCAACGGCTAACTTTTATGATGCTAAATTTAGCGCATACAAAGCAATATATTCAGCATTGAAAGAAAATAATATAGAGATCCCATTCCCACAACGCGATGTTCATTTGATTGCTCAACCTTAGTATTTCGATAATGGAAGTCTGACTTTAAGCTAAGCATTAAAGCATCGTTCATCCTGAACATAAAAAACCACTCAAATGAGTGGTTTTTTTATTACTATAATAACGAATGAAAATCTGATTTATTTCAAACTATCGCTAGGCAGAAGCACGGAGTTGACGATAGTCAATGAGTACTTCTAACAACGTGATAGAAAGAAATAAACTTAATTTCGTCGTTATTGGCCTTTAACTTCAGATAGGCCGTTGAATATAGCTTTATCGCCTAAGTATTCTTCTATACGTAACAATTGGTTGTACTTAGAAACACGGTCTGAACGACAAAGTGAGCCGGTTTTAATTTGACCCGCTGCTGTACCTACTGCTAAATCAGCAATAGTTGCATCTTCAGTTTCGCCTGAGCGATGAGAAATAACAGCAGTGAAGCCTGCATCTTTCGCCATTTTGATTGCTGCTAACGTTTCCGTTAATGTGCCGATTTGGTTGAACTTAATTAGGATAGAGTTACCAATGCCGTTTTCGATGCCGCGCGCTAAGATTTTAGTGTTCGTTACGAATAAATCATCACCAACGATTTGTACTTTATCGCCAAGTAATTTAGTTTGATAAGCAAAACCATCCCAGTCTGACTCATCTAAGCCATCTTCAATTGAAACGATTGGGTATTCTTCACAAAGTGTCGCTAAGAAGTCAGAGAATTCGTTAGCAGTAAATTGCTTGCCTTCGCCTTTAAGGTCGTAAATTCCTTTGTCTGCATCGTAGAACTCTGATGCTGCACAATCCATTGCTAATGTGACGTCTTTACCTAATACATAACCTGCAGCAGAAACTGCTTCTTTAATTACCGCTAGTGCATCTGCGTTTGATGCTAAATCTGGTGCAAAACCACCTTCGTCACCAACAGCCGTATTAAGTCCTTTAGCAGAAAGTACCTTTTTAAGTGCATGAAATATTTCAGCGCCCATGCGCAATGCTTCACTAAAGTTTTTAGCGCTAACCGGTTGAACCATGAACTCTTGAATATCAACGTTGTTATCAGCATGCTCACCACCGTTGATGATATTCATCATTGGTAATGGTAAAGAGTAAACACCTGGCGTACCGTTTAAATCAGCAATGTGCTCAAATAATTGTACTTTCTTTTCCATAGCCGCTGCTTTAGCGTTTGCTAATGAAACAGCAAGAATAGCGTTAGCGCCGAATTTCTCTTTGTTGTCTGTTCCATCTAAATCAATCATTACCTGATCAATTGATGCTTGGTTTAAAGCACTTTGGCCAATCAATGCCGTTTGAATGTCGTTGTTAATCGCTGCAACTGCTTTTAATACGCCTTTACCTAAATAACGAGACTTATCGCCGTCACGTAATTCTAATGCTTCACGAGAACCTGTTGATGCGCCAGATGGTGCTGCAGCACGTCCCCAAGCACCTGACTCTAAAAACACGTCAGCTTCAACAGTTGGATTACCACGAGAGTCCATGATTTCACGAGCAATGATTTTACTAATGTTTGACATTTTTTTTCCTTTAAGTGTTACGTTTACGTAAACTAATAAATTAAAATCTTAAAA
>ENA-OSET01002599-OSET01002599.1-sediment-metagenome-genome-assembly--contig:-NODE-2599-length-17258-cov-8.289448_pt1 | contig 17258 bp, 11 predicted proteins | sample MGYA00237882_ERZ534229 | MGnify/ENA primary metagenome ERZ534229 (study PRJEB26408, sample SAMN06266212) | sediment metagenome | isolation source: Hudson Canyon methane seep mesocosm | place... | reverse complement strand
CTTTTTGCTTCGCGAGCCCAGAACACTTTCGAGTGTGGCGTCAAATACACCCAAGGCTGACTTAACCGGCCCTGATATTTTGTCGAGCAATGATTTGGGAGCGCGACTAATAGCCTTTTGTGCGGCGTGTTCTTTAAGCTTTGTTTTTCCTTTAGGGATGGGCATGGCCCAGAACGGAACAAAGTTCGCCGTCACTTTAGGCTCTGTTTGCGACATCCATTGTTGCAACAAGCGAGAGCCAGCGACGCCATCAATTAACGCGTGATGCATTTTGCTATAGATAGCAAAGCAGTTGTCTTCTAGTCCCTCGATAATATGAAACTCCCACATTGGTCGATTGTGATCAAGCGGAATGCTGTGTAGTCGAGAAATCAAAATAGCGAGCTCACGTTCTCCGCCGGGGTAGGGTAGTGCCGAGTGCCGCAAGTGGTAGTTGATGTCTACTCGGTCGACGGTTTCCCACGCATACATTGGGTTAGTCGCCGTTCGCTTCGCTAGTTTTAGATTGTAGGGCGCCGCCGAAGGTTGGTATTTTCGATAACCCTCAACCATATCTAGAATGAAGTTTTTGTCAGCGCCGGGCGGCAGTTTCATTCTCGCCAGTGAGCCAATTTGGCTAGGTGTTTTTTCACTTTCGATTAGCAAGAAAAAGGCATCGCCAGGAGTGAGTACTTTTTTATTAGACATCGTTCCGTCTCTTATCAGTATGGATAAGGCGGATTCTAGAGTATTGCTGTTGAACTGTCTTTAGTAAAAGTGGCGATCGCCTTATCTCGCTAATTTATGTGGTGACGAGCGCACTTTTTTGACAAGGGATGCCATAACTTAGGTGGGATGCAATTGCTAACAGCCAAAATTAAGACGGGCGATTAATAGCGCGTTTCCTGTCTGGTGTTGAGCAAATTATTGCAGCGTACAAAACAAGAAAAGCGCCAAGGTATTGGGTGTTGTTTGTTAAGCGTGTTTGACGTTCATCGTAATATCGGCGTTAAAACATTTGGTGCCTTTAGTATCGAATGCGCCGACGGAGACGATTATTTTTCCTGCTTGGCTGAAGTCGACATCGGATGCATCGCACACGACTTTTAAATCTGTTTTCGCTTTGGCGATATATTCTACTGTCATGCCTTGAGGGATCCAGCGCGCACCTTTTGGTATGGAAACGTCGGTGGTCATGCCGCCGGCAAGCTCTGCTGCATTGCACATCGCGATGGCGTGAACCGTGCCAATGTGATTATGTACTTTCTTTTGATTCCTTAGCATGACTTCGCAGTAACCCGGCTTTAGGTCTATTACTTCCGGGTCAATGGTTGAAAAATAAGGCGCGACTTGGGCGATTCCTTTGGAGAACATTTCCGGACCGGCTTGCTCAAACATTGCTAGAAATTGACTCATTTTGGTTTCCTCATTGGTGTGCTTAATGGTGTGATTCGGAGGGGTTTCATGTAAAAAGACCGCCGCATCAATGTTGAAAGTCTGTCATGACTTGGTTTAAGAACCTGATCACGGTGTCTATCTCCTGTTCCGAGAACTCCGCACTTAGTTTTTCATTGATTTGATGAACCAGGGGGAATATTTCCGGTAGCTTGGTTTGACCTAGCTCAGACAAGAACAGGCGGGAGGCGCGTCCGTCTTCTTCGCAAGCTTTGCGAACAATCAAATTATTCTTGCTCATACGCCCAACTAATCCGGTTACAGCAGGGTTATTGAGCCCTAATGCTTTGGACAATGCTTTTTGCAGGCAGCCTTCGTTTTTTGCGATGTACATGAGTGCAGCGGCTTGAGTGACCGATATGCTTAGTTGGTCTTCGCAGCGCGTATCGGCGAATTTGAACATGCGATGCTGGGCCATGTTGATCAAAAAGAATAAGCGTTTATCCATTACAATTACCGATATAGTTTGCATACGATGTAAATAGATTACATGCGAACTACTTGCTTATGCAAATGTTTTTTTAGATAGTGGTTACGCTCTTATTTATTTGGTTATTGATGCAAAGGTGAAAAGACAGAAATGTTTAAGCGGATAGTCGCCTGGTTACGTCAGTTTTTTAGCGTGACTAAAAAAACTCAGCTCATCACATGGCAGGCTGAATGGTCGGTGGTTTTGAACGAGATGGTGTCGTTCTATCGAACGCTTACGCAGGCAGAAAAGCGTTTGTTTGATGAGCGTGCTCGGCTTTTTCTAGAGACCACTCAGGTTGAATCAGGGCAGCTTGATGTGACCGATACTGACCGTCTGTTAGTGGCTGCGAGCGCTGTGATTCCGGTTTGGGGTTTTCCTGATTGGCACTATTTTAATGTTAGCAAAGTAATCTTGTTGCCAGGGGCATTCAATGAGCAGTTTGAGTGCGGCCAGCCTGACTCATTGATTACGGGGATGGTCGGGGCGGGCCTTATGTCTGGCAAACTGGTGATGAGCCGGCCTGCTCTCCATCTAGGTTTTAGCAACAGCAAAGATAAGCATAATGTCGGTATTCATGAGTTTGTACATCTGGTGGATATGGCAGATGGCGACTGCGATGGTTTTCCAGAGCGATTGAAGGAGCATGCCTATTCGATTGCTTGGTTCGAATTGGTCGAGCAGAAAATTAATGACATTGAGTTACGAGAGAGCAATGTTCGGGATTATGGCGCTACAAATAAAGCTGAATTCTTGGCTGTTGCGTCGGAGTACTTTTTTGAGAGACCAAAGATGATGGCGTTGAAGCATCCCGTGCTTTTTCAGTCACTGTCGAAGCTTTATCGGCAAGATGTCATGCGCATTGCCGAGGACGTACAGCCAAGACGAAAAGCGCCTTGCCCTTGCGGAAGTGGCAGGCGCTATAAGCATTGTTGCATGGAAAAGACCTGATGGCTGCTTGCAGGCATTAGAGCGCATTTAAGGTGACGAGCATTCTTAGCCACCTCAGATACAAAATGTTTTTTCCATTACCTTTAAAGTGCTTTTGGTGTTGTCGGGGTCGTGGTGCGTTGGTACCCAAGCTGGGCGTTCATGGCGGTAGATTTGACCCAATCCGAAGCCATCATCGCGCTGGATGTCAGCCGCGGTGTGTGCCGGGTCCGAGATGTCATTTGAGTTGAAGGGATGAACGCGTTCTTTCCAGTGTTTTTGCTCTGGTACGAATGTGACACATTGGCTAAGTGCCTGCACAAATGAAAATCCTTCATATTGAATGGCATCAATAATTAGGTTGGTGAGTTGTTTGGGGTCTCCAAAATAGCCTCTGCTGATAAAGCCTGCTCCCGCGCCTAGCGCTAAACTCGCGGGCTGAAGTGCTGGTATGCCGGTGCCGTGGGGAGTGAGTTTGCTGTGATCCCAATCTGACGGGGTGGTGGGTGAGGCTTGGCCCTTCGTCATGCCATACACTTCGTTGTCCATCGCGATATAAGTGAAGTTGATGTTACGGCGACAGGCGTGAAGGAAGTGATTTCCCCCAATCGAGAAACCGTCGCCATCGCCGCCAACCGCAATGACAGTTAGGTCGGGTCGCGCGACTTTAAGTCCGGCTGCAACAGGTAACGCTCTACCATGTACGCCGTGAAAACCAAAAAGCCTTGTATACGCGGGTAGGCGAGAAGAACACCCGATACCAGAAATAACCGCGACGTTTTCGGGCATTAGTTTTAATTCGGCTAGAGCACGCGTGAGCGCCGCTAATACCGAATAATGGCCGCAACCCGCGCACCAAATAGGGCTAACGCTAGACTTATAGTCTTTTGGTTTTCTCGTGACTGTGGTGTCAGACAGCGGTATTTTCGTATCGGTTGAATTAGCAGTTGGCGACATGTTCTATCTCCTGTGCAGGCGATTCTGTTTGCATTAGTGAATCGATAATGTGAGAGGGGCGAATCGGCAGTGGTCCGGCAATGGACAGGCTTTTAGCACTACATGGAAAATCGATATGTGAGCGTAACCACGCCATAAATTGTGCGCCGTGGCTTTGCTCAACCACGACAATGTGCTCAGCACCTTGAAGTGCTGCAAGGATTGCGTCGACTTGCAGCGGGGCGAGAAGCCGCAACGCGATGACCTTGCACGGTGTGCCGCTCGCGGTTAGCCGTCCAGCCGCTTCCTTAGCGACGGAAGATACAGAGCCCCAGCAAATAATCACATGACTGCCTTCTCCATTGATCTCTGCCCAGTATTCGCCATAGTCGTAGTCGCTTAGCTTGTGGGCGCGTTTAGATAGTTGGCTGGCGTGCATTTCGCTTGCTGCAGAGGGCGTGCCGTGCGCGTTATGTTCAAGTCCATCTGCGACATACATCATGTCTTCATCCCCCGGAATTGACATGGGGGAGATGCCACTTTCGGTTAACGCATAGCGGTCATAAGGCGCGTCTGAGTGGGGTGCAGTTAAGCGTTCGGGTTGAAGCTGCCAGAGATCGGGTTGAGTAATGCTGGCGTCTGATTGCGCGAGCGATTGGTCAGATAGAGTGATAACGGGCACTTGTAAATGTTCCGCTAGGAATACTGACCAGCCAGTGGTGAACGCGCTGTCTGCGATAGATAACATCGCGGTAACAAGGTGTGGCGCGTCGCCGTGGAGTCCATGTAAAGCGATGTTCAAATCAGATTGTTCAGATTTCGTCGGAATACCTGTCGAGGGTCCGCCTCGCATCACATTAACGATGACTAAAGGGGTTTCGCTGGCGACCGCTAGCCCGATAGACTCACTCATTAATGCTAAGCCTGGGCCTGATGTCGCCGTGAGAGAAGGAATTCCGCCAAACGACGCTCCAATAATCATGTTGATGGATGCGAGTTCATCCTCGGCTTGAATCAAGCTGCCGCCTAACTCTTCAATGTTGGGCGCTAGCCATTCCAGTACGCCCGATGCCGGCGTGATGGGATACGCAGCGACAAATCGAATGCCTGCTTTTAGGGCACCATAGCCGCAGGCTTCGCTTCCATTTACGAGCCAGTTGGGGCCTTTTTGTGTCGCATCTGATAGCGCTATATCTAGCCGATCGGGTGCCGAAATTGCGCAGTTCCAACCCGTCTCTAACCATTGTTTTGCTTGCTCTAGAAGGCTGGGTTTTTCTTTGAAATGATCGTTTAGTACGGTACGAATGACAGATTTTTCTATCCCTAGGTAACAAGCCAATAGACCCGCTGTGACGATGTTCTCTCCACCGTCAGAGGTTTCGCTTGCTAACTTTTCTAGTGGGATATGGATAACCTGAGCGCCTGACTTCTCCACAAAGTCGGGGACGCCCGCGTCGTTCTTTCCAATGACTACGAGGCTGTTTTTATCAAGAGGCACTTCGGCACTGAAGCGATCTACATGGTCGGTATCAAGTAATACTAGGAGTTTGTAGGTATCGTCAGCAGACAACACTTGTTGAGTTGAAAAGCGCAGTAGGCTTAACGATTCTCCTCCTCTTATCTGGGGTCCAAATGAGCGCTGTGCTAGCCCGAAATAGCCTGACTTGGTGCAAGCTGTTAGTAGTAGCTGGCCCGTCGTGATAACGCCCGTACCACCATAACCTGCAATCGCAATAGAAACTGATGCACTAGACATAAATCCTCCTCCTTTTATATAACCATTACATAGCCGATTGGGGCTATAGATGAGGTAGATCAATTAATAATCGAATAGAGCGGAGTTCAACGGATTTAGTTTTACTGTGCTTTGGTTGGTTAACTTAGTTTCTCTGAAGCGTCCTGATTATCTGGCCAGATCGTGATAGTGAGTTATCGGTATGCTCAGTTAGCCTTCGCAGTGGGTATCGGCAATTTGCAGAGGCGATGCTGAGAGATGATGATCAAAAAGAATCAACGTTTATTCACTACTAAATTACTGAATTAGTCCGAATACGAACTAATCGCTGATGAGGGTGCGTGTTTCGTTCGAACCTGCATCGGAGCATAAATTAGAATGGAAAAGAGTGTGACGCGGGTACTGAAAAAGTACCAATTCGTACAAGCAGGATACAAATACTTTTTGTAGATTACGCCTAGGGTTGTCGACAACCCAAATAATAAATATAAATTTTCTAAGAGTCTGACTTCCTATGAGCGAATCATTGTTCGAAAACGACACAAAGGTGCCACTGAGTGCATTGAAACTTTTTTTATGCGTGAGCGCTTGTAAGATCTCGCGTCTTTGACAAGGTCAATAAAGTGCATGACACGAAGGCTTGCCCTAAGCTCTATATTTGGAAAAATAGCCGCCTGTATATTGGGACAGGTTACCTCCCATTTCGAAACTATACGCTTGCCTGGAGCCAGTTGCTGGTAAGTATTCAGGGTGATATGCGTGTTCAACTAGAGGACGGTACAGAAGTTACGACACGCTCGTGTATGGTTAAAGCTGGAACAGAGGTGAACAAAGCGCGCATTGACACGAGCAATGCGGTCATCGCGATTTATTACTTTAACCCTATATCGCAACATTTTTTTATTCTTGAGAATGAGATGATTCACGCTAGAAAAGGCGTGAGTTATCAGCATCCGAATGAAGCTCATCTCATCTATCGACTACATCTTATTCTGAATGAAACATTATCGAGTAGCCAAGTGGACCGTGTGTGTCAGGAGGCCGTAGTCCCAGCTCACCTCCGTCAGTCGAACCTTAAAGAGTTCGACCCCAGAATAGTAGAAACTATACAGAACCTACGAAAGACTGTTAGAGAGCCTATTTCTGTGAGGGAGTATGCCGCTGACGTGTACCTGTCCGAGTCGCGGTTTAACAAACTTTTTAAGGAGCAGATAGGGATACCTCTTACTAAGTATCGACTGCAGCTTCGATTGTCCGTTGGCATTATTCTATTGGCGGCGGGGTATAGCGTTACGGAGGCGGCGTTCGAATCAGGGTTTTCGAGCACAGCGCACTTCTCCAGATGCTTTAGCGAAATGATAGGTATCCAACCATCTATTACATTTCTAAAACCTCCCTTTATGACTGCGTTTATTGCTGAGGATGTGCTCGCTGCGGTGACCGCCAAGGTTACGTGCAAATCCATTTGCTAGTTGCACTATTTGGCTGTGCGATATGCAGTGTGACGTGGTTCGCTTTGGAGCGCCGATTCGTGAAAGCACGATACATTTCTCTTTCGTATATTTATTTCAGGATTGTCGACAACCCTAGAAAATAAATATAACTGATCAAAGAGGTTGATCTCATGAACAAATCTATTTTAGAAAAAATGGTAGTAGGCACGAGCGCTTTGCTGTTTTCATTGAGTGCGTTTAGTTTTACACCTGACCCGACGCCTGACCCAGACCCTGAGCCGGAACCGTGTCAAGGAGAGTGTGATTTCACGAGAGGGCCGGCCCCCACTTCAAGCTACTTAGAAGCGAGTAGTGGGCCTTATTCGGTAGATACTGTTGGGGTGTCTCGCTCTGTTAGCGGTTTTGGCGGAGGGACTATTTATTACCCTACTAGCACGAGTGGGACGATGGGAGCGATAGCGATCGTGCCTGGATTTCTCGCCGGCGAGTCGTCTATTTCTTGGTGGGGCCCGCGCCTAGCATCACACGGTTTTGTTGTTATTACGATCGCAACAAACTCTACCTTCGATCAGCCCGCAAGTCGCTCAACGCAGTTAAGTAGAGCCTTGGATTATGTGGTTAGCCAAAGTAATTCAAATAGCAGTCCAATCTCAGGTAAAGTCGACAGTACTCGCCTTGGTGCCATGGGTTGGTCTATGGGTGGAGGCGGTGCGTTAAGACTCGCTTCTGGTAATCGTTTAGCTGCAGCCATTCCATTAGCACCTTGGAATACAGGAAGTAATAGTTTCAATCAAATTGATACGCCAACGCTGATCTTTGCTTGCGAGAACGACACTACCGCTCGGGTGGGTACGCATGCGTCACCATTTTACAATCGTATTCCAGCGTCGACCGATAAAGCGTATCTTGAAATTAACAATGGCAGCCACTCTTGTGCGAATGGCGGTGGTTCAAATGGGGGGCTTCTAGGTAAATATGGTGTCTCTTGGATGAAGCGATTTATTGATGAAGACACGCGCTACAGTCAGTTTTTATGTGGTCCAAATCATGAAGCTAACAGCGCAATATCTGAATACAGAGAAACATGTAACTATTAAGATCGAAAAAAGGTCGTGAGTAGAGCCGTTACGTCATGATTTATTTGGCTGATATTGTCCTGTTTTCTTAGGTACTTTCGCCTCCCGGTATGTTTTTACCGGGATTTTTTCTGTTTGATGGAATGGATATTTCGTCTCAGTATCTGGTTACGCACTTTGGCTTAACGCGGGTGTGCAAAGCATCAGGCCGACAAAGTAATGTGATGAAGTTGAGTGATAAATAATGAAAAGTAAGGTCTTAATTACGCTGGCTATTACGGGAGGGCTACTTGTCGTGACCTCTTATTTCCTAACGGCGACTGATACATCACCCGAGATGACACACCTTGCATCTCCGCAGGCGCAAGATCGTAAGGTCGTGGCAAAACAAAATACCATTGCCTCCGTATGGCAATGGGAGACGCCGCTAACCCCACAAAAAGTAGCAGCAAATACCAACGCTAAAAGCGTTTATGATGTCGGCGCCGACGCAGAATTTCCTTTTACTCAGGCGTCTGTTTACGAAGCGCTTAGTCGCGTAAAGTTAGATGAACGTGGCGATATTGTTATTGATGACGATGCCTTAATGGCGCTCAACGATACGTTTGAACATAGTGATGTGCAGCTCGATGACAAGGCGTTGACGGAATTGCAATCTCTTATTCAAATAGGCTTGCCAGGCCTGGCTGGCGAACAAACCGCACAACTTGTCGCGGATTACTATCAGTACATAGGGGCAAAAAATGAGTTTAACTCTCTGTATGAGTCAAGCAGTCAAGATCAAGATATAGAAGGTTATGAAGCGCAATATAGTGAGCTGGTTGCGTTGCGAGAGCTCTATTTGGGAGCACAGGTGGCGGATGATTTGTTTGCTGTGTCTGACGCAAATGCTCGCTATATGTTTGAGAGTATGAAACTTGAAATGAATACCAGTATGAGTGAGGAAGACAAGGCGCAAGAGCAAGCAAAAATTGTTGCGTTGCATGCCGAGTCGACGACTAATGTAAGTAATTGGAATGCGCGATATCAGGCATTTTCGGATGATAAAAGTTATATCGTTGATTCCTCTTTAAGTGAGGCTGAAAAACGCAACCAGCTCTCCACTTTGATGCACGAACACTTCACTGTTGAAGAGTTAGACGCCGTCAGTCATCTTCCGCTAGACATGCTTTAAGGGACGGGCATTTGGTTTTGACAGAATGGGTTTGAGTAGTCGGAAGTTTGTACTAGTTATCGTTGTTGCGTTAACACTATCTGTGCATTGGGTGCTTCATCGCCAGCCTTTAGGTTCTCATGCTGATGCGCCTGTCTGGACTCAGCCCACTTCTCTTAGTTCTCTTTTTCTGAACCCGATATCCATCAATGAATTTCAGTTTGACTACGAGTCAGCCGAGCAGATTCTGTTAGCGTTAGAACAAAACAGCCAAGGGGAGCTAATCCTCAATCACTATTCTGCTTCGGTGCTAGAGGCAGCGCTTAGCTCACTACCCGATAATTTGAGCAGCGCGGACTTGCAGCGCGTTGAATTGTTGATCATTAAAGGTTTACCCGGTCGAGCAGGGCCTCAGCTAGCGAATCTAGTATCAAATTATTATGCCTATCAGGTCGCGCTGGACAAGACACAAGCCTTAAGTGATGGTGATAGCCGGGAGTTACGGTTTGAGCAGTCGGTTTTGCTACAAGAACAGTTTTTTGGCGAGGACGTAAAACAGCGCCTGTTTGGAAAACGAAACCGTTTGAATCGTTATCTATTTGCTCGCAAGCGAATCAATGAAGATCGGCTTCTAGATGCCATGCAAAAGAAGAAAGAGCTATCCATTCTAAAGCGTCAGTTTACCTCCGATGATAATTGAACTAGGCCAGAGAAAAGAAAGGCCGTCAGCAATTAGAAGATTTTTGCCGCAGTGGTGGCGATGCTTATTGGCACTTTTATCGGGTCTGTTGCTGGCTCTTCCTTTTTTGGAATCCTACCTATTCGGCATTGCTTGGGTGGCACTTGTTCCTTTTTTAATGGCGATAAACGGTGTCAGTTTGTTTCGCAGCTACGTCTTGGGACTCGTAACCGGAATGGGTTTCTGTATCAGTGCGGGATACTGGATAGTTGACTTCCTGATGCTATCGAAAGGTTATAGTTTCAGTTTGAGTGTGCTGTGGTCGTTGATATTTTGGTTCTATTGCGCGCACTTACATGCACTAGCAGCGCTATGCTTTAGTTGGTTGAGAAGGAAGAGCGAGCTTCACGATTTTTTGTTATTCCCTCTCGTCATGACTGTGTTTTATGCTGCCTTTCCAATGTTGTTTCCTGTCCGATTAGGCGATAGCCAAAGCCTCTTTATCTTTGCGATTCAAGCGATAGAGTTTACCGGTGTGTATGGTTTGGATGCGGTTATTGCGTTAAGTAATATCATGCTTTTTCGCATGATAAGTTGCGCACCAAGTGGTCAACCGAAAAAGGCTTTTTTTCCCTGGGTACTTGGCTTAATCGTGTTATTAGTTTGGTTTGGCTACGGGATCTTTTCAACGTGTTACTGGGACGAGCATACAAATAAACTACAAACGATACGGACCGGAATCGTGCAAGCAAATGAAGCCCCTAGTCTTGAAAAATCAAAACCTCTGTACGGATATAGTCGGGCGTATTCGCCGGAGATGGCGATGACGGAAAGACTTAGTGCGGATGGGGCAGAGTTAGTGATTTGGCCTGAGGCTAAATACAAAGGCTATTTGGATCAGGCGCATGTCGCCGAGTCTTACCAACACCAACTAAACGCGTTGAATACTCGTCTCGTGTTTCAAGATATACAACACGCCGACTCTAATCCGCTCACGACAGATACGTTGCAATATAATACCGCTGTCATGGTGAGTCAGAGAGGGAATGAAATAGGTCAGTATCAAAAAATGAAGCGCATACCATTCGGTGAGTATGTGCCTTTTGTTAGTGGCGTTCCCGTGCTGAAAGGGTGGGTAGAACGCTTTTTCGGCAGGTTTCTTAATGAAATGGAGGCAGGCGCGGCACACAAAGTTTTTGACGATCAAGGCTTATCAGTTGTTCCGTTAATTTGCTATGAGATAATGTTTCCGGAGTTTGTTGCTGATGCTGTGAGTCATCTTGATTTACGCTGGAATAGCGCCAATATTTTGGTATCCTTATCTAGCAATGGCTGGTTTGGCCGAACACGTCAGCCATACCAGCACGTGAATGCCTCGGTTCTGAGGGCGGTTGAAAACAGGCTTCCATTGATACATGCCGTAAATAATGGTCCGTCGATCGTTGCGTTGCCAAGTGGTCGTGTCATTTTTACTTCAGGTTATCATCAGGCGGGAGGTTATGTGGTTGACGTTCCTTATTCGCACAGCACACAAAGAACATACTTTAGCCGTCATCCGAATCAGTTTTTATATAGTGTTTACGGGCTCCTGTTGTCGGTGTTCATCTATTCTTGTTGGAAGCGGCGAGTAGCTCGATTTACGTCAGAATAATACTGATTAGGAAAATCAGTTATTGCACTATTAGAGAGGAGGCCCGATAGATCATTGTTCTGAGCGTTAGTTTGTCATGTTAGTTGCTTTCTATGCTGCTAACCTTGAGCTCTCCTTAAGTACTCTACCGGCAAGGTATCGAGTATAATTTGGTAATTATCATCGTTAGCTGTTGTTAGTCTTTATCGCTAAATAGCTGCATATCCCTGCGTTCATCCTAACCTAGCTTTTTTAAGGACTCTTCATGTCTCGTGTTGAAATTAGTTTCCCTGAAACGTTCCATTTCTCTACCCAGCTAGCGGTAAGAGTAGGGGATATCAATTATGGCAATCATTTGGGGCATGACCGAATGATTACCATGATGCACGAAGCGAGAATTCTATTTTTTCTATCCTTAGGTTATTCCGAATTTGATATCGAAGGGGTTGGCTCTTTGATTGGTGATTTGGCGATTAGTTACCGAAATGAAGCGTTCTATGGTGACTTGTTAGAGTTCAGAATTTCCGTGCAGGAGCTTTCTAAGAAAAGCTGTCATTTCTACTATCATATCGCCAGACTCGACAAAAGCGGAAGCAGCTCTGAGCTAATCGCCATTGCAAAAACTGGCATTGTATTTTTTGATTATGGTTTGCGTAAGAGTGCAGAAATTCCAGCTGCGTTTATTGAGAAACTGGTTAGCCAAGCTAACCATTCAGGTAGCTAACTACTGCACTTCGGATGAGTAATTGACCTGCCTTGATAGGTGCTTTTTCGTGGTGTCCATACAAGCCTTTTTGGCCCTTCTATATGGCAGTTTTTCGACTGATTTTCAGTGGGCTGTAAAAAAAAGTGACACATTTCTCAAAAATTATACGTAGGTCTCAAACGTAAATGCCCATCACTGTTTTGAAGTGAGCCGAGTCACAGTAGCGTCTGCTTCACGTTCTAAGAGTGTCTCCATCTGTGTACTATTTCGCAGTTTTTATAAAAACAATAAATTGCAACGAATCAGTTTGAAAAAACAATAATCAGAATCCGCACAGTGCATGGAGTAGTAAGATGGCCGACGTTAATGGAAACAATCGCAGCAACATAATCATTACTGGACTAGACGATGACGCAATCGACGCGGGTCGGGGTAATGACATTGTCATAAGTGGAGCTGGAGATGACACCATCAACGGTGGTGCGGGTCGAGACATTATTATTTCGGGGACTGGCGACGATACCATTAATGGCGGGTCTGGCTCAGATACTATTATTTCTGGGTCTGGTGACGATACAGTTGAAGGCGGCTCGGGCAACGACATTATTATTTCGGGGTCTGGCGACGATACGGTAAGTGGCGGAACCGGGAATGATTTAATTCTGACGGGCAGTGGTGACGATATTGTCAGTGGCGATGCGGGCCATGATGTTATCGACTCTGGCTCAGGCAATGATACGGTTTCTGGTGGTTCCGGTAACGATTATATCGTTACCGGCTCGGGTGATGATACGGCCTCTGGTGATAGCGGGAATGATACGCTTATAACCGGAACTGGGGACGATTTAGTTCAAGGTAATGCTGGCCACGATATTCTAATTACGGGGTCTGGTAACGACACAATTAATGCGGGTGATGGTAACGACATCGTTCTTAGTGGCGATGGCGCGGATACAATCGATGCGGGCGCGGGGCACGATGTTGTGCTATCTGGTGCTGGTGATGACTCAGTTGCTGGCGGAGACGGTGATGATGTTATTTTGGCGGGTTATGGCAATGATACCGTCGATGGCGGCGATGGCCATGATTGGATCCACGCAGGTTCTGGTGATGACACGATTACGGGTGGCGCAGGTTATGACTGTATTGATGGCGGCAACGGTTTTGATATCGCTATTTTTTCTGGAAACCGAAGCGACTATCAAGTTCTAGAAACAGGTACGAATGAGTACCAAGTAACCCACCTGGTAACGGGTGACATCGATCACTTAGAAAGCATCGAGCTTTTACGTTTTGATGACCAAGACTATACGCCTGGAAATAATGGTCCAGTAGCCGTATCTGATTCGGCGACGACGGATGAAGATACGGTTGTAAATATCGATGTTCTTTCAAATGACTCAGATGTTGATGGCGACGTGCTCATCGTCACCACCGCATCAGCAGCGAACGGCTCGGTCTCGATTAACGTCGATGGCACTTTAGACTACACCCCGAATGCTAATTTCAATGGCACCGACACCATCAGCTATGAAATCAGTGATGGTAACGGCGGTACTGACACAGCTTCTGTAACCGTGACAGTCAATGCCGTGAATGACGGCCCTGTGGCGGCAAGTGACGTGGCGACGACCGATGAAGATACAGCGGTTTCAATCGATGTTTTAGGCAACGATTCTGATTTGGACGGCGACGCACTAAGCGTTACGGCGGCATCTGCTGCCAATGGTTCGGTCTCAATCAATGTCGATGGCACTTTAGACTACACGCCAAAAGCTAACTTCAATGGCACCGACACCATCAGCTATGAAATCAGTGACGGCAATGGCGGTTCCGATACGGCAACAGTCACCGTGACCGTCAACGCGGTGAATGACGGTCCTGTGGCAGCCAGTGATGTGGCGGTGACGGACGAAGACACAGCTGTTTCCATCGATGTCTTGAGCAATGATTCTGACCTGGATGGCGATGTGCTAAACATTACCACCGCGTCGGCAGCGAACGGTACCGTCAGCATCAACGTCGATGGCACCTTAGATTACACGCCGAACGCCAATTTCAATGGCACGGACACCATTAGCTACGAAATTAGCGATGGTAATGGTGGTACTGATACAGCCTCTGTGACCGTGACCGTCAATGCCGTGAATGATGGACCGGTTGCCGCAGATGATGCGGTTTCAACGGACGAAGATACCGCGGTAAATATCGAGGTTCTTTCAAATGACACAGACGTTGATGGCGATGCCTTAACGGTTACTGCTGCGTCAGCAACGAACGGTTCGGTCTCGATCAATGTCGACGGCACACTCGACTACACGCCGAACGCTAACTTCAATGGCACCGACACCATCAGCTATGAAATCAGCGATGGCAACGGCGGTAGCGATACGGCGACCGTGACGGTCACGGTGAATGCTGTGAACGACGGCCCGGTTGCCGCGGATGATGCGGTTTCAACGGACGAAGATACGGCTGTAAATATTGATGTCTTGAGTAATGATTCTGATTTGGATGGCGATGCGCTAACTATCAGCACCGCATCAGCAGCGAACGGTACCGTCAGCATCAACGTCGATGGCACCTTAGACTACACGCCGAATGCCAACTTCAATGGCACCGACACCATTAGCTACGAAATTAGCGATGGCAATGGCGGTACCGATACCGCGACAGTGACAGTGACGGTGAATGCTGTGAACGACGGCCCTGTGGCAGCCAGTGATGTGGCGACGACGGATGAAGATACGGCTGTAAACATTGATGTCTTGAGCAATGATTCTGACGTTGATGGCGATACCTTGAGTGTTGTTTCAGCCTCTGCCACAAATGGTTCGGTCTCGATTAACGTCGACGGCACCTTAGATTACACGCCAAATGCTAACTTCAATGGCACCGACACCATCAGCTATGAAATTAGCGATGGTAATGGTGGTACCGATACAGCCTCTGTGACCGTGACCGTCAATGCCGTGAATGATGGCCCTGTGGCAGCCAGTGATGCAGCGACGACGGATGAAGATACGGCTGTAAATATCGATGTTCTTGGCAACGATTCTGACGTTGATGGCGATACCTTGAGTGTTGTTTCAGCCTCTGCTTCGAACGGTTCTGTCTCCATCAACGTGGACGGCACTTTAGACTACACGCCGAACGCGAACTTCAATGGCACCGACACCATCAGCTACGAAATCAGTGATGGTAATGGTGGTACCGACACCGCTTCTGTAGCCGTGACAGTCAATGCCGTGAATGATGGACCGGTTGCCGCCGATGATGTGATTTCAACGGACGAAGATACCGCTGTAAATATCGACGTTCTTTCAAATGACTCGGACGTTGATGGCGATGCCTTATCGGTTACTGCTGCGTCAGCAACGAATGGCTCGGTCTCAATCAATGTCGACGGCACACTCGACTACACCCCAAATGCCAACTTCAATGGCACCGACACCATTAGCTATGAAGTGAGTGATGGCAATGGCGGTAGCGATACCGCGACCGTGACGGTCACCGTCAATGCGGTGAATGATGGACCGGTTGCTGCCGATGATACGACCTCAACAGACGAAGATACGGCTGTAAATATTGACGTTCTTTCAAACGACTCAGATGTTGATGGCGACGTGCTAACCGTTACCACCGCATCAGCAACGAACGGTTCTGTCTCAATCAATGTCGATGGCACGCTCGAATACACGCCGAACGCTAACTTCAATGGCACCGACACCATTAGCTACGAAATCAGCGACGGTAATGGTGGTGCCGACACAGCTTCTGTAACCGTGATAGTCAATGCCGTGAATGATGGACCGGTTGCCGCGGATGATGCCGTTTCAACGGACGAAGACACAGCGGTTTCCATCGATGTTTTAGGCAACGATTCTGATTTGGACGGCGACGCGCTAACCGTCACCAACGCTTCAGCAGCGAACGGTTCGGTCTCGATTAACCTCGACGGCACCTTAGACTACACGCCAAACGCGAACTTCAATGGCACCGACACCATTAGCTACGAAATCAGCGACGGCAATGGCGGTACGGATACGGCAACAGTCACAGTGACCGTCAACGCGGTGAATGACGGCCCGGTTGCCGGCAATGATGCCGTTTCAACGGACGAAGATACCTCGGTTTCGATTGACGTATTGAGCAACGATTCCGATCTCGACGGTGATAGCCTTTCGGTCACTTCAGCGTCTGCTGGCAATGGGGCTGTCTCGATCAACGTCGATGGCACTTTAGACTACACGCCGAATGCTAACTTCAATGGTACCGACACCATTAGCTATGAAATTAGCGATGGCAATGGCGGCACTGATACAGCGACAGTCACAGTGACGGTCAATGCCGTGAATGATGGCCCTGTGGCAGCAAGTGATGTGGCGACGACAGACGAAGATACGGCTGTAAATATCGATGTCCTCGGTAACGATTCTGATCTTGACGGTGACGCACTCACCGTCACCACGGCATCAGCAGCGAACGGTACCGTCAGCATCAATGTCGATGGCACGCTCGACTACACGCCAAATGCCAATTTCAATGGCACGGACACCATCAGCTACGAAATCAGCGATGGCAATGGCGGTTCCGATACGGCAACAGTCACCTTGACCGTCAACGCGGTGAACGACGGCCCGGTTGCCGCAAGCGATGCAGCGACGACCGATGAGGATACCGTTGTAAATATCGATGTTCTTTCAAATGACTCAGACGTTGATGGCGACGCCTTAACGGTTACTGCAGCGTCAGCAACGAATGGTTCAGTCTCGATCAATGCCGATGGCACACTCGACTACACGCCGAATGCTAACTTCAATGGCACCGACACCATTAGTTATGAAATCAGCGATGGCAACGGCGGTAGCGATACGGCGACCGTGACGGTCACGGTGAATGCTGTGAACGACGGCCCGGTTGCCGCGGATGATGCGGTTTCAACGGACGAAGATACGGCTGTAAATATTGATGTCTTGAGTAATGATTCTGATTTGGATGGCGATGCGCTAACTATCAGCACCGCATCAGCAGCGAACGGTACCGTCAGCATCAA
>ENA-OSET01002598-OSET01002598.1-sediment-metagenome-genome-assembly--contig:-NODE-2598-length-17258-cov-36.042605_pt1 | contig 17258 bp, 14 predicted proteins | sample MGYA00237882_ERZ534229 | MGnify/ENA primary metagenome ERZ534229 (study PRJEB26408, sample SAMN06266212) | sediment metagenome | isolation source: Hudson Canyon methane seep mesocosm | place... | reverse complement strand
TGGGATTTGTTGGAACGAATTAGTGGTACCGAGGGCCGGAATCGAACCGGCACTTCCGAAGAAATCGGATTTTGAATTCTGCAAACTCGCTTATCATCTAGTATCAAGTGCTGTATATCAGTGTTGATAGCTTATAGAAGTGAATGCAAGTGATTACTTTTTATAACATTTAACCGCAATCACTTTGCATCTAATTTACACCGACTGATTTTTTAACGACTTTAGCTATATCACCCCCAGGATCTTTTACCCTTAAAAGCGCACAGTATGATAGACGCGCGTATTAAAACTTTTCTAGGCTAGTGTGTATGCGGCTTTAGGCGGTGGTGTAAGATTACTATAGGGGTATGGTTATATAGCTCCCCCTACCGCCTTTTTTTATGCCTAAGTTAATATTGGTATATTATTTTAAAAGAGCCATCTTCTTCTTGTAATTTTGTGAAACTGACTCTATCTAGGCTTCCTGTTTTTGGATTATTTGCCGCTGTGGAGTTCTCTATAAATTCTATCCAATATTTTGGCGCAAATAGCCAAGTATCACTTTGTTGTGACTGCTTGTATTGACTTTGGTTGATTGGAATTTTTAGGTGACATAATACTCCAGGGACATGCGATAGAAGCACGGCTAAGCCTCTTGTGATAGTTTGATATTCGTTATTTCTGCCTGCTGCGATGATTTTTTTCTTAAATATTGCTGAGCGTTGCTTATTAATTTTAGACCTTATTATGTTGCCCTCATCTGGAGGGATAATACTATCTCTTGCTGCTACTGAACTGAGGTCTAGCTGAGCTTTTAATACAACATTTTTTGTGTTTTTTTCAATCTCAAAATAATCATTAAGAAATGTATTTTTAATTAGATTTATGCAGGTTGTTTCCATCATTTCCGTATCATTGAGTAAGGATTGCAATGCCATGATAAGTGAAATTTTTTGGAGTTGACTGCTGTCTTCGGTGAGTTCTCCAGTACAAAATTGCCAACTGAGGGTATTACTTAGGTGTGAAAGATCATCTGATTTATTATATGCTGGAAATAAGAAAAGTAAGGATAGGTAGTGGCTACCCTCATTTTTATCTTTGGCGTGTGTTAATAAATCATATATTTCTTGTCTTTTTTCTTCCCCTTTTCGTAATCTAAAGTTATGTATGGGGGTGTTTTCAGGATATCCAAAAGGGGGTACATTTGATTCCTCCCACTCTGCAACCTGCCTAGTATACCTGAAAGAGCTGTTTTTAATCGTATTATTTGCGATGAAATTTAAAGTCTCCTTTTCTATAGTGAGCAGTGAAGGGGTTTGTTGTTCTAGTGTTATTTCTGTTTCTTCCTCGGCATACTTTCTTTGCTTGACTGAGTTTTTACTTACCTTAGCTGTTTTAAAAGTGCTGTTAATTATATCTCCATCAACACCAAGCAGCTTTAGCACAAGTAGGTTTTTTTGAAGGACTCCCCTAATAGATAGTAACGAGTCCTGATATTTTTTATTATTATGTAAGTCGTCTGTAGAAGTAATGGTATATGACATACGTGAGTGGTCTAGAGAAAAAAAAATCTATTTTAAGCTGATAATTCTTTTATAGACATAAAAGAAAGTAGTTAAATTCTATCCTATTGAAAAATAGCATAATCCCTCCTAATTTACTTGTTTTTTAAGTGGTATTTAACTGTAAAATCCTGCTGTAAATTTCAGTGGGTAAAACTCATTCAGAATAGCCGCATCCAAAGCAACAATTTGCAATATTAGGGCAGGGGAATTTGATGGGTAGTAGTGGGAATTACAGAACTAAGCTTTCTGAAATAAAAATACAGAACCAAGATTATTCGGACGGATCGAAGGTACTGATTATTAAGGATACTGAGGTACGTCAGTTACAGGTTGTAGTTAGTAAGTACACAAAGCGGTATCGCCTTTATGTTTGTGTAAAAGGGAAGCGTGTCTGTATATCTATTGGCTATGCCGGTCAGATGCGATTGGTAGAAGCCAGGCGTAAGGCGTTAGAGATGCTGTTGGCTCTATATAGCTGTAATGATAGCTTAGGTAATACGGGTGGGGCTAGTGTTGAGGATTTATTGGATGGTTTTTATGGGGTTAGTCAATATGGCTCTGGAACCAAATCACCTGTATTGACAATAAATAAACATTTAAAACCACTTTTGGAAGAGCACGGGGTGAATAGCATTGATTTTGCAATAGCTCAAAATCATGTTAATGGATTGATTGCGAAAGGGCTATCCCCGGAAACGATTCGCAAGATATGCCTTTATGATAAGAAATTTTACCAATATTTGATTCAACTAAGGCATGTTGATTTCAACCCCTTTGAGGGTGTGAATAGACCTCGTGTTTCGAATATTCGCAGTGAGATACTCCCTCAAAATTTACGCGCTTATTTTATTAAGTGTTGTTTGGAGGAGGGGGGGATTTCCGCTGATTTGATCTTGCTTCTTTTGTATACAGGACTGCGCGTAAGTGAGGCTACTAATATTAAATGTGTGGATTTATCCAGTGATTTAAGCAAGTTAGTTTTACCGAAGACAAAGTCGGGTAAGCGTCAATATATTGCTCTGAATTCTGCTGCTAAAGCAATTGTTGAAAGGCGTTTGTCTGAAACATGGAATGATTATTTATTTCCATCGCCTGTTTTTGATGACAGACATATTTCAGCGCCTAGAGCTTGTTTTTTGAATATTAAACAGCGCATGTTGGCGAAAGGCCATGATATTTCTAATCTTGTTATGCATGATTTACGCCGCACTTTTGCAACGGTTTGTGCAGAAGTAACCGGTGGAGATTTTCATATGGTTGCACAGCAGCTTAGACATTCAAGTACGCATGTCGTTCAGCGTTATGTGCATTATCAAAGTGCAGATATTGCATTAGCATCAGAGGCAACAGCGCAAGCGTTATCTAACACTATGGAGGTTTCATCATGAATGATAGTTTTAATAATCAGGGTAATCAGCTTTTACGTGCTTCAGAGGTTGCTGCAATTATAGCGATCCCTGTTTCAACGTTAAAGAAAAATGTCACGGCTAATCCAGCGGCCGTCCCTCCTTCGTTAAAACTGGGGAATAAGGCTAATTCGCCTGTACGTTGGCGAATGAGTGATATTGAGTTATGGATTCAGCAGCAATTTGAAGCCGTGAATGGTAGATGATTTTAAATTCTATTTTTTTTTTAGGGGGAGTGTGTATGTGCCGACTATAAGTGTTAGATAGAAGAGTAGTGAATTAATTTAACCCTGACTGAATTTGTTGGGGAGTGTTTTTTTTAAAATGACAAACTTAGATAGGAGATGTCATGAGTTTTATAAGTGTAAATGGTCAGAGTGGGTTTGCTTCAGATAGTGCTGTATTTGCAAGGTTTAAAAGTGCTGGAAGTTATGTTGTGTTTGATGCCCATATGGAACTTCTTGTATCTGTTAAGCCTGATAATGATGCTGAGGGTATTGCTATTGCTGAAGATGTTTGTGATCAAATTTTTTCAACTAAGACTGGAGGTAAAAATTTAATTCGCTTACCCGAGGGATCTTTTGTTGATAGGGATTATGTAGGGGGTATCAGTGTAGCAAATGGTAGTTCAGTGGTAATTAAGGCAAAAGATGGCAATGGATATATTTTTTGGCTTGATACGCCTAGTGCAAAAAATGCGGAAGCTATTTGCACAGAACTTATAAAATTAATGGCCACTCATGGAAAAAAGCGGTTAGATGAAATAGATTGGGATGGTTTATTGCAAGATATACCTGAGACAGCTGAAGTGTAAATAAAAAACCTTATATAAATAGGTTGATTGGGTGCTTGGACGCGAGTGCTTTATTACTGACGAAAAAAAAACTTAATAAGCAAGGGCTTGAAATGGACTTCAAGCCTTTAATTCTAACTAAATAAATGGTAATTATTTATGAGTGAGATGATGAGAAATCAACAATATAAAAAAAAAGTACATTAACCGGGCAGTCTTTTAATGCTTGTGAGCATGAGTATGAAACTGCTTTAATTGATAGTATAGAGATAGAAAAACCATGTGATGTACTGGATGGTATTGCATTTTTTGCTGAGGATAAGGTCAATTTACTGGAAAAAATGGAGCATACTGAGGATGCTTTTAGCTTTGAATTGATGGAAAGAAAAGAGATCGTTATTGACTTTCCAAGGGAGGGAGGTTTTTGTGGAATCTTAGATATCATAGAGTTTGATGACAATGATGCATTTAGTGTATTTGAGGATGTTGCTGATAATAGCTTAGGGGAGCAGATAGCATTCGACATTAAATCAGCTTTTGATTTAACGAAAATTAAAAATGCCAAAGGTCCTATTTTATCGGTGGGTTTTGATAGTGAGTTTTATTACCCTAATTTAGGTATAAATACTAACACTGACACAAGTAATAATAATGTTCTTTCCTATCAAATGTATGGTGAATGTGAAGGTGTATCGCATTCACTAATTTTATACCCTAAGGGATCTAAAGTTGAGCAGCGACTAAGCCTTAAGTATTGTCTTGGTAAGTTTGTTAGTGCATGTCTTGAAGCAGGTGTTATTGAGCAACTACCTTCTGTTATTAATATCTATGGGCATTTTCTAAGAGCTGATTTGCCTTCATTGAATGGTTTTTGGAATATTAAGAAAAAGTTATCGGGAGTTGGCGGAACGGTGACTGGGGCATTAATAAATCCTTATGAAATGGACTCTATTAGATCGAATAAAAAAGTCTCAATCGCTCCCCTTAAATTGCCTGATGCGAGTAAGCATTTATATGATGTCTATGTGAATTTTAAAGATACGATGTTATTAACACCTGGCCGTGGAGGGCTTGCTGTAGCTGGTGATGCTATCGGTGTAGCGAAATATCCAATACCTGCCGGTTATAGTATTGAGCGTATGGATGATTTTTTATTACATGATAAGGCTGCTTTTGAGAGGTATGCACTTAGAGATGCAGAGATTACTTGCCTCTATGGGCTAGAAATGGAGGGTTTTGTAAGGAGGGAGTTAGGTCTAAAGGGGTTGCCCACTACAATCGGATCTTGTGCTGTTAAACGGTTTGAAAAAACGCTAGATATAATGCTTTCCCGAGACTCTACTTTAGGAGATAGAGATTATATTTTTGGTGATACAGTTGTTTCAGAGCCTTATTGGAATAATGATAAATCTCGGGTTAATACTCGGAAAAAGATTAAAGTTGTTTCACGTCGAGATAATATTAAAGATTTTGTTACCAAAACTTATTTTGGTGGGCGTAATGAAGGAATCTATACCGGTGCTACGCCTTTAGATGATGGCTCATTGTATTCTGATTTGGATTTACGTGGTGCTTATACAATAGGGCTTTGTGATTTGTTTACACCCGATTACAACGGTATTAAACCTAGCACAGATATAAATGACTATTTGGGGCATGTTGCGGGCTTTGCTTATGTTAAATTTAGCTTTCCTGATACCGTTAGATTTCCCTGTATACCAGTATCTGCGGGTGACAAGGGGCTTATTTTTCCATTGGAAGGTGAAGGGTACTGTACCGCGCCTGAATTGATGGTAGCTCAATCTTTAGGTTGCAATATTGACGTTATACTTGGGTACATAGTTCCTTGGGCTCAAGAAGAGACTAGGCTTTTTGAACCTTTTGTGACACAGGTTAGAGTTAATCGTAATAAAGCTAAAGAGCGTGAGGATAAGCACGCTGATTTATTGTGGAAAGAATTGGGAAACAGTTTATATGGGAAATTAGCCCAGGGACTTAAGGATAAGACGGCCTTTGATACTAAAACTGGCGGGAGTAAAAAAATTGACGAATCTCCAATTACTAATGAGATTTTTGCTTCTCATACCACGGGTTTTATTCGAGGAGTTATTGCAGAATTACTTAATAGCATAGCCGATGATAAAGTTGTTGTGAGTGTTACAACAGATGGGTTTTTAAGTAATGCTGCGTACGATGATTTTAAATGTGATACACCTCTATGTGCGCGCTATCAAAGCTTGTGTGATGCAATAGATGGAAAGCCTATGTTGGAAGTGAAAACAAAGGTGGTGCAAGCTATTGGAATGCGGACGAGAGGGCAATTAACGACGCTCTTAGCCTATAATTACCCACCAGTATTAGCTAAAGCAGGTATTAAGCCCGAAGTTGCCTTTGATTATAAAGATACCAAGGATGAGCTTAAACTTAAGCATAACGAGTGGATGGTCGAACGTTATTTATCCCGTCATTTTAATGATGCTCCTATTAGTTTTAGTAGCTTGATTTCAATGCGTGAGATGTGGCTTACGGAAAGTGATTTAGTGAGTGTTCAGCATAAAAGGCGCGTTAACCTCGAATATGACTTTAAGCGTAGGCCTGTTGATCCTAAAATGATTTCTGTTCGAGAGGGTGAGCACTTGGCATTTGATAGTGAACCTTGGGCAACGGTTGATGAATTTTATACTGTTCGAGCTCATTTTGATGGATTTAGTCGTAAGGGTAATTTAAAGACGGTAGAGGATTTTGATAATTGGTTAGATTATTACCAAGCACGCTTGATGACGAAAAATAGTGGCATGAAAGCGAATAGTAAAGGGTGTGTCGATATACTTAGACGTGTTTTTTTACGGGCATATGCGAGAAATTGCTGGGGGCTATCTCGTGACAAGAGTTATGCTGAAATTGCAGCTTGGTTAACTGGTGCTGGTTTTAAAACGGGTGTGGATGAATTGAAAAATGCAACGAGGGCGAAATTAGTTGAGGGTATAGTTCCCATTTCCTCGCGTGTAATTAGTCTTTTAAAGGTTATATTAGTGAATTACCCAGCACTAGAATTGCATAAAGTCTTTAGCCCAGAAAATTTGGTTGTAGTACGACGCGCTATTGGTGATACAGATATTTAGAGAAAAAAAGGTACCTTGATTTTTTGATGTATTAATATCTATCCCTAATTATCTAATTGGGGGGTAGATAATTTTTGCGCTGGGGTATAGGGTTGCGCATTAAATATTATCTACAGGCCATATTATATGCGTCTTCTGCCGGTGGTGTAAGATTGCTATAGGGGTAAGTATATAGATTTTCTGAAATAGCCCCTTGGGGTTCTCGGATTTAAAATCCTTGTAACCCTTTTTGGGATTAAAAAACAAGGGTGATTATTACTTGGCACTAAAGTTTATAGCAGGAAGGCAACTTTAATTTACGGTACTTGGAAAGTACCTTCCTGTTTATAACTGTTTTTTCCTGGTTTTTTAGCTGCTTAACTTCACAGTAAAAACTTCCGATTGATAATAGCTAACAAAATTTGCCTGGAAGATAGCAAATAGCTCGGCACCATCACTTAAAGGATAATCAATACCCATGTGACCAAAACAGCAATGCTCAAAATCAAAATCTAACTCCTTAGCCAATTCCACCTGTGGTGGTCTACCCACATGTGCAAAGTCAGTCACATACTGCAATTTACCAAAGGTATTAATACACACCTCCACTGGATGATAACCACCTTCCTCAAAACTATAAGTGGGATCTTTAAAGCTAAAGATAACACCGCCTGAAAAAGGATCAGCTACCGGTGTTGATGAAGCACAATCTTCACTGCTAACTACATGCTCCTTTACATCATTAACACTTTTAGCTGTGTCAGTATCAGCCCCAGTTTCAATACTTGTACCCGCACTACTTCGCCGCATACGTTCCTGATGCAATTCAAACTCCAAACAATCTGCAAAAGCAGGGTTGATCTTTAACTCACAATCTTCACGATTTAATACCAACATAAACACACTCCATAATTTACTTAAAGCACACAAGACAGCAGGGTAGGGTTGTCACAGCTAACATAAACATCTGAAACAATGCCTACTCCTAATTTATTTAACTTCCTGCTTAGCCAAGAATTTATTGCTGACTATCCAAGCGTCAAACAGCCCCTTATCAAAGATTAATAAATTTGCCTTATCGACTACCTGACTAATAAATCCTTCCGCTTTTAAAACAGCCGCTAAAAATCCCGCATTATTTTGTGACTTACTTTTAAAACAGGGTTTTAAGGTAACAGCTGAAAACGATGGATCTAATAGGTTAGACTTCACGTCGACATTACTACTTGGGGTATCACTGGCATAAGCCAATAAGCACGCCTCGATTTCATCAACTGGCACCCATTCTTTACTGAAATATCCCCCAGTCTCATTCGCTTGTATGCGAATAAATAGTTGATCTATCTCAGATATAAACCCCAACTGATAACTTAATAATCCCTTAGACCGTGAACTTAACTTATTGGCAGATAGTGATTTATAGGACACAACGTCACTTAAATCTTCCTTAGATTTAGGCTCCTTTGGTTTATCAATAGCTTTATTATCAGGATTAGCATCCGTACTATCTTCATCGCCACCACTTTGATCGACAACAGCATCATTTGCCGGAACTTCAGCAGCCTCAGATGGCTTATCATTCACCACCTTTTTAGTCACCGATTTAGATACCTTTTCATTTTTAACAGACATAACTTTCCCTCAGATTTTTGTTTAATAATTTTTTAAAACGATTCAGTTTTTGTTCTTATAACTTAAATGGACTTGATACACAAAGCGCCACAACAAGACTATGCAGGGCATAGAGGTTGACAGCGATATAAAATTGAGCAGGGATAAAACAGTAACACCCTAACAACAACTATCAGGGATTAAGCGTTTCACCTCATTTTTAACACTGGCAGTCATCAAGTCTTCCAGTTGCGATAACAAGGCAGCAACAATCGCTAAATCATCGCTATAACCCACTACAGGCAATGCATCAGGAATCGCATCAATAGGACAAATAAAATACCCCAGCGCAGAAATAATAAGCACCTTAGTGACTGCGGCAACATTACCCTCACTTAACAACACATACAGAGATAACACTGCCTCAATCAACTCACAACACGCCCCGCCTGTTAAACGATTGATCTTATCCACCAACGTATCAACCGAAAAATACGACGCATACTCACACATAAAAAAGGACTCCTTAAAGACAATTAATCAATTGATTAATATATGCTTAAAAGAATAGGCTTTACGTTAGATATCCAATAGCTATTAAGCAGCAGCCAATACCACCCATCAGCCGTAAACTCCCCCAAACTGCCACCCCTAGACCTAACAATTAAATAGAAAGATTAACGACTCGGCATTTACAAGCAATAGCACCCAGCTACTTTACCTTGATAGCAACCGTCGCAACGTCTTATCCATAGCAAAAAAAACAGATACACCAATCCGTATTTAAAACAGTCAATCAATCTATGAGGTATCCACACATGCAACTACACGATACAAAATGGCTCGCCAAACGGCTTAACCTATCCGTATCCACCATTGAAAAATTGAGAGCTAACAACTCCCAAGAACTTCCTATTCCCATACAAATTAACAAAACAATCCGTTACAACGATAGCTATGTGGAATGGTGGCTAGAAACCAAACAAAACATGACAACACTCGACTTTAGACATTGGCTTAATACCAAAGACGACAAGGATCATCCGCAATCAAACAGTCCACTCGCCTACAACAGAGAACTCTAATGACAACATTAATGAATAACGGCAGCAGCAACACGAGAAACAACAATAACAGCTTAACGAACAACACATATCACCACAGCTACCAAAGCGACATAAACCAAGCTCAGAAATATATGCAAGCTAATACATCAATCACAACCAATACTACCCAAGGAAACAACATGCCAGCTAATAGACGTATCAATCTAAGCGCTATCACACAAATAAATAACCAGACGATAGCTAGCGAACAGCAAGCCACTGTCATGATCCCTAAAAACACCTACTTTAAAATTTACCCTGACAGACAAATAGACGTTTCCGTGGCTCATAACAATGGCCACTGGTATTTATTTGACAACACCATTGCAGACGACCTCCAAGGGCAACTTAAAAAACTATCCCAAGCCACCCTATACCAAGGGATTACAGAAACAGGCCAAAGCTTTATCCTACCCGTTGTAAAACCTTGGCCAGGGTACACAGATAGCTGGTACCGATCACTTAGCCATATTGCAGATCAGGCAACTGACAAATACCTAAAAATTGAATGTGACAGCAGCATTAACAACTACGCCATCGTAGAAGAAAAGCGCCTGACTAACCAAGTGCAGTGGCCACAAGATGACTTTGACGAAATTATTAGTACTGCCTTTCCTGATGAATACTACGTTAACCACGATAGGCATCCACTGCTCGATGAACTTTATATCGGCTAGGAAAAATAGAAAATGACAGCACAGCAATAAACAAGACAGAAAAAATAAGATAAACAAGCAGCACACCCCTAATGCAAAGCGCATTAGGGGGACTTACTGTAAAGCAACTAACTGCAAACATATATTAAGTATTTGATTGGAATTCCAAGAATCCAAGTAACAAAGCAACAACAGAAAAAAAAATTAAGAAATAAAACTAACAAGGACAATCAAATGCAAATCATCAACACCTGGCCAGAAGGCAAGCTCCTCGTCTTACCTGAACAAGTAAAAACAGCACTCATTCAACACCTAGCGCAGCCTTTTCAAAACAATCAAGCACAAGCGAAAGCCTACTGGTTAGAACACAAGCCATTACTCATTATCTTGGACAAAGAAGACCAACTAAACCTGAGAACCACAACGCCATTATTAGCACCAGCAACATTACTAAATGACACCTTTCAGCATAAACTAGAAGTCGTCCTGGAAAATCCAGAATACACCGAAGAATTTATTGAGAACTACCAAATCAGCCTTGCTATTTTTAGTGATGCAGGGGATGGAATCTATTGCGTTATGCCTGTTATATAATAAATTTTAGAAAAATATCTAGCTGTAATAAATGGTTAAGGTATTTTTTTTACCGTAGAGGTAAGAGGAAATTGGGTCACTGACTTGTATGAAATTCAAATCTCATTGCACTAGTGGTATAGTTATATAAAATAACTGATTGTATAAGTTAAGGATAGCAGGATGGGGCAGGAAAATTATACGCCTGAACAGCAAGCCAGAGCGCAAATAGACAAACAGCTCATCCAAGCTGGCTGGGTAATTCAAGATAAAAAAAGATTAAACCTATACCAATCACTTGGTGTTGCCGTCAGAGAAATGGATACCGATACGGGGCCAGCAGATTACATGCTATTTATTGACGGTAAAGCCTGCGGTATTATTGAAGCAAAACGAGAAGGGACTAATCTAGGGCAAGTCGCCGAACAATCAGGACGATATGCTACCTCACAAACTAAAAATATTCGTCGTTGGGTGGGTGATGACGAACCTTTACCTTTTTTATATGAAGCCACGAATATAGAAATCTATTTTAGAGATGAACGAGACCCAAAACCTCGCAGTCGTACTGTGTTCCATTTTCATCAACCAGAAACCTGCCATCGCTGGTTAAAAGAAGAAATTACCTTTAGAGCTAGACTACAACAAATTCCCGAACTTAATACGCAAGGCTTACGAGACTGTCAGATAGAAGCTGTTACTGGTATGGAAGGCAGTTTAATACAAGCAAAGCCACGCGCGTTATTGCAAATGGCAACAGGGGCAGGAAAAACCTATACCGCTGTTACCCAAATTTATCGCCTGGCCAAATTCAGTAAAGTAAAGCGGGTATTATTTTTGGTTGATAGAGGTAATTTAGGGAGGCAAGCCTTAAAAGAATTCCAGCAATACACCGTACCCGAAGATGGACGTAAATTTACCGAACTTTATAACGTCAGCATTTTAGGCACAGCAGGGATTGCAGATGAAACAAAAGTCACCATCTCCACCATTCAACGTCTTTATAGCCAGCTCTCGGGCAAAGAATTAGATGATGAAGCGGATGAACACTCAGGCTACGAGATTGATAACAACACCTTTAATAAACAACCTCAACAAATCAGTTATAACCCAGCTATACCGATAGAAGCATTTGATCTGATTATTATTGATGAATGTCACCGCTCAATTTATAACCTTTGGCGACAAGTTCTAGAATATTTTGATGCTTTTTTAGTTGGCTTAACCGCTACACCCACTAAAAAGACTATCGGCTTTTTTAATCAAAATATGGTCAGTGAATATACCCATGAAGATGCCGTTATTGACAAAGTTAATGTCGGTTACGATATTTACAGCATTCGTACTAAAAAAACCGAACAAGGCGACAAAATAGAAGCAGGAACCACAGTACAAATTCACGATAAACTCACCCGTAAAAAACGCTTAGAAATATTAGATCAAGACGAAGAATACACAGGTAAACAAATAGATCGCTCTGTTATTGCACCTAATCAGATTCTGACCATTATTCAAACCTTTAAAGACCGCGTATTTACCGATATATTTCCAGACCGTTCTGGTGAATGGCTACCTAAAACCTTAATTTTTGCCAAAGATGACGACCATGCAGAGCGCATCGTCAACACAGTGCGTGAAGTCTTTGGCGAAGGCAATAACTTCTGTAAAAAGATTACCTATAAAGTGGGTAAAAAAATAGCCGAAGAGTCTATTACAGAATTTCGTACCAGCCCACAGCTGCGGGTTGGCGTAACAGTCGATATGATAGCCACAGGCACGGATATAAGGCCGCTTGAAATAGTCATGTTTATGCGCGATGTAAAAAGTCCAGCGTATTACGAACAGATGAAAGGGCGAGGCACACGCATTATCAGCGAAGATGAATTTAGAAAAGTCACCCCCGATGCTAAAGGTAAAGCACGTTTTGTCTTAATAGATTGTGTCGGTGTAACCGAAACAGATAAAACCGAATCTAAATCATTAGAAAGTAAGCCCAGTGTTTCCACCGCAAAACTCATGGAACAAATTGCCCGAGGTGATCGACACAGCGACAGTTTACGAAGTTTGGGTAATCGCTTAATACGCTTAGATATAAAACTAGATGCCCAACAACGTAAACAAATAACACAACTGGCGGGTAAGCCACTTGCTTTACTTGCAGGGGAATTAATCCACGGGACTAATGAAGAGACTTTAGTTGAGCAAGCGCAAAACCAATTTAATACCGAAAACCCCACAGAACAACAAATACAGCAAGCCTTTGAGTCACAAGCCGATGAGCTGATTAAACCTTTTCATAATCCCGATTTAAGAGAATTAATAGAAGCCTTACGCCGAGACAGTGAACAAATTATTGACGAATCAGCTGATGAATTATTAAATGAAAAACTCGGTTACAGCCAAGAAAAAGCAGAAAGCTGTATTAAAAGCTGGGAACAATTTATCAAAGATCATCAAGATGAATTAGATGCTATACAACTGATATACAGCCAACCTTATCAACAACGCCACCTGAGTTACGAACAAATCGAAAAACTAGCAGAAGAAATTGAACAGCCCCCGTATAATTTAGCACCCATAGCCGTATGGAAAGCTTACGAACAATTGGAAAAAGCCAAAGTAAAAGGCGCACCGCCAGAAAAGTTACTGACTAATATTATTAGCTTAATCCGATATTCAACAGGATTAAGTGATGTATTAGAGCCGTTTAACGAATTGGTCAACAACCGATTTGAAAACTGGATGAAACAACAAGCCACCGATTTTAAGCCAGAGCAACTGCAATGGCTAAAAAAAATTAAAGATCAAATAGCCCAAAATGCCGAAATGACTGTAGAAGATTTTGAATACACACCGTTTAATCAGGACGGAGGCTTATTAAAAGCCAAAGAACTATTTGGCAATGACTTGGATGGGATTATTCAGGAATTGAATGGGTATTTGATTGCATGAGTGAAGATTTAGAACAAAAGGAATTACCTGAAGGTTGGACAGATGCTACCCTTAAAGATATTTCATCCTATATACAAAGAGGAAAATCACCAAAATATACAGAATTTAGTGAGCTACCAGTTGTTAATCAGAAGTGTGTACGCTGGGAAGGTATCGATAAAGAGTATGTTAAATATATTCATCCAGAGCAATTTGAAAAATGGGAAGCTAAACGTTTTCTGAAAGAAGGGGATTTGCTTTGGAATAGCACTGGTACTGGAACTATCGGGAGAGCAACGATTGCTCATTTAAAACTGGGTGAAAAGCTTGTGGTTGATAGCCATGTGACCATTGTTCGCCCTGCTAAGGGTATTGAACCAAAATATGTTTACTATTGGATAATGAGTCCAGTTGTTCAAAATAGTATTGAAGAAATGCAGTCAGGCTCTACAAATCAAGTTGAATTGAGTAAAAGTGCGGTTGAATCGACTCCAATACCTGTTGCTCCACCTGAACAACAAAAACAAATAGTAGCCAAAATAGAACAACTCTTCTCTCATATCGATGCAGGGATAGAAGCTCTAAACACAGCCAAACAACGCCTAAAGCAATACCGCCAATCAGTTCTTAAAGCCGCTGTTACAGGTGAGCTAAGCAAAGAATGGCGAGAAGCAAATAAAGAAAAGCTAGAACCCGCTAGCCAATTACTCGAACGCATTCTACAAACCCGCCGCCAAAAGTGGGAGGAACAACAGCTAGAGCAATTTAAAGCGAAAGGTAAGGCACCTAAAAATGATAAGTGGAAGGAGAAGTATAATGAGCCTAAAAGTAATAATGATCAGGCTTTATTCAATATACCAGATGAGTGGGACTGGGTTTATGTTGCACAACTTGGAAACGTTGTTGGTGGGTTAACTAAAAACAAAAAAAGAGAACAGTTTGAATTACAGCTTCCTTATTTAAGAGTTGCAAATGTCTATTCAAATGAGCTTCGGCTGGATGATGTAACTTTTATTGGTGTTCAAGAAAATGAATTAGAACGTGTTTTGCTTGAAGAAGGGGACTTGTTAATAGTAGAAGGAAATGGAAGCCCAGATCAAATTGGCCGATTAGCAATATGGGATGCATCAATTAACCCTTGTGTTCACCAGAATCATTTAATCAAAGTTAGGTTGGCTTTGAAAGAAAGTGGTAAGTATTTGATGTATTGGTTGACCTCTTTAGGAGGCCGAGATGCAATACTTAAAGTTGCCAGTTCGACATCTGGCTTGTATACATTAAGTATTTCAAAAATATCGGGATTATCGGTTCCGTTACCACCTTTAAGGGAACAACTGGAAATTGCAGAACAAGTATCAATTAAGTTAACAGCAATTGAGCGATTAAATAAAGATATTGACATTCAATTGCTTAAAGCGGAAAAAAATAAACAATCGATATTAGCTTTGGCCTTTAAAGGAGAGCTTTAAAGGTTATTTAAAATACTACAAAATGAATTAAATTATGTAGTTGAGTGTATGTATTATCTGGTGAAATTATGAAATTTACAGGAAGTCTTGAAGAGCTAAAAGAAAAACTAGAGCCAATGTCAACAGTGTGCAATTGGAACGAGTCGAATTTAGCTCAAATACAAATTCGCCATCAGAATAAAGGGATTATGAATTGGTATTCTTCAACAGGAACTATAAATTTTCAAGGTGATGAGGTTGGTAGAAAAGAGTTAGAAAGACTTGTCACTGAATACATTACTGGTGAAGTAGCAATTATTGAGAATGAAGATAATATTTCTGATGTAGTTGCTACCATTCCAGAGCTTGAAAATCAGGATGATAGCAGCAAGCAACAGGAATTTATTGAATCACCACAAGATTCAGAGTTGGTTATTGGTTTGGTGGGTGCTGTTGGAAGTAGGCTTGGAAGTGTTCAAGAGCGTTTTGAAGGTTTGCTAACAAATCATTTTAATTATCAGGTAGAAACTATAAGTGTTTCTAAAGATGTGATTTCTAAATTACCTAGTACTAATATAGACAAGACAAGTGAATATAGTCGTATTAGTAGTTCAATGGATGCTGGAAATAAATTAAGAAAAGAATCTGGTGATAATTCATTTCTTTCATCTTGTATTGTAGAAAGAATTTCTGAGTTACGTGATGGAACTGGCGGTGAATTTAGAGCAAGAACTGCTTATATTGTTAGCTCCCTAAAACATCCTGAAGAAGTAATTCGGTTGCGAAGGATTTATGGAGCAGGATTTTTTCTGGTATCTGTTTATGAAGATATAACAAGTCGCACAAGATACCTTACTGACGATAAAAACATTGATTCCTCAGATGCAACAAAATTGATTGCAAGGGATTCAAATGAATCTTCTGATTATGGTCAACACACTACAGATGCGTTCCATATGGCAGATTATTTTCTGCATTTGGATGATTCAAATACAAGACTATCAAATGATACAAAACGGTTTTTAGATTTGATTTTTGGAAACCCTTATGTCACACCGACCTTTGATGAATACGCTAATTTTATGGCATTTTCAGCAGCTTTAAGATCAGCTGATTTATCACGACAAGTAGGAGCGGTAGTTTCTAGGGATGAAACTATTCTTGCCACAGGAGCTAATGATGTTCCTAAATCTGGTGGTGGATTATATTGGCCTCAATATGATGAAGAAACGCATACTGTAAAAGATGTAGATAATGGTCGTGATTATATGAAAGGGTTTGACCCAAACGTACATGCAAGGCATGAAATAGTCGAAGATATTATTGAAAGGCTACCAGAAGAACAAAGAGCTGAAGTGAAGAAGGCAATTATGTCCAGTAAGCTAAAAGATATTACTGAGTATGGACGTTGTGTTCACGCTGAAATGGAAGCTCTTATGTCATGTGCTAGGGAAAGGATATCAACTAAAAAAACTACTCTTTATACAACAACATTTCCTTGCCATAATTGTGCAAAGCATATTATTGCAGCAGGAGTCAGTAGAGTTGTATTTGTTGAGCCATATCCTAAGAGTAAGGCATTGGATTTTCATGCAGAATCAGTCAAATTAGGTTTTAGTGCGGAAGAAAATTGGGTTGTTTTCGTGCCTTTTGTAGGAGTAGGGCCTCGTCGTTTCTTTGATTTGTTTTCAATGTCTCTTGGAGCTGGTTATTCATTAGCTCGAAAGAATAAAGATGGTACAACTATTGATTGGAATGCAGGTACTTCACAATTACGTATGCAAATGCTTCCTTATTCATATGTTGAAAGAGAAAAACAAACAATTTCAATTGTGGCAAGATTGAAAGGTAAGCTTGAAACCAATTGATATTAATGAAATATTGAAATAATTATGAATAGACAGCAAGCATTAGATACTTTAATCCAATTAAAACCAGAGCTAATAAAACGCTTTGGCATAACTCGCTTAGCTTTATTTGGCTCTACAGTACGAAATGAAGCCAGAGAAGATAGTGATATAGATATTATTGTTTCTTTTGATGGGCCTGCGACCTCTAAACAATATTTTGGTGTGCAGTTTCTATTGGA
>ENA-OSET01002597-OSET01002597.1-sediment-metagenome-genome-assembly--contig:-NODE-2597-length-17263-cov-9.322588_pt1 | contig 17263 bp, 16 predicted proteins | sample MGYA00237882_ERZ534229 | MGnify/ENA primary metagenome ERZ534229 (study PRJEB26408, sample SAMN06266212) | sediment metagenome | isolation source: Hudson Canyon methane seep mesocosm | place... | reverse complement strand
TATCTCACTGACAATGCCGGTGCCTATGCGTTTAATTTAGGCAATGGTTCTGGTTTTAGTGTTTTAGATGTGATTAACGCTGCCCAAAATGTGGTTGGCAAAGACATCCCTTATGATATCGAACCACGCCGAGCTGGGGATCCTGCTGTTTTAGTCTCTGATTCAACTAAGGCAAACACGGTTCTAGGCTGGCAAGCTGAATATAGTGATATCCAGGAGATAATTGCCACAGCATGGCAATGGCATCAGAGTGAAAAGTTTTAGAAAGTTAAATAGCCCCGTCACTCCCGAAAGCTTTAAACCACTTCCGTCATTCCCACATGTTGTTAGTGGGAATCTATGGCTGGTTCAAGTAGCTAGTATCGTTGGATCCCCGCATTCGCGAGGATGACAAAGACGGTTGGCTGAATAAAAGCATGAACCTCTGTGCTGTAAATTAAAGCCTACTTTAAAGCAGAAGAAACTTTAGCGACATTATCTGCAAGCTTAGCCAGAAAAAATAAGCAGGAAATTTGTTTCTAAGATTATTTTTATCGCTGCCGCTAGGCGTTCATTTCTTTTGCTTGCCCAAAAGAAACGAACCAAAGAAAAGGGCACCCATTATCGCCTGATATCCAAAAATTAATCGCTCTGATGGCGTGGGCGAAAACTCGCTAACGCTCAAACACTCCCCCACTTTTTACCATCAGAACGATTATTTTTCGGATGCAATAATATGGGACGTCCAGACAGTGAATAGTTTTCACGGGCTTGATTAAGTAGTCTGTATTTGTAGGTATTCGCTTAATGATTTCGCCGTTCGCCGTTCGCCGTTCGTTCTGAGCTTGTCGAAGAATGTAAGCTCAAAAGTAAAGCTGTTTCATTTTATTTCTGACTGTAGACACAGTTCATTCCCACATGTTGTTAGTGGGAATCTATGGGCGGTTCAAGTAACTAATATCGTTGGATCCCCGCATTCGCGAGGATGACGAGAGTGTTTAAACTTAAATCGTAAGCTGCAAGTTTAGCTTTGCATGGTTATGCATAGCCAAACAACAGAGTTAATTAGTTGTCTTAATTCACACATACCGCTCCCGTCATTCCCGAATGTTTTAATCGGGAATCTAGTAATTAAATTCATCAGCGAGGCCAAAGTAATTATTAATTTTTAAGCTGCTATGGGTTTGTATTTAATAAGTAATAAATGCAACATAAGTATTTAATAATATTGGAAAATACTTGAAACTTACATAATATAATTTGTTACAATCTGTTCTGACTTAGTACTCTGTACTCTAGTTTATTTCCGTATAAATATTGAGGTTTCTCATGCTTAAAAGAACAAATCAACTAGGTCAAGGAATGACGGAATACATCATTATCGTAGCATTGATCGCTATTGTAGCCATTACTGTGTTTAACATTTTTGGTGATACTGTACGTGGACAAGTGGGTGATATGGCTGCTGAATTAGGTGGTGGTACACAAACTGGTGCTGGTGCAACAGCTGCCGGTGCAGCGAACACTGAAGCTGCAGCAGATTACGGCTTAACGGATTTCGAACAAACAGAAACTAGATAATTTATCAATAACACCTGATTTATTAGGTGTTACAGGTTTCAGTTTTTGATCTCCAAACGACATAGCCAACAGCTAAGTCAAAAAGGGCAGGCTATGGTATTTAGCCTGCTCTTTATGGCTGTCTGTATCATGACACTGCTGATTTTGTACAATCAAGGTCAGTTAGTGAAGAACCGTGTTCAAATTGAAAATGCGGCGGATGCTGCTGTGTATTCGCAAGCAAAATTAGCTGCACGTAATTTAAATTTCATTGCTTATACCAATCGAGCGATGGTTGCTAATGAAGTCTCAATAGGTCAAATGGTCGCCTTGCTGTCATGGGCAAAGCACTATAAACAAATGGCTTCCTTCAGCGATTTCCCGCTTTATACTATTCCCATTGCTCCACCATCGCCTGTCACCATGCAACAGATCCTTACTGCGGTAACCACACCGTGGAAGATTATGGGTGCCGCCGTTGAAGCGCCAACCAAGGTTTTAGTTGATAAATGGCCAACGGCCATTTCTTATTTCAATGGTGCCTTAGGTGTATTCCAAAAAGTCTTTGCACTATCGACTTTAGAAGCTCAAATTGAGATGAATTTAAACGTGGTCGAAGACCATGAGTTTGCCGATGGCGATTCAGAAATGTATACACCGGCAGTCGGCTGGTATTTCTTTGCTCAAAATGTATTACTGACCTATTTCGGTGAAAATATTAGTCCCGATAATTTGTATACCAGTGTGTCTGGAGCTCTAGACAGTAATGATGGTAATGCGGATGGTCATGCCTTAGTGGCTGATTTCTTAGGCGATCAGCTGGGCACGATCGACAATATGATCAATGATAATACCACTGGGATCTCTCGTAAGAAATCGACAAATTCGTCTGGCGGCCAAGATGCCAATATGAATAGCAGTGAAGACGAAGATGGCGCTGTTGGGGCTTATCAACGTTTTGCTGCGATTGTGAATCGTAACCGTGAAGGTTTTACTAAAGATCGACATTGGGATGTGGGGCCGCCAAGAGTAGAACTTAATTTTCCGCTGGTACTTGATGTCGGTATTGTCAAACTCACCATTGAACTCGATATTGGCTTCTGGGTGGGTATTAAAAATGATGGTGGTACGGCTTATGTCTCCGATGGTTCGCTTGAAAAAGACAGTGATCTAGAAAGTCTGGGCTGGTCATCAATCGATGTCACTTCATTTGGTATTCAAATCGACATCGGCTTATTTGTCAATATTGAAGTCTGTTTACCGATTATCGGCTGTAATGATTGGACCTTATTGGATGTTGATTTTACTATCCCCATAGGCCTGCCCTTAGGCGGGGCAACACATCAGCTGGTCAGTGATGGCAAACATGCCAAAAAGCTGATAACAGATTGGGGTTACCCCTCGATGGAATCCGATCTCTATGGTGGTGATGATGACGATCCGCTTAATCAAGGTGCCTTTGATTTATTCCATATTGCCGCTTTGGGCTGGGGGCAAATCGCACCTACGCTGCAACCGGGGGGGATGTATGGTACCCGTCCGCTTGATGTTACAGATAGTTATGGTGCTCCGCCGTCATTTTTCTCTTTAGGTGACTCATTCCAAGAAACGGGTGTTGGTTATGAATTTACTATCGCCTTGGCCAAGAGTTTAGATGAAATTGAAACCAGTGATTCTGATGCCATTGGTATTAATACCGGTGATGTTGCCGATTGGGATAGAAATGATATTCCGTATACTCGCTTTGATGTTGAGACACATTCACGTGTTGAGGGCGGCGATATTTCGGCAGATTATCAAGAGCTGATTTGGAATGACGAACGGCCGATGATGACGGTGAGTTCTGCTGAAACCTATTTTGCTAATCCGATGCAACAAAATGCAGATGGTAGTGATGAACCCGCGAGTCTATTTAGTCCATTTTGGGATGCACGTTTAAGAGAGCCGAGTGCGATTGCCTTATTAATTGCTACTGGTGAATTGCCATGGAGCGAGATTTTTGAAGGACTGTCGGATAATGCCTCTGCCAATGACATTATTCAATGGGTATTAGGCGGCATAGCCGATCGTATTGTTGATGTTGGTGTTGAAAATTTGGTGGAAAAAATTGATGCCCCGTTTGATTCTATTATTGAACCGCCATTGCATGATGTGGCTGATCAAGCAAAAGATGCGGCACTCAATCAACTGCCAAATTTTGATGACTTAATGCCGTGATGAAGATGCCGAGAGTTAAGCAATCAGGTCAAGCCATGACGGAGTTTGTGGTATCGGTGAGTTTTGTCTTTTTAGGGCTTTTTGTGCTGGTGCCGACGTTTGGTAAATTGATGGATATGCAATATCAAACCCAACAAGCATCACGGTATGTGGCGTGGGAGCGGACGGTATGGTTTGATCAAGGTGATGAGCCTGATGAAAGTGTGCAGAGCCTAGATTATTGGCAAAGCGTGGCAACACGTAGTGATGCTGATGTGATGGAATCGATGTCAAACCGTTTTTTCTATGGCAATGGTCCCGGTGAGTTGAAGCAGATTACGCAAAGTGATGTTGATGGACAAGAGGGCGATATTAATCCTATCTGGACCTATGTACAAAGTAAAAACACCATGTATGGTGGCACCACATTAGGCACTGATGGTGATGATGATTCGGGCAAAATGGACGCTGCATTGACACCAGGTATTGGTTATAAGATTGTTGATGTGATTAATGATGGCGTTAAGGTCATTGCTGATCCGGTCAATCAGTTTTTGGGCATGTTAGGCGGTGATAATGATGACTTTATGACTTTCGCCTATGAAACTAAAAACTATTTCAGCCCTGTTCTGACAACTCAGGTGGTGTTGGCGAATAGTCAGGGCGGTGGCACCGGCGTTTGGGATCGTGATGATACTGGTGCTTGGGGTTCGGGTATTGAAGATGCTATTTTCAGTAATTGGGATGGAAAAATAAAAGCGCGTTCAGCTATTTTAGCGGATGGTTGGAATACACAAAGTTTGTCTCACTATCAACAACGTGCAGATGATTTTGTGCCTTCCACCTTATTTGATAATGCCATCTTTGATGCGGTTATCACCATTGCCAGTTTTCTTGAAGGCGGGCCAAGTAATAGTGCGATTAATAAATTAGATTTTGGCGCCGTGGGTATTGAACCCATGCCGGCCGAAGATGGTGCACCGATGGCGGTGACAGAAGGTGGTGGTTTATTTGGAGGGTTTTATTTTTATGATGACGAGTAGCAAAAGCACTCTATTTACAACAGCCATCGCAAGCTTATTATTGTTATCTAGTTTAGCGGCACAGGCAGATTGTGATTTTGATGATTTTCCGATGATGGATGAAATGACCGTGCAAACGGTGATGGACGATGCCAATTATAATAATCGGCCGATGAGCGTGCGTAATTTTTACGCCGATGCCAGTTATCAGCAAGTGGTGAAGTATTACCACAAGGTCTGGAAAGATCGTTATGACGACACGGCGTTTGGTATTTGGCATCAAATAACAACAATCACTAGTAAATGCATGATGACAGTGCAATTGGCCGGTCAAACAGGCTCACCGAGTAGTGGTCGATTGATTATCAGTAATCCACCGACTGCAACAGCAAATGAAAATGTAGGTGAGGGTATTTTAGCGCCGCCAGATAGCCAAATTGTCTCAGATCTTGTCACGGTTGATGGCCCTAAAAAAGGCCGCGTCACGATGATTGCGGCTGGCGGCAGTACTAGTGAAGTGGCTGCTTTTTATCGCAGTGAAATGCAAAACAAAGGCTGGACGATTGATCGCAGTTTTGTTGAGCAAGATTCACGCGTAATCGCCTTTCGTAAAGGTCTTGATGTTACTAATATCGTGATTTTACCAGCAGGTGATATGACCCAAGTACTCATCAATGAAGAAATAATTCAATGATGAAGCGCCAACTAGGTCAAGCAATGGCGGAATATGTCATTGTCTGTGCAGCCTTAATTTCAGCCCTGTTCTGGGGGGCTAATGTGGAATGTGATGGCGGTGATAGTGGCAGTAATAAATGTATCGCAAAATTACTCACTGTGATGCACGATAATTTTGATGGTTATTCGAGCTCGATTTCTGCGGTGCAGAAATATGGTGACTATGCAGCCAGTGGTACACCCGTTGAAGGCGGTGGTTCACCAGGTACGGTTGGTGGCCCAGGCAGCGGTGGTGGATCAGTCGATGGTAGCGGTTCAGAAGGTCTAACGGATGCCAAACAAGTGACCAGCAATGATGGTTCGGTGATTTATGGTGATGTGCTTGCTGATGGTAGTGTTGTTGATGGCGATGGCAATATTGTCGGTTTTTATTCTGAAACAGATAATACCTATACCGATAATGGTGGTGGTTCAGCATCCGCTATTGCTACTAATGTGGTTAAAGACGAAGAGGGTAATGTATTGCACCTACGTGCTGTGACCTCATGTGCACCATCGCTGCCTGGCATACCAACCCCTGTTTATAGTTGGGGTTATGTGAGTAAAGCAACGGGTAAAGTATTTAATAGCCTGACCAAAACTGAACTTGATATTGGTGGTTTATGTACACAAGCGTCATTTAAAGTGGTTAAAGATGGCCAAGAGCAGGGTGGACGTATTCTTAATGGTCAATATTTTGCCTCTGTGTTTGCCATTAATGTCAGCACTGCACCACTAAACGCATCGGGTGAAGTTGTCTACTGGGAAGACCTTGGTCTGTGTTCAGTAATGGTAACTAACTGGGATGGCGACCTAGAGTCAGGCCTAGATGATCAAGAAGAGTATGATGCCCGAGTGGCGATATTGAATGATTCAGATAGAAATATAGGTGAAATAGATCCCGTGGACTATTTTAACCAAACACAAATTTATGGTGTACCAACTGAAGCTAATGGCTGTCCATCAGCCTATGTCCTTAGTGCACCATAAATGATATTAATAATTAAGACTTTAAACGTATAGGTATTGACAGTATGAAGCAACAATCTGGACTCCGTTTGACCATCATTGCCGTGATATGTGGTATCGCAGCCGCGGCTTTAACGGTTTATTATCTCAAACAAGTTGAAACTAAATATCGTCGGGCCAGTCAACCGGTGCAAAAAGTATTGCTCTCCGTTGTTGTGCCTAAAGTGGATATTAAGAAGGGTAGTGTGATCACACCTAAACTGGTTGCTTCACGTAAGGTGCCACGCGAGTTTTTACCTTCAAATGCCATTATGGCGCAAGACTTTAAAAAAGTGGTTAACCGTACCTTGTTAATGTCGGTGCAAAAAGGCCGGCCAATGACGTGGGAAGCTGTCACCGGCAAGTCTGCTAAAACCTATTCAGAAACCATCGAATTAGGGCGTCGATCTCGTAGTGTTAAGGTCAATAAAATTGACTCATTTGATGGTCTATTACGTCCCGGTGATCGGATTGACTTAATGGGTAACTTTACCTTGTCTTCACTTGGTCTAGCTCAGTCTGGTGGTACCGGAACACTGCCTGAAAATGTAGTCATGCCGATTCTTGAAAATGTCGAAGTGATGGCGGCAGGTAAGGAAGATATGTATGGCCGTAAATATGAATACAGCAATGCTAAAGCCACTCCTGATGGTTTTAATATGGAATTCACCATTGTTGGCTTGAATTTAAATCCGAAACAAATTGCCCGAGTGGAATTAGCCGAAGGCATTGGTGACATGTTTGCTGTGCTTCGCCACCCTAAAGATACCAGCGTAGCTGATTTTAAATATGTTGGTGTTGAGTTATTGTTTGAAAAAGATGAACCTGAAAAAATCAACTTAGTTATCGGTGCTGATGGTAAACCCATTGGCCGAATTATTGGTGATAATGTGGTTGATGAAAACGGCAATATTATTGGTAAAATCGTTAATGGTAAAGCCGTTGCTTTTGATGGTACGGAATTAGGCACCATTGTTAATAATGTCAGTGCGGATGATCCGATGCTACGTGTGACTGAAGTTGCTGATGTAGTACGAGATGCCAATGGCAACATTATCGGTAAGATTGTTGATGGCAAAATTATTGATGAATTTGGTAATGTTATCGGTGAAATTAAAGACGGTCAGGCCGTTAGCCTAACGGGTGAAGTGCTTGGTACCATTGATAGAGGCGTGGCCTTAGATATTAACGGTAATGAAGTTGATTTATCGACATCAAGTGCGGTATCAGCCATTACTGAGCAAGTGGTCCGAGATGCTGATGGCAATATCATCGGTAAAATTGTTGATGGCAAAGTAGTCGATGCCGATGGCAATATTATCGGTATTGTTAAAAATGGCCAGGTCATTGATATGAACGGTAATGTGATTGCCGATAATGTCAGCGTAGCCGCAGAGTCTATTAATTCTGAAGTAGTGGTCCGAGATGCTGATGGTAATGTGATCGGTAAGCTGGTGGATGGCAAAGTGGTTGATGAATTTGGCAATGTGATTGGTCAAGTTATCAACGGCCAAGTGGTCGATGCTGATGGCAATGTGATTGCAGATAATGTGTCTGTATCAGCTGAAGCACCTAATGCCGAAGTGGTGGTAAGAGATGCTAATGGTAATGTGATTGGTCGAATTATTAATGGCAAAGTAGTTGATGCTAATGGCAAAATTATTGGTGAAGTGATTAATGGCCAAGTAGTCGATGCTAACGGTAATATCATTGTTGATAATGTCAGCGTGTCAGCTGAAGCACCTAACTCTGATGCCGTAGTAAGAGATGCAAATGGCAATATCATTGGTCGAATTGTTGATGGCAAGGTCGTTGATGCTAATGGCAAAATTATTGGTGAAGTGATTAATGGTCAGGTGGTTGATGCTGATGGCAATGTGATTGTCGATAATGTCAGTGTATCGATTGAAGCATCAACACGAAATGTTACTGATGCAACTGCCTCACCTTACAGTATTGATTTTGTTGACTTCATCTCTGGTGGTACAGCTAAAGATGGGATAGTTCCTGTTACTAAAGTACGGAAAGAATAATGATGATCATGACACGCACTATAATTGGAACTAATAAAAGTAATTTTATGAAAAATATAACAACTGAAATAACACAATTTTTATTGATACTGTGTTTGTTTACCATGGCGACGCTAGCGAATGCTGATGTCAATCGGATTTTACCCACATCATTGACCTTATATGAAGGTGAATCGAAGGTGCTGCTGGCTGAGAATATCGAAAGAATGTCAGTCGGTAAAACAGATATCTTAAGTACCACATTATTAAAAAATGGTGAAGTAGTCTTAAGTGCTGATGGTGCTGGCGAAACAACGATGCAAGTCTGGTTTGCAGATGGCCATCGTGAAATCGTAGCAGTGGTTATTGTGGTCAGCAATGGCTGGCGTGAAGCACATGAAGTGAAACAGCTGCTCAAAGATGTCGAAGGCATAAAAGTCACCACATTAGGCCGCCGCGTGGTGATTGATGGTGAATTGAAAGCACGCGATTTAGAACGTGTTAACTTATTAAAAGAACGTTATAGCGATATTTTAGTATTAGCCAGAACAGTGACTACCGATCGTGAAGTATTAGAAATTAAATCGTTTTTGAAAGGTATTGCTGGCATTAAGGTAAAAGTGATTGACCAACAAGTGGTGGTTGATGGCAAACTTCAAGATCGTGATTTAGAACGCATTAACTTGTTAAAAGAACGTTACCCTGACATTTTAGTTTTAGCACGTGTGATCAGCCCGTTTGAAGAAAAAATGATCTACTTTGATGTGCGTGTAACCGAGTTTGCTAAAGATGAAACAGAGAAATTAGGTATTGATTGGCAAAAAAGTTTTAGTGGTCCTACTTTAAGTTTGGCCAGAAACCTGATTGTTGGTGGTGCTGCAACGCCTGAGCTGGGAGATAATTCAAAATTAGGTGCATTTGATAATTATTCTACTGCAGATAGAGGTGGTGCCGCTTATTTTGGTATTGCAACTGAGTTAACATCGATTATTGATTTATTGGAAGAGTCTGGTGCGGCGTTAACATTAGCTAATCCGCGTTTAAGCGCTCGCAGTGGTGGTAAATCTGATCTCACCGTGGGTGGGGAAGTGCCTGTTGTGACCAGTTCAGCTAATGGTAGTAGTGTTGAATACAAAGATTATGGGATTATTCTGAATTTAGAACCTACTTTGGATATGTATAACAATATTACCGCGTCTATTTCTGTCGCTATTAGCCAGCTCGATTTAGCTAATGCAGTAGGTGGGCAACCGGCATTTAAAAAGCGTTCAACCAGTAATGAAGTTAAATTGCAGCCAGGTGAAACCTTAGTGCTATCTGGCTTGTTAACACGTGAAGAACAAGAATCGACCAGTCAGGTTAAATGGTTGGGTGATATCCCTATTTTAGGGCGATTATTTAGATCAGAGAGTTTTGTCGCTGGTGAAACAGAAATGGTTATTTTCATTACACCCACTGTAATGGGGTCATTAGATCAAGGTGTTAACCAAGACGAAATTTTACGAGCGGAAAAATTAGTAACAACCTTCGAAAATAGAAATACTAATGGCCTTCTGGACTAGACAACGACTATGTTTGAACTAAAAGTTTTAGATAAAAAAGGCCGTGAGATTGAATCCGTGCGTTGCGGTGCCGACTCTTGTGAAATAGGCAGTTCGCGTGATGGCATTATGCGTATTCGTGGTTGGCGAGTATCGCCTCGACATGCACGCTTCACTAGAGAATTAGCCGGTGTCTTTATCGATGATATTAGCAATGGGGGAGGACTCAGCGTCAATGATCAAGTTGTTGAGCGTCATGGCCCTATTTTGGCAACTGACATCATCATCATTGGTGCTTATACCGTTGAGGTGAAAGTACTTGATGAAGTGGTTGATCCAGAACTGATCATTGCTGATCCAGCGGTTGAGTCTACTGCGGTATTAAGTGATAACGAGCAGGGTGTATTGACCAGCCGTTTAGCACAAGAAAAAAGCGATTTGCGTTCGCAATATATGGAATGGGCAAAATATATTCATCAAGAATTATTACGGCAGATGGATTTACGCCGTATGCATATCGATGAATTAACACCGACCAAGGTAAGAGAACAATTATCGAGCATTGTGCAAGAAGTGATTGCCACCATTGTGACGCAGTTACCAGTAGATATAAATCACGATGAACTGAGCAAAATTGTTCTTGATGAGGCCATTGGTCTGGGCTGTTTAGAAGTATTATTAGCCGATCCAGATGTGACCGAGGTGATGGTCAATGCCTATGATGATATCTATATTGAAAAAGCAGGTAAATTAACCAAAAGTGATGTGACATTTACCAGTGATGCTGCGGTAATGTCGACTATTGAACGTATTATTTCGCCATTAGGTCGTCGTATTGATGAAAGCTCACCGATGGTGGATGCCCGTTTAGCTGATGGCTCAAGGGTGAATGCGATTATTCCACCGTTGGCTTTAAAAGGCCCGTGTATTACGATTCGTAAATTCTCTGATAAGAAATTAACCGATCGGGATTTGATTCGTTTTGTCACCCTCAATGAGTCGATGGTGACCTTTATTCGTATGTGTGTTGAACAGAAAAAGAACATTATTGTGTCAGGCGGAACGGGTTCAGGTAAAACCACTTTATTGAATATTTTGTCTAATTATATTCCCCAAGCTGAACGGGTGATCACGGTGGAAGATGCTGCCGAATTGAAATTAGTGCAACCGCATGTGGTGTCATTAGAGGCAAGACCGGCAAATATGGAAGGTCGTGGTCAAGTTACCATTCGTGATTTAGTGAAAAACTGTTTAAGGATGCGTCCTGACCGTATTGTGGTTGGTGAGTGTCGTGGTGGTGAAGCATTAGATATGTTGCAGGCGATGAACACCGGTCATGACGGTTCTTTAACCACTGCCCATGCTAATACACCACGTGATATGTTACGCCGGATGGAGGTTATGGTATTGATGGCGGGTATGGATTTACCGGTGTCAGCAATACGAGAGCAAATTGCATCGGCGGTTCATATTGTTATTCAACAATCACGTTTTGGTGATGGTACACGTAAGATAACTAATATCAGTGAAATCACCGGTATGGAAAGTGGCACTATTCAGCTGAATGAAATATTTAAGTTTCAGCAAGATGGTTTTGATGAAAATGGTCACATCAGAGGTGATTTTGTAGCCACAGGTACAGTGCCTCATTTTTATGAGGAATTACAAGCGCGTGGTATTGATGCTGATATGAGTATTTTTAAATCATGATTCAAGATCTGATTAGTACTGGCTTACTCGCCGTTATTGTCTTGCTCACCTTTATTGCGGTGATGGGCCTTGTTTCCTCTTCAGGTGATTGGCTACAAGGTTTATCTGCTTTTTATAAACAAAAATTTACTAAAACAGCCGATAATCAATTAGCAGATATGTTTGTTTTTACCGATGTCAGTAATCTATTTTGGATTAATGTACTTGCTTTAATCTTGATTCCGGCACTGGTTCATTATGCCTTTAATTTATGGGTGGTGACATGGAGTGTATTAGGGGTGTTATTTGTGATCCCAGGTGTATTATGGGCATCATTAAGGAAAAAAAGACTGGCCAAATTTGAAGCACAATTACCCGATGCCTTTATTATGTTATCCAGTAGTTTGCAGTCTGGTGCCAGCCTTAATATGGCCTTAGAAACGGTAACAGCACAATCACCAGCACCATTAAACCAAGAATTTGGCTTATTAGTAAAACGCATGCGTTTAGGTGTGACCCTAGAAGATGGCCTGCTGGAATTAGAAAAACGGCTGCCGATGCAAAGTTTTATTATGGCCAGTTCTGCGATTCGAATTAGTCGTGAAGTCGGTGGTAATTTAGTTGAAACCATCAATACCATGGCTAAAACATTACGCCGTAAAAAAATGATGGAAGGCAAAATTGATAGTTTAACGGCACAGGGTAAAGCACAAGGTACTTTTATGGCCTTATTGCCGGTCATTTTGGCTATTTTACTCAGCTTTATTGAGCCAGAAGCGATGAGAAAATTATATACAACAACCGAAGGTCTGATCATCTTAGCGATTATGGTGTCGATGCAAGTCTTAGGTTATGTGTTTATTCGCAAAGTAACCTCCATAGATACCTAAATGAGCATAGTGAAATATTATGATTGATGATCTGATTGCATTATTAGCAGGCATGAGTTTAGGTGCCTCATTGGCTGCCACACTGATGGTCATGTCGATTTTATTGGCTATGACCGCGGGTGAAGATAGAAAATACATGGATTCACCACCTGCATTTATGATGCCCGTGTGGCCCTTAGTAAGACTCGTGACCTTCTTTTTTGGTAATAATTTGTCGGCAAATTATTTGAATAAATTAGATATGAAGTTGCAAAAAAATGGCCTGAGTTTTGTCATGACAGCAGAAGATTATTTTTCAGTCTGTATCGTGTTTGCTCTTGTTCTACCTGGCTTAGCCGCTATTCCGATGGCTAGCTCTGGCGAAATAAATACCGCTTTGTTACTTGTGTTAGCCTTAATTGGTTATATCCTGCCTGAGGCATGGATTAAAGATTCACGCCGCAAAAGAGATAAAGAAGTGGTGCAGTCATTGCCTATTTATTTGGATTATCTGAGCATGTGTGTGGATGCCGGTTTGAACTTTGCTGGTGCGTTGAAACAAGCGGTTGATAAAGGGCCGAGAGGCGCGATGAAGAACGAATTTAGAATCGTTCTACGTGATGTTAATTCAGGTCAAACACGTGCCGATGCACTGACTCGTATGGCTGACCGTGTTGATCTTAAAGATGTCACCGTATTTGTTAGTGCGGTCATTCAGGCTGAAAAAATGGGTACCAGTATGCGTGATACCTTGGTTATTCAAGCTGAACAACGCTTGGATGAACGTTTCCAACGTGCTGAGAAAATGGCCATGGAAGCACCGGTTAAGTTGGTTATTCCCTTAGTTATTTTCATCTTTCCACTCACCTTTATGATTTTATTATTCCCTATTATCGTTAAATTTATTGAACAGGGTGCATTGTGAACTATGGCGACACCATTGTTTCAAGACAGGGTGTTGAGTTAATACGTTTACAAGGCATGCAGACCCAAACATTAAAAGAACGTTTGGGTGGTTTGCTGGTATTAGAACGATTACAAGACAGACAAGCATTGTGGATAACGCCGTGTAATTCTATTCATACTTTTGGTATGAAATATGGCCTTGATTTAGTCTATTTAGACAAAAAAAACATTGTCTGTGGCCTTGTTAATAATGTGAAACCATGGCGAATGAGCTTGTGTTTAAAGGCGCATACAACCATGGAATTATTAGTAGGAAGTATTAAACAGTTTGATATTCGACTAGGAGATAGCTGTCTATGGCAAGATTAATTATGATGTTGTGTCTCGTTGCGACGACAGTAGCCTGCACACAAAACCCAGTTAAAGATATTCAGGCTACCTTAGATATGCAGCTTGAGGCTGATCGTTATTATGCCCAAGATGACTGTGTTAAGGCCGTGCCTTTATATAAATCATTAGCTGCAGCAATGCCGGCCGATACAAACAGCTTGTTAAGAATTGGTAATTGTTTCGCCAAGGAAAAAGACTATCAGCAAGCAGAACAGGCTTATCAACACGCATTAATTCGCGATAAAAGTTTTATAAAAGCGTGGCATAACTTGTCTTATATCCGTGCTCAAATCTTGGCCGAGACAGTGATGAATATGTATAAACAAGTTGATCCAGACTCACCACAAGCAGAGAAAATAAGAAAGCTCACACAACAAGTATTAAGCCCTTTTGATATCCAACTTGATGAACTTAATGCGGTGCAACAGTGATGAGTCGACAATCATTATGAATGAAAAAATAGCTACAAGACGATCTATGCAAAAACCATTCTGTCCGTTGAAAAATGGTCAAGCCATGGTTGAGTTTATAATTGTCATGCCGGTATTAATTTTATTGATTTTTGGTGCGGTGCAAATTGGTTTAATTTATTCAGCTAAAACGACATTGAACTATGCAACCTTTCAATCGGCTCGATTAGGGGCAGTTAATAACGCCACCTATAGTTCACTTAGACGCGGTTTAATCAGAGGGATCTCCCCCTTATTCACTAGTAATGAAACCTTAAGTACCGTGAGAACGGATATCGATGAAGGTATAGATAGTAACGGTGCTAAACGAGATGCGGTATCTGAAGTGGATACTTATACCAAGATCATTCGAATTAGTCCTGCTAGTGATAACTTTAAACCAACGGCATTTGGGACCAGAAATGACGATGGCATATACGAGATTCCTAATGATAACCTGATGTATCGCCCATCATCTCAGGCCAACGGAGTCTCGATTCAAGATGCTAATTTATTAAAAATTCGCGTGCAATATTGTTATAAACTAATGGTGCCACTGGTTAATAGAATCATTGGCAGTCTGAGTGAGTTAAATAACCAACGTACTAATCAGCAGGTTTATGAAACCGTTAATGATCCAAAATTTGCTGATGCCAACCGTTATTATGTCAACCAAGCATCGGGTACGTTATCTAGTTATAACCAACTATGTGGTGATCGAGCGAATTCAAATGAAGGTTTTATTATTTCCGCTGATGCGATTGTCAGAATGCAGTCACCTGCTTATGACGAAGATGATGACGATGACTTTGGCTCGAATATGTGTGACGGTGTGAAAATGGCCTGCCCATGAAATACCATTACTCATTTATGAATTAATAGAAAACACTTATGAAACTTATGGGAAATCATGTATTCTGATTATAAGTTTATTCTAAATGGTTAATATAGTGAAGGCATTAGAAATATTAGTTGTCGATGATGTTGAAAGTATTCGTTCATATTTAAAAGAAATATTACAGCCTTTAAATGTTTCAGTTACCGAGGCTGAAGATGGTGAACAAGCCTTTGAGTTAATCAAGAAAAATGAATATGACCTCATTTTGATGGATGTTGAAATGCCCGGTGAGTCAGGTTTAACCGTCACTAAACGAGTACGAAAGCAATTAGGTTTTAGTTATACCCCCATCATCGTTATGACCGGCCTACAAGACCAAACACTTATTCAAAGTGCATTTGATAGTGGTGCTACAGATTATATCGCTAAACCTCTTACCCAAATGGAGGTTATTACTCGGATAAAAGTACGCCTAGAAAATCGTCGTATGAGTCGTGAACTTCGTGATGCACAACGTCGTGCAGAAAGCGCTAATAAAGCAAAATCGGTGTTTATTTCACATTTAGCACATGAATTGAAAACCCCATTAAATGCTATTAATGGTTATGCACAACTGATTCAGATGGAAGATGCTGTTGATGAGGCAATAGTGGAACACAGTAGTCAGATTATCAATGCAGCAAAAATACAAGAAGAGCTGATTAACGAAGTGAATAATTTAGTCCAAGTTGAGGCGGGCATGCTACAAATGGATTTGTCTGAGGTTGAGCTTCCAGAGCTTCTTAAAGAAGCTTTCAGTTTAACCAGTCCTATGGCTAATAAATCTAATATTGAGCTTGTTTTACCTCGTCGTGGGGATGTAGCTTATAAAGTGACTGCTGATAAAAAGAGATTGAAGCAGGTATTTTTAAACCTTATTAGCAACGCTATTAAATATAATTCACCTAATGGGCAAGTGAGTATCAATGTTGTCGCTATTAGTGAACAGCGTATCAAGATCGGTGTAAAAGACACTGGCAAGGGAATAGCCAAGCAGGATATGCCTAAATTATTTGAGGCATTTAATCGACTCGGGGCTGAAAAATCCAATATTGAAGGCACGGGTATTGGTTTAACGATTACAAAAAATATTGTTGAGTTAATGGGCGGTAGTTTAGATGTTGAAAGTAGTCTAGAGCAAGGCTCTACTTTTTGGGTTAATCTTTCAGCGAGTAAGATCTAATAAACGTCTACCATCATGACTGATAAGGCATCCTCACTTTCTCGTAGCGCTTTTCTGCAAGGTGCTTGGCGAAAAGGCCAAACGCTTATCCGTCCACCTTGGGCACAGGATGAACGTGATTTCATTGCTAACTGCAAGAGCAGCTGCCATGGCTGTGTTGATGCCTGCCCTGAAAAAATTATTGTTATAGGTCGAGGAAAATACCCTCATATTGATTTTAGCCAAGGTGAATGCACCTTTTGTGAACAATGCCTTGATGCTTGTGACTATGATGCTTTAGTCAAACAAGAAAACAGTGAGCCGTGGACACATAAAGCGGTGATTACTATGCAGCAGTGCATTACACAACAAGGCGTGGTGTGTCGAAGTTGTAGTGAAATGTGTGAAGTTGCAGCAATAAAATTCCATCCTACAATCGGGGGTGTTTCAGCCCCTGAATTTAATAGTGATATCTGTAATGGTTGTGGAGCATGTCTCAGTGTGTGCCCATCAAATGCGATATTTATTCAAGCTTTAGATGACGTAGATCAAGGCGGAATAGCTTAGATCCGTTTATACTATTGGCGTTTAAAAACATTAAAAGCGTATTGAGGTTTTAAACTTGAGTGAAATGATAGAAATTTGTGGTGTATTAATTCATGCCAAACCGGGGTTTTCTGAAGGTGTTCAAGCAGCGTTACTGACTATGCCTGGCGTAGAGGTTCATGAAGCTACAGATGATAATCGTTTGATCGTCACCGTTGAACGTGTTGGTGAGGCCTCCTTAGCAGACTCACTCTCCGCTTTTAATTCTATTCCAAATGTACTTTCTGCAACCCTAATTTATGAGCATGCTGAAGAAATTTAGCGTCTAGGAGATGTAACAATG
>ENA-OSET01002596-OSET01002596.1-sediment-metagenome-genome-assembly--contig:-NODE-2596-length-17269-cov-4.534376_pt1 | contig 17269 bp, 17 predicted proteins | sample MGYA00237882_ERZ534229 | MGnify/ENA primary metagenome ERZ534229 (study PRJEB26408, sample SAMN06266212) | sediment metagenome | isolation source: Hudson Canyon methane seep mesocosm | place... | reverse complement strand
CACCGTCAGCAGCGTTCAGGGGCGTCATCACCAGTGTGCCGCCCAACAGGCTCTTGGCGTCACCAATTGCGGACACAGTCACGTCGATCTGCCCACCAGCCCGTGAAAACGGCGGAAGCGTGGCGGTTACAAAAACCGCAGCCACGTTTTTGGGCCGCAGCTGTTCGCCGGTCACGTTCACGCCAAGCCGTTCCAGAATGTTGGACATGATTTCTTCGGTGAAGGGCGAATTTCGCAACCCATCGCCGGTGCCGTTAAGCCCAACAACAAGGCCATATCCCACCAGGTCATTGCCACGCACACCGTCGAATTCCACCAGATCCTTAAGCCGGATCGCATTGGCCTGTGCCATGACCGGCAGAAGCAGGGCGGTCAGAATGATTTGGAAAAATCTGATCATCGCATGAAACTCAGCAGGGACATGCTCGAAGAGCGTGCGGTTACGGTATAAATCGCCTCAAGCTGGAACTGAGCCTCTTCGAGACGGGTGACCGTTTCATAAGGATCGGCTTGGATGATTTCGTTTTTGGCCAGGCTCAGGCTGGTTTTAGCCGCCGCATTGCGCGCCGCGGTCTCATCGATCCGCTCTTCGGTAAAACCGAAGTCGGCCTGCAGGTTCAAATCGAACGCCATCATCGTCTTATCATCGAAGGCCTCAAACCCTAACAATGGCAATAGGCTCTTGCGTACGGCAAAATCGTAACTTCCAGCTGGTAACTCAACGTAAGTATAACTTCCACCTCTAAGGTTAAATATCACCTCATCATTAATATAGTAGCTTGGCGCTTCTAGTTCCTCAGAAGCCCACTGACTTGCTGGGCGGTAGAAATATATTAGTGCATGTGTTTCAGCCTGCCAATCCAACTCTGACAACTCTTCAAAGATCGGTCCATTTGTATTTGGAAAATAGAAAGACCCTAAATTTCGCCCAGTTGACCAATAGATTGAAGGATACCAACCACGGCCTTGATTATGGAAAGGTTTGGAATAGGGTGCTGTTGTATCGGCACTCACAGGAAGCGACGCAAAAAAGACGAAGACAGCTAGACTAATTTGAATAATTAGATTGAACTTGTTTTGTAAACGTCCTGCTTGAAAACAAATTACCTGATACATGTATTCTTTCACCAAAGTTAAGATCGGCATAGTCTAGCAATATCACAGGGTTATTTTTGCGATCTATCGCATGTCATAGGTATTTTTAAGGTTTAGATCCCTTAATTTTTAGCTGAATCTCTGACAATTGCCGCTCCAACTCCACTAATCGCTCATTAATTTGCCTTCTACTGGCATTAATAGACACAATTGAACTCTCACTTTCTTTGAGTCTAGACGATAGTTTTTCGACTAAACTCTGTGCCTGCCCACCAAATTCGAGTGTTTTTTGTATCGAAGACTTGATCCCTCCTAGCTCTTCTTCCTGCTCTGCCCGAGTTATCGAGACCTCATTCGCCAGCGTAGATATTCGACCATCAAGCTTACTGGCCTGTTTCTCTATTCCTACCAAACTTTGAGACAAGCCTTTTTGCAACCCTTTCAGATCGGACTGAACTGACGAGTGCTTCTCTATCTTAGACTCTGAGACAGCTATAAGGTCGCTATTTTTTTGTATCGACTTTTTGTTGCGATCGTTTGCTACCGCCCATAACTTTCTCATTTCTGAATCGAGAAAAGCCAGTTTTTTCTCAGCTACCGACCCACTTTGCTCTAACTCTGACCCTGTATTGGACAACTCACCCTCAAAACGCGCCATGAGTAATTGACCTTGGTCGATCGTCCCAGAGGCTCTATCCAGATTTTCTTGGAGCGTGGCTATTTGCGTTTGCTGCTCAAGAAACATCCAAACCATCCCTCCTGACCCAACTAGCAAAACCACTAGCAGCATCATCACCCACACAGGGGTTTTAGCGGCAACCACAGCAACCGGTGGAGTAGATGAGCTACTGGCATTAGAGGATTGCCCCGCGCTTTTAGGCTTTGGGTCTTTTTTATTTTCATTATTTCGACTCTTGAATCGATCTAGCTCGTCTCGATCCGGGCGCAAACTTTCCATCTAAGTTCCTTAAAAATATATCTAAAACAGCGATTCTAACCCTTGTCATCCCGAAATATAACCTCAAATTTCACTTAGAATTTGCATGGACATGATTGAGTCACTACTATATGCGGTCTTTTTTTATCTACTCATAAAAATATTGAGTGTATATAGTCGCCGTTATTGGCGTGAACCTTTGTTACGTGGAGCTATCAAATGCAGGCAGTTGTCGGAATTATTATGGGGTCTAAATCAGACTGGCCGACCATGGAATACGCAGCGAATATGCTTGACGAACTTGGTGTCACTTATGAAGTAAAAGTAGTGTCTGCTCATAGAACGCCTGACCTATTGTTTAGTTACTCCAAGCAAGCCGAACAAAACGGTATACAAGTTATTATTGCTGGTGCCGGTGGCGCAGCTCACCTACCTGGTATGGCCGCGTCTCAAACAAACTTACCTGTCTTAGGTGTGCCTGTTCAATCAAAGGCTTTGAACGGCTTGGACTCATTACTTTCTATCGCTCAAATGCCCGGCGGTGTTGCCGTGGGCACACTGGCAATAGGCACAGCCGGTGCCAAGAACGCAGGATTATTAGCAGCTCAAATTATAGGTCTACAAGACGAAACAGTTAAAGCAGCTATTGCGCACTTCAGGCAGAAGCAGACTGATTCAGTATTGAGCCAACCAGACCCTAGAGGGTAAACCATGAAGAAAGTAGGTGTATTGGGAGCAGGACAACTCGGGCGAATGCTGGCACTTTCAGGCTTTCCTCTCGAACTGGATTTTCATTTTTATGATACATCGGGCCACCCGAGTGTCGGCCTCGGCGATATTACAATTGATACTACCGCTAACTTAGAGAATCCCGAACTTAAACGCTTCCTAGACGAAGTAGATGTCGTCACCTACGAATTCGAACACCTACCCTTGCAACTCACCCAATACATTGAAAGCAAGACTACCCTTTACCCTCCTTCTAAATCTATTGAAGTTTGCCAAGATAGAGCACTTGAAAAAGCGCTTTTTACTAAACTAGGCATTCCTACACCCACCTATCAAATAGTTCGTTCATTGACAGATTTAGAGTCTGCTGTCGAGAATATAGGCTGCCCTGTTGTCGTTAAAACCACAACAGAAGGATACGATGGGAAAGGCCAGTTTGTAATACGCTCGAACGACCAGTGTGATACTGCGTGGAAAGAAATAGGCGACAGAACACTTATTGTCGAATCATTTGTTGAGTTCGACAGAGAGCTTTCAATTATTGCCGTACGCAAAGAAAATGATGAAATGGAAGTGTACCCGCTAGCCGAAAACGACCATCACGAAGGTATTTTGAGGTTCTCAACGGCACCAGCCCCTAAGCTCAGCCCAGAAACAAGCGAACTTGCGAGAACCTATATCAGAGAGTTAATGCATGAACTCGGTCACGTAGGCATTCTCACCTTAGAGCTTTTCGAAACCAAAGGAGGCCTTGTCGCAAATGAGATGGCCCCTAGAGTACACAATTCTGGACATTGGAGTATCGAAGGGACGGCTTGTAGTCAATTTGAAAATCACCTTAGAGCGATAAACGACTTTCCGCTTGGATGCACCGGAGCAAAATTTCCTACGTGCATGATAAACATCATTGCAGAGAAAGGGGATATCAACAGTATTATGGCACTACCTTACGCCCATATTCATCTATACGGAAAAGAAGAACGAAAGGGAAGAAAGCTCGGACACATCACCGTACAGGCAGATAATCTTGAAGAGCTGAAATGGCGCGTTAAGAATGTTGCGAGTTTTTTACCTGGCTGCCCCGACTACAATCTGATTCCGTAATTCTTAGCAAAAATCGGAGGGCTTAGAGGTCCTCCAAATATCCTTCCCTAAACCAACTCTCGTCTTCGTCACCTAGCTCGAGAAACTTCACTTCCTCATTATGAAGCTTAATATACAGTCGACACTCCAAAACATCAGAGGCGATATCACCTGCTATTTCAAAACACCTAACTATCTGATCCTCCTTCATGCCTACGATATACTCTTCTTCTCCCGATACAGCTCCGCCCCCTATAGGAAGACCTATTTTAAGAATGCAGCCAAGAGAAACCAGCTTGTTCTTAAGTCTGCCTAAAAACCGATTGGCCAATTCATTCAACCAATCCTTTTGAAGGTCCGGGTCTGCCACACTGTACCCATCTCCTACTGGCATCGTCTGAGCCAAGAGAGGACTCGGCGCAATGAGAAGTAATTGTATACTTAAATCTTCTGACACCGCTTCGATATGAGCTGACAGTACACCAGTCCATGAAGAGGGGTTTTCCACCTTCAATACCGAACACCCCATGCTTTCGAACTGCATAACACATGTGGCATCAAATAAATCAATGATACGGTCCGTAATACTAACTTCCGCCATTAATATCTCTTTATTGCTATATTCGAGTTAATCTCGTGAGTCTGCTTCGGAATAGCCAAAGAATAACTCACAAATGCTCCAAATCACTTTCTGAAAACCAATCTTCGTCTTCGTCTTCATAGTCACTTAGAGACAGGCCTTTATTTCTTAGCTCTATCAGTAAAGAACATTCGATCACATCATCAGTTTCTGGGTGTGCGACTTTAAAAAAACGCGCACACTTCTGACCTTCGCCCTCCAGGTACTTCTCAGCCTGATCACGACTACAGATTGTAGGCAAACCCATTTTCAGGTTGCAATCATGAGAAATCAGTTTGTTTTTTAACCTACACACAAAGCGATTAGCCAGCTCAGAATTCCAGTCTTCCTGTAATTCCAGATTTTTTGTCCACTCCAAAACGTCTGAGGGCATCGTATGCTCTAGCAATGAATAAGCTGAATGAATTAATAACTTAACACTCAAGTCATCGTTCGCGGCATCGATATAAGAACTCGCCATGTCTGGCGAACCTGATGGCGCATCCATCTGAGAAATTTCACATCCCATACTCTCAAACTGCTTTACGCATGTGGAATCAAATAACTCAATTACTCTTGAAACAACGGGCTGAATTTCCATAAAAAACCTCTAATGTTCACAATAATACACCCACCACCTTTGGGCCGTGTGACAAGCTAAACTGAAGTATAGTTGCCAGACACCAAAACGACCAATAATTGGTCATCGGCGCGCAAGCAATTTAATCTGCAACAGGGTAGAATCACTCGTTCACTCAGTTATCTGCCCAGAATTTGTCTCTAATATGATTAACAATCAAAAAACCCGCGTTATTGTCGGCATGTCAGGCGGAGTAGACTCGTCCGTTTCGGCCCTATTGCTCCTACAACAGGGGTACGCCGTTGAAGGCCTGTTTATGAAAAACTGGGATGAAGACGATGGCACTGAGTATTGTACGGCGATTACGGATTTAAATGATGCTCAAGCCGTTTGCGATAAGCTTGGCATCGTACTGCATACGGCTAATTTCGCTGCGGAGTATTGGGATGGAGTATTCGAACATTTCTTAGTCGAGTACAAGGCTGGTCGCACCCCCAACCCCGATATATTGTGCAACAAAGAGATCAAATTCAAAGCATTTCTAGACTACGCAAGTACACTTGGCGCCGAATACATTGCGACTGGGCACTATGTTAGGCGCGGAGAAAGCAAAGACAAGCGAGAAACCTACCTACTTAAAGGCTTAGATAATAATAAAGATCAAAGCTATTTTCTTCACGCAGTGCATCACAGTAAACTCGCTAAAACGTTGTTTCCCGTTGGTGAGCTAGAAAAACCAGAAGTTAGAGCGCTAGCAGAAGAACATGACCTAGTGACTCACGACAAAAAAGATAGCACCGGAATCTGCTTCATAGGAGAAAGAAAGTTCTCAGACTTTCTCAAACAATATATACCTGCACAACCCGGTGACATTGAAACCGAAACCGGTGACATTATTGGGCGCCACAATGGCTTGATGTACCACACGATTGGCCAACGACAAGGTTTGGGCATTGGTGGATTAAAGAATTATGACGAATCGCCGTGGTATGTCGCCCAGAAGAACATGGAGCGCAATGTGTTAGTCGTTGTTCAAGGCGCTCAACATAAAATGCTATTCAGCCAACGGTTAAACACACTTGAAATTGACTGGATCAATGACGCTCCCCTTGAACTCCCATTTCACTGCAAAGCCAAGGTACGCTACAGACAAGCAGATCAGGAGTGCATAATTGAACATGAAAACAATGGCTGTCTAGCGGTGCGGTTCATGCAAGCTCAGCGCGCAGTGACCCCAGGGCAATCGATCGCATTTTACCAAAATGACCGTTGCCTTGGAGGCGGTATCATTGAATCTTCCGACTCCCCCAAAGTATAAACAGCCATGAACAAAGTACAGCAGCAAGTAGTAGCTCTCGCAGGCCTATTGCAATCAACGCAAGCAGTAGAAGCAGTTGCACAGCAGGGCTCATGTGAAGACCTGTTGTTAGAAACTGCCATAAACAGCATCTTCGTAACCTCACCAAAATCGACCCTAGACGTGTATGGCAATCTCGGCAATATATCGACCGGACTCAAACAAGCTAATGAACTTATGGGGCCAAAAAGCACCAACAAACAACTCAGATCAGTAAAGTACGCCCTTGCTATCATCCACCTAGAACAGAAAGTATCAAAACATTCAACGATGCTAGAAACGCTGGGCCGTCGATTGGATCAAGCCAGCACCCAGGTTCAGCACTTCGGTATCTTGCACGAAAACGTAATCGCTAATTTGGCAGGAATTTATACTGACACTGTTAGCACATTCAACCTGAAGGTACACGTATCGGGCCAAGAACGGTTTCTTACCATCGACCACAATGCGGCCAAAATACGCTGCCTACTTCTTGCCGGCATACGTTCTGCGATGCTCTGGCGTCAGCTCGGCGGACGCCGCTGGCAATTTATTTTCCAAAGGAATAAAATTCATTCAGCAAGTAAGCACCTACTTACCTAGAGGCGCGTTTCTTAATAACATATACTTATTGAACGGAGTGCACGAATGCATCCGAACTAATGTCAGTCATCGCCGCTCCGTTCAAGAAGCACTGCTTCGTCATTCGCTGAACAAAGGTCGGCGCTCCACAAAGATAAACTTTGTACCCTTTCAAATCAGCAAACTGCGACAGAGCATACTGGTAGATATCTCCGTGCTCTGCAAACTCAACAACCTGGCTCTGACAAACAAAATGAATCTTGATATTACTATGTTGCTGTTCGAGCAATTTTAGCTCTTCAACCAGATAAAAACTCTCGGGGCTCATACCTCCCAAAATCAAATCAATTCGCCCATGATGCCCCTTGGCTAAAGCGTCTCGCAGAATACCTAAAATCGGAGACAAACCTGTCCCTATAGCAGACAACAACAAACTCTGCCCCAAATCGGCCTGATAGAAACATTCCCCTAATGGCCCCTGGATTTCTATCACATCGTCAACGCGCAGGGAATCCTTGGCCCATGAACTATAAGCACCGCTCTCCACAATTTTGATGTGACATTCAATTAAATGCTCTTCTGGCAAACTTGCGATCGAATAACTTCTGCCGACATTCCCATCGCGCCACAGCGTAACAAATTGCCCTGGCTTAAAATCGAAATTAACGAACAACTTAAGGCCAAGCACCGTCGGACTGAGCATTTCTTTATTGACGACTTTCGCTTTTGAGAACCGGGCAGCCTGATCTACCGCAGATACACACAAATCATTTTCGGGATGGCACTGGCAGGCTAAAAAATAGTTCATAGCTTTTTGATTGTCACTAATTCCGCGCTGTGACGATTCAGGTACACCACCTTGGTCTGCTCTAAGAACACAGGCATGACACAAACCAGCCTTACAACTATATTTTGCCTTAATATCGTTCCTTAATAGAGAATCTAAAACAGACTCCCCTTCTTCTATTTCATATATCTTTGAGTCGAATTTTACTGACGCCACTCACACCTCGGTATTGCTGCAAAATAAAACAGATGTTGCTCATATAATAAAAAACGCAACATTGAAAATTTCTCCAATATCACGTTTGGGTTTGCTGCATGATATGACGCAGCCAAAACAACAAATTATTCAGATCATTGATTTAAAACATCGCCCTTAACACTTAAGGCTATTTCAACCACCGCATTTATTTGGGGCTCTGGCACAGATAATTCTTTAAGCGTTTCGACCAAACATTCTGCCACAGCGCCAAAATGCTCTTCAGTAAGGTTCATGCCCTGATGGGCCGCTCTCATATCCTTACCCGTGTAATTATTCGGTCCACCAAAAGCGACCGTCAAAAAAGCTCTTTGTTTCGCATGTTGAGCCGCCATATCGACGGAGTCAAAGAATCGAGAAATTCGATCATCTGCCAACACCCGTCGATAGAAAATATCTACCGCCGCATTTACTGCTGCCTCGCCACCAATATCATCATATACAGACATATCCAAACTCCCTCTTTATCTAAGAATGTATTTTGTCACTGTTCCAGCATGGCACATGAATCCAGGTTCCGCCTGTAGATTAGAAGAATTTTCTTCATTGTGAATAAGTGCACCGTTCAACACTTTGTAGTATGATTGCCGCCCATTTTTTAACCAATCTTATTTTATCCATTCCAGAGACAGAGATAACGAATGCAACTATCTTCCCTTACTGCAATTTCCCCCATTGATGGCCGTTACGGCTCTAAAGTCACAGAGCTTCGCGATATTTTCAGCGAGTACGGGTTAATCAAATACAGAGTTGAAGTTGAAGTACGATGGCTACAAAAACTGGCAGAGCATCCTCAGGTTACAGAACTGAACACTTTTTCGCCTGACGCCAAGCAGTTCCTCGACAGAATCGTAAGCGAGTTTTCCATAGAAGATGCTCAAAGAGTCAAAGACATCGAGAGTACAACCAACCATGATGTTAAAGCCGTCGAATATTTACTTAAAGAAAAATTTGTTGCTGCAAAAGAGTCGTTTCCTGAGCTGGATAACGATTCAGAATTTGTTCACTTTGCCTGCACGTCAGAAGACATTAACAATCTATCTCACGGTTTGATGCTATCCAACGGCCTAAAGCTAAGCCTCTTACCTAACATGAAAGCTGTCGTCGACAAGATGGAAGAACTTGCACTGGAGTATTCCGAGCTTCCGATGCTTTGCCGAACGCATGGTCAAACCGCTTCACCATCAACAATGGGTAAAGAGTTTGCCAATGTTGTGGCGCGCTTAAGACGACAAACCAAGCAAATCGAACAAGTTGAAATTCTTGGCAAGATCAACGGCGCAGTGGGCAACTACAACGCACATTACTCTGCCTACCCGAATATTGACTGGGCAGAGAATGCCAAGAGTTTTATCGAAGGGATTGGCCTTACGTTTAATCCGTATACCACGCAAATTGAGCCTCATGATTATATCGCTGAGCTGTTTGATGCCATCGCACGGTTTAATACAATATTGATCGATTTTGATCGTGACATTTGGGCCTATATTTCACTAGGGTTCTTCAAACAAAAAACTGTCGCTGGTGAAGTCGGCTCCTCAACCATGCCTCACAAAGTAAACCCGATTGATTTTGAGAACTCTGAGGGTAACCTAGGTTTGGCTAACGCTATTATTGGGCACCTCGCAGAGAAACTACCTATTTCAAGATGGCAACGAGATCTAACCGACTCAACCGTACTCAGAAACTTGGGCGTTGGCTTAGCACACGGCGTTATAGCCTACCAGTCAACATTGAAAGGACTAAACAAGCTTCAGATAAACCCAGAAAGACTCTTGGCTGATTTGGACAACGCCTGGGAAATCATGGCAGAACCAATTCAGACCGTCATGCGCCGCTACAACGTTGAACAGCCCTACGAGAAACTAAAAGCGCTCACTCGTGGGAACGTGATGAACCAAGAGACAATTCAAACATTTGTCTCAGGTCTCGACATCCCTGAAGCCGCAAAAGAAGATCTGCTAGAACTAACTCCCGCAACATATATTGGCAACGCAGTTGCGCAAGCTAAAGCAATAAGTGAGTAACGCTATTTCTTCTAAAGAGACACTGCTTGGTGGAATGAGTTCCAAGCAGTTCCTTAGCGAGTATTGGCAAAAGAAGCCCTTATTGATTAGACAAGCTTTGCCAAATTATCAATGTCCTGTCGATTCAGGCGATCTCGCAGGGCTCGCAATGGAAGAGCAAGTTGAATCTAGGTTGATACTAAATCACGGCAAAATTGGCCAATGGGAATCTAGAAACGGCCCATTTACAGAAGAAGACTTCAACACGCTCCCTGAAGAAAACTGTACATTTTTAGTACAACAACTAGACGCGTGGGTCCCCGAGATCAACGACCTAAAACAATTTTTTCAGTTCATCCCGAATTGGCGTTTTGATGACATCATGGCCTCCTACGCTACCAATGGCGGAAGCGTCGGCCCTCATTACGACCAATACGATGTCTTTATTATTCAAGCTCAGGGAACAAGAAGATGGCGATTGGGGCAACGCTGTAATCACCTCACTCCACAGCTAGAAGATACTTCTCTACGAATCATAAAAGACTTTGAAGAGTCCGAAAACTGGCTTCTTGAACCTGGTGACATGATCTATATTCCACCATACGTCGCGCACTATGGAGTCGCTGAGGGCGAGTCTATTAACCTCTCCGTCGGATACAAAGCCCCTACACATACGCAAATTATTAGTCACTTTACTGACCATGTACTTGAGCAAGTGGACCCACATCAAATTTACGAAGATCCTGACCTAGAGCCGCAAGACAACCCAGGAGAGATATCCAAGCAAGCTCTACATAAGATAAAATCGGCAATAGAACAACTCTCTAAAAACCCCGATCAGTTAGAGAGATGGTTAGGCGAATATAGTACACAAGCAAAAAATGATTGCTGTATTGAGCCACTAGAATATGAAATGACGACGGACGATATAAAAGAACTAATTGAAGGGAATGTCACACTATACACAAACGAAGGTTCTCGCTTTGCCTACTCCCTAAATAGCGAGAATAAGATACTATTCTTTGTAGATGGTCGCAGCCATGAGCTGGACAGTGAACAAAAAAATCTGCAAAAAATGAATCTTGAATTTGTGCAAACTCTTTGTAAAATGCGGCCTGCGTCAATAAACCACCTTTTACCAGACTCTACTTCCTCACAAATTCTTAATATCGTTCTAGACCTTTTGCATAAAGGTAGTCTATATTTTGAAACATAAGATTACATTAAATAGGATTTTGTTACGCTTCTATGTCAGCTATTAAGATAAATCACTACGAAGAGGGTCAAATAACGGCCGCATTACGAAGCGAGCTTCAACAGTTCGCTCCAGATATTGTGTCTTTGGACTTAGCTTCAGATCGATCGATCGACAGTGGCAACAAACATGTATTCACCATAGCCAGCGAAGAGTCGATATATGGGTTTGCCATTCTCAAGCTGGCAGACAACGTCGCTAAAATCATGTCCGTCTTTATCAAAGGCAGATACAGAAATAAGTCACTCGGATCGAAATTACTTTTACATATACTCTCAAATTCAAAGAAGCTCCAGTGCCAAAAAGTTGAACTTAGTTGCGAAAAAGACCAACTTGGTTTTTTTCAAAATTTTGGTTTTGTTATTTCTAAGAACCCTAACGAAAAGCTGGAAACGACTGAATACACATTAGAAAACGCCTGCCCGCAATACTTTGTCTCTGTGTATAAAAAACAACAAATAGAAAGGCAGCAGGATAAAGCCACAGCCAAACAACCTCTGGTCTTATCTCAAGACAACACCCTCTATAACTACGATGATCAGGAACAATTCTCTGCCCTGCATCGAAATATGCTCTCGCAGGCAAAAAGAAGAATCTGGATTGTTGCAGACACCATTAACTCGCCTATATTAAGGGACGAGCAGTTCAGCCAATCAATTCTTCAATTGGCCAAACAAAACGCCGAAGCCGATATTCGAATATTATTACAAGATGACAAAACAGGTGCCGGGCACTTCAACCCTTTGGTTAGTCTAGCCCAGCGTTTGACCAGTTTTGTAGAAATTCGTACTATTGATAAAACATCTTCGGGTGTCGCAGAGATGATCACAGTGGTCGATCATTCCGCAGGTATCTACCGAAAAAGCCTCTCGGCTTATACTGGTTTCGCGACATATAACAATCACTTGATATCTAAACGCCTTCAAGACAAATTCGACCACCTCTGGCAGTTCGCTAACGCCTCTTCAGAATTCAGACGCTTAGCAATGTAAGCGTCTCACTCAATGCAATTGATTAAAGGCGAATGCCTTCTATCATCAACTCCAGCTCCACATGAGTCGATGCGGGCCCAAGGTTGTAAGTAATACCATAGTCAGACAATTTTAGCTGAGTCGTACCCACAAACCCTGCTCGATATCCACCCCAAGGGTCCTTGCCTTCTCCTACTTTTTCAACAGGAAAGCTAATCAACTTGGTCACACCATGAAGCGTAAAATCACCTTTTACAATAGCGTGTTCTTTATCTTGCACCTCAAAGCTGCGACTCACAAATTTCGCTTCCGGATATTGAGAGACATTTAGAAAATCATCTCCACGTAAATGCTTGTCGCGCTCAGCATGATTTGAGTCAATACTTTTTGTATCTATCAAGACTCTAATATTTGAATTTTCTGGCTTAGCGGCATCGTACGAAAAGTCACCCGAAAAGTGGTTAAACCTCCCCGCCAACCAACTATAGCCTAAGTGTTTAATCTTAAAATTGATCGCTGCATGCGCACCTTTAGTATCAATTTGATACTCTGCCGCTTGAATATTGCTTGCACCCGAAACGGCGAATGCCAACACCATTGTTTGTATAATTTTTTTCATTGCGCTCTCCAATTAAAACGTAAGTTAATAGCTATTTTTTACCAGGGTATAGCATGTTGATTAAAATTTTATCGCGGTCTACAAAGTGATGCTTGAACGCGGCCAGTGCGTGAATCCCCGCTAGAACAATCAGAGACCACGCGATAATTTCATGAACCTCACCCGAGAGGTCTTCTTGATTTTCGATAAATTCTCCAACGGAGGGTACAGAAAACAAACCAAAAACCTCAACACCTCGGCCGTCAGCGGTTGATATTAAATAACCCGAAACTACCAAGAAGAACATGAGTAAATAAAGTAAGAAATGAGCGACTTTAGCCATTTTTTGCTCTACCGTCCCTCCTCCCTTAGCGCCTGTTGGAACGAGACCAATCAAACGCCAAATCAATCGAGCCGACAAGAATGCGCAAAAAACGACCCCCAAGCTCTTGTGTAAGGTAAGCCCATCACGATACCAGGGGTCATAGTAACCCAAATCAACCATATACAAACCTAAACCAAACATGAAAATCACTAACGCAGCCGAAACCCAATGAATGATGATTGCAACCCATCCAAATGAATTCACCGTATTTCGAAGCTGAATATCTGTCATGCATTGCCCTTATAAAGAACATAGGTTGTTTAGCGGTAAGACACTTTACAAGTTAGCCTTATGTTTAAAAATACACAAAATAGTAAAACAGTTGTGCAAATATGCAGAATGCTTAAAATGGTACATTCAGCATGATCAAAGAGAATCGACAATGAAGACAATCAATTGGGATGATTTTAGGATTGCCGTCGAGGTAGCAAGATCGGGTACATTAACTGAAGCAGGTAAACGGCTTCAGATGAATCATACAACAGTACAGAGACACATCAACCAGCTTGAACTTGCATTGAACGTAAAGCTATTTATTAGGCACCAAAGAGGTTATCAACTGACCGATGCCGGTAATATCTTACTAGAAGAAGTACCTAAAATAGACAATAAATTCAAAAGTTTGATCAATCAACTAGGCAACATAGACGAGAATCCACACGGCCATCTTAGAATCACCACATTAAGTGACTACTCCTCAATACTAAACCCGGCAATTAGAAAATTCAGAGATAGCTTTCCAAATATAAGAATCGAAATTTTCGCCACAGAAGACGTCATTCCCCTTGACGCAGGTACCGTACACGTATCGTTAAGGGCAGGAAGCCAGCCTTCGGCACCTGATATTATTGTTAAAAAAATTATGCCCTTAAACATCGCGTACTACGCATCCAAGACTTACGTTGACCGGTATGGTTTACCAAAAAGCAAATCAGAATTTTCAGATCATATGTGGGCCATGCCGAGCTCAGACACTCATCACGTCCCCTTCATAAAGAAAGTTCTTCAGGAGATATCGCCACAAAACATCGTTTACCAAAGCAACAATTTCCCAGACATTCGTGAAGCGGTTATTGATGGTATGGCTATCGGCTCTATGGCAGAACATCAAACCAAAAATGTGTCCAATTTAGTTAAAGTCCTTGTGGAGCTAGACGAACGAGAAGAAATGCTATGGTTCATTTATCACCGAGACTTAAAAAGCAATAAACGCATCAAAGCGCTATATCAGTTTCTGACCGAATCGATTAACTCGAATTGAGCAATAGACCATCTCTATATCAATTCTTGGTTCTTATTGCGTGGCGATAGATGTTAGATTCGTTTTACCAACAGAGACCATCAATAAAAAACAGGACTGTCTGAATGCTATATATCGCCGGCTTATTCGTATTTTTCGCCCTACACACAATACCATTTTCACCTACGAGAAAAACGAAACTGACCGACAGGTTCGGCGCTAAGCGCTACAAGACAGCCTTTAGAATCATCGCTCTAATTGCTGTCGCAATGATCTGTTTTGGCTGGAACGATTTCAGCAACATCTATTTTTATGAACCGCCTGTTTATCTCAAGCAAATCCACATTATGCTTATGCTCCCTACTACATACTTGCTAGTGGCTGCGGAGATCCCTAACAATATTAAGCGACTCATGCCCAACCCAATGCTGACTGGCATGAAACTGTGGGCCACCAGCCACATGTTAGCCAACGGGGATTTAAGGTCGATGATCTTATTTATTAGCATTCTGGTGTTCTGCGTTATTGCGGTCATTTTGACAAATAAGCGCGATGAGAAAACAAAGCCAGATGCCTTACCATTATCAACCGATATTCGTGCCATCGTGTTAAGCGTCGTGATCTACTGCACTGTCATATACTTTCACGGCAGTTTATTCGGCATGCCAGTTTTGCCCTACTTAGAAATTCTTTAATCATCGCTAAATCAGAACAAAAAAAAGCCCTACTCTTTCGGAGTAAGGCTTTGTTCATTGCAGATATGTAGTTCTATCTAAGTTACTATCCCGCCAGTTTAGCTTTCAATTCCAAACGGCGTCTGTGCAATACTGGCTCAGTGTAGCCACTAGGTTGCGTAGTTCCCTCAACCACTAATTCCAAAGCAGCTTGGTATGCTACGCTTTCTTCAAAATTACCTGCCATATTTTGGTATTCTGGGTCACTCTCGTTTTGCTTATCAACCACACCCGCCATGCGCTGCAGCGTTTCAACAACCTGCTCTTCAGAACAAACACCGTGGCGTAACCAGTTTGACATATGCTGTGACGAAATACGCAGTGTTGCACGATCTTCCATCAAACCAACGTTGTTAATGTCTGGGACTTTTGAACAACCTACACCGTGGTCAATCCAACGTACAACATAACCTAGGATGCCCTGGGCATTGTTATCCATCTCATTCTGAATCTCTTCAGCACTCAACGAGCTTGGGTCTGACATAAGAGGAATTGTAAGGATATCATCAACCGAAGCATGCTTACGTGTCTTCATCTCATCTTGCGTCTTGAATACATCAACCTGATGATAATGCATTGCATGAAGTGTAGCCGCCGTTGGCGAAGGAACCCACGCAGTGTTAGCACCCGCTTTAGGGTGTCCAATCTTCTGCTCCATCATCATGCCCATTTCGTCCGGTATCGGCCACATGCCTTTGCCAATTTGCGCACGACCTTGCAAGCCTGTTTCTAGACCCGTATCAACGTTCCAATCTTCGTAAGCGGCAATCCACTTTTGCTGCTTCATAATCGTCTTAGGTATAATTACACCCGCTTCCATAGAAGTATGAATTTCGTCACCCGTACGATCCAAAAAGCCAGTATTGATAAAGACAACTCGATCTTTCGCAGCACGTATACATTCTTTTAGGTTGACGGTCGTGCGACGCTCTTCATCCATGATACCCATTTTAATAGTGAACTCGGGTAAACCAAGTGCGCCTTCTACTCGACCAAATAGTTCATTGGCAAATGCCACTTCTTCTGGCCCATGCATTTTAGGCTTAACAATATTTACGCTGCCTGTGGTTGAGTTCTGAAAAGGAGAGTTACCTTTAATATCATGAATCGCAATTAGAGACGTTAAAACACCGTCCATAATACCTTCAGGAATCTCACTGTCATCTTTTAGCAAGATCGCAGGGTTGGTCATCAAATGACCCACGTTACGAACAAAAAGCATTGAACGGCCTTTCAATTTCAGCTCCGAACCGTCAAGTGCGGTATAAACGCGGTCAGGGTTCATAGTTCGAGTGAAGTCCTTTCCGCCTTTATTAACTGACTCTGAAAGATCGCCTTTCATCAAACCTAACCAGTTGCGATAGACTAAAGTCTTATCTTCCGCATCAACGGCAGCAACAGAGTCTTCGCAATCCATAATAGTGGTTAGAGCAGATTCCATTAGAATATCTTTAACGCCCGCTGGGTCGGTTTGACCAATCGGGCTAGTTGCATCAATTTGAAGTTCAAAACGAGAACCGTTATTGGTAAATAGAATGCCAGTTGGTTCCGATATATTGCCAGTGTAGGCTTGAAGCTTTTCAGGTTGAGCCAAGCCAACTGTCGAGCCATTTTTTAACTTAACAGCTAAAGCACCGTCAATAATCGAATAAGCCAATGCATCAACATGTAAGCCAGATGTCAGTGCAATCGCTTGATCCATAAAGCCTCTTGCATAAGCGATAACCTTATCGCCACGCACAGGGTTATAGCCTGGGCCTTTTGCCGCACCTTCAAACGAAATAGCCGTCGTGCCGTATAAGGCATCGTACAATGAACCCCAGCGGGCATTAGCTGCGTTCAAAGCAAAACGGGCGTTCATAATTGGAACAACCAACTGTGGACCAGCCATTTTTGCAATTTCGGGCTCGACATTTTGAGTCGACGCTTCAAATGCCTCACCTTCGGGCAACAGGTAACCTATATCTTGCAGGAACGTCTTATATGCAGCCGCATCTAACGTTTTGTTCTCGTTGTGAAATGCATCGATCTTTGATTGCATGTCTTCACGTTTGGCAAGCAGCTCTACGTTTTTCGG